>ENA-UPSB01002015-UPSB01002015.1-bioreactor-metagenome-genome-assembly--contig:-NODE-2015-length-20898-cov-60.933599_pt1 | contig 20898 bp, 20 predicted proteins | sample MGYA00238182_ERZ773286 | MGnify/ENA primary metagenome ERZ773286 (study PRJEB29026, sample SAMN07631240) | bioreactor metagenome | isolation source: Switchgrass digestor | place: USA: Dartmouth... | reverse complement strand
AACAGGAGGTACCTCTTTTTTCAAAGTTCATTTTAATTCATTACAGGAATGCTCCACTCTGGATTATTCCTTTCCCACAGATGTCCATATTTTGAAGAATCATATTCTGTTATTTCTTCTATAGTACCTACAGCAACAATCATTCCATTTTTACTTTTTATTACGATACTTTTTTTATCCTCTAATGATTTAGGGGCCGTAATAACTGCCGTACATTCTGCACCTAATACTGTTTGAATATTTTCCTCCGACACATGGACCAATAAAACATCTTCAGGAGATTTCATTGCATTTAATACTTTTTCTAACCTCATATTAACAAGTACTCCTCCTTTCATAAAAGTGTTATTTTTTATTTTTATTATAACATCATTTTTGCTGTTAGTTAAACTTTAAATTTCGCTTTTTTCAAAAATCTATTAGATACACCCTATATGGGTATACAGTGACTGAAAGTAAGTATACATTGATCAAATTATTAGTATACATATGCCAAAAATCAAGTAGACTAAAACAATTCATAAAACCCTCAAGCTCCTTATTACTCTCTCAATCTCATAATTTCGCTTTTTCTATTTTAAATCTGCTAATTTAATAGGCAGTAGAATTTTCTAAACTTAAAACATATTTTTTCTGTTATTCTTCTCACAAAAAAAGACCAATTAGACTTAATCGTTAATTGCAAGGAAAGTTTGAAAGAAGAAAAGAAAAAGGGGCGCATTGCCCCCTCTCCCCTCTTATATGCTCTTAATCTATTTATAAAATCGCTAACTGTTAACTTATTGGGTAATACCACACCCATATAAAAGCTAATGCCATAAAAATATTCAACTACCATAAAAATATTCATTCTACATAACAAACGCAATATCAACAGATCACCAAAGCCACATATCCATATTCACGATGCAACGTTGGGGTAAGTGTATACCTTACCCAGATAGTTTTTCATAACCACCTTTTTATCATCCATGGAGATGACGTATTCAGGATTTATGGGAATCTTGCCCCCACCTCCCGGAGCGTCTATGACGTAAGTCGGAATGGCATAGCCTGATATATATCCCCGGAGACTTTTCATTATATTGATTCCAGTCTCAACCGGCGTTCTGAAATGACCTATCCCAAGGGATATATCGCACTGGTACAGATAATAAGGACGCACCCTGGCCTTGACCAGCTTCAGCAGCAGTTCTCTCATGGTTTCAACGTCATCGTTTATGCCTTTCAATAGAACCGTTTGATTGCCGAGGGGTATTCCGGCATCCACTATCCTCTCGCAGGCGGCTATAGATTCCGGAGTGAGTTCAATGGGATGGTTGAAGTGAGTGTTTATCCAGATGGGATGGTATTTCTTCAGCATATCCAAAAGCTCGTCTGTAATTCTCATGGGCAACACCACGGGAGTTCGCGTACCTATCCGGATGATTTCCACATGCGGGATATTCCTCAACATGGAAATTATACTCTCCAAAAACTCGGTGGGCAGTATAAATGGATCTCCTCCCGATAGCAGCACATCCCGTATCCTCGGGTTATCCTTTATATATTCTACAGCCCTCCCGATGGCCTGGTTGTCTATGGAAAAATCCTCCTCCCCAACGAAGCGCCTTCTGGTACAGTGCCTGCAATACATCGAACACCTATGCGTGAGTATGAACAGCACCCTATCGGGGTACCGGTGAACGATATTGGGAACCGGAGAATTGGCATCCTCCCCAAGCGGATCTGCCAGCTCATCGGATCGAAACACCAGCTCGTTGGCAGTCGGGACTGCCTGAGCTCGGATTGGGCACCTCGGATTCTTCGGGTCCATCAATGTTGCATAATAGGGGGTGATTGCCATCCTGTACTTATTTAGGCACATCCCTATCTCCTTTTGTTCTTCATTCGAAAGGGGGATGACCTTTGTCAGCTGCTCAACAGTGGTAATTCTATTTTTAAGCTGCCACCTCCAATCGTACCACTCATCAGGCTCTACGTCCTCCCACAACTCTATTGAGCGATAATCTCTCACAACATCATCTTCTTTCCTCATGTTTTAATTTAAAAACGTCCCAAAAGCGTTCGTTTAAAAATATTCACATGACAGGAGCCATACCATACCGCTTCAGGGCGCTATTTAATATCATCTTTATCACCGTATTATAATCCACACCGCAAAACTCCGCTATCATGGGATAATCGCTATATCCGGGGGCTAAACCGGGAAGAGGATTGATTTCGATAAAATAAAACTTGTTGTCATTTGACATGCGAAAGTCTATGCGGGCAAAATCCCAGCACTGCAATACCCGGTAAACCTTCCCGGCAATATCCATCAGCTTTTCCTGCAGCTTGGGGCTCAAATTAGGAGGACATACATATTCCACATATCTTTTATAATCCTTTTTAACCTCAAAGCTGTATATGTTTCTTCCGTCTTGATCCTCTTTGTATACTATTTCCATTGGGGTGAAAACCCTGGCTTCACTGCCATTGCCTATAACGCCCACCGTAAATTCCCTGCCGGGGATAAACTCTTCGATAAGCATGGGTTGACCGTACATCTGAAAATTTCTCTCAAGCAGATGTTTGAGTTGTTCCATATCGTCAACTACAGCCATGTTGGATATCCCCTTGCTGGACCCTTCGGCATTGGGCTTGACGATAAGCGGGAATTTCAAATCATGCCTTATCCTTTCGCCTTCGTGAGACATGAGCTGGTGCTTAGGTGTTAGAATCCTAAAAGAAGTGAGCAGCCTTTTGGTGAGCGCCTTATCAAGCGCTATACACAATGTGGTTTCGTCAGATCCCGTGAAAGGTATCCCCAGGAAGTTGAGAATGGCGGGAATGTGTGCCTCCCTTCCGCGTCCACTCAATCCTTCAGCAATGTTAAATACGATGTCCACATGGGCTTCCCTGAGCTTATCCAAAAAACTATGGGCGGCCTCCAGCAGTTCCACCTGGCATCCAATCGACTCCAAAGCATTTTTAATGGCCATTACCGTATCTATGCTGTCATATTCCGCTTCCATGTCCTCCACACCGCTCTGGATGCCTTTCTTCAAATTAAAGGCCAGGCCTACCCGGTATGATGAGGCTTCGCTTTCCATTTCCAACTCGATCACTTCCCCCTTGCCCTATAACATTTATGGCACCATCTGTAGCGCCAGCGGATTTATTTTATCTAATTATAAGCACACTTTTATGCTAAATAAAATCCTTAAAAAAGATTATCTATTACTATTTAGGAAGGTGCCGGAGGCTCTTATCCTATTACCTTCCTGTGTTATTGTGTATTAAACTATTTTAAATATTTGCTCATTTCCGCACCTTTATCATTAAAACCTGTCCGATGCAAAAAACTTGCTCCGCTCAAGAACCTTATTCCAGCACATTTCATACAATGTTAATGTTCAAACATAAATTCAACACTTTCTGGAGGTGAACAGGGTGTATAGCTACAACGGCGCAAATCATTACGAAGGCTATAACTATTATGACGATTACCACAGCGATTACTACAATAACTATTACAATGATTACTCCAATGGCTATTACGATGAATACTATAACAACTATTACAACGGCTACTCCCACAATTATGCGGATTACGACAAGTATGGTTACATGGATAATGAATGCTATGGCTGTTGGGATAACTATAATCCCGAGATGGACCCGTATTACCACTACGTCTCACCGGGCTTCATAAAATGCTTGGAAGAGTACATTAAAGACGAGCTTATGGACAGCAAATATTATGAACTGCTGGCACAAAAAGCGCCTACCCAGAAGGCCAAGAATCTACTTATGGAATTCAGCAAAGATGAAAAGATGCATGCCCAGGACTTCATGAACGCCTATTTTATGCTTACCGGAAGAAAATATGAACCTCCAAAGATTGAAGACCCCAAAGTGCCCGATGATTTCATGGAAGCACTGCAGCACAGAATACTGGCAGAAACTGAAGGCTATAAAAAATATGGAGAACAATACCTTAAAGCCCCTACCGCTTACCTCCGCAACCTGTTCTACATGGCCAGAACATCAGAAGCGCAACACGCCATGAAAATACCTTACCTGATGCACGAATACTACAGGCAGGGCAAGAAGTAAAAATATTTATCAATTAAAAAGCACAAAGGCAATTCATTCTCTATTGTAAAACGAATAGAGATGAATTGCCTTTTTTTAGCCATAAAACCATCACTTTAAGCCTCTTCCTATGAATCAATCAAACGCAACAGTATAGTAGTTTTTCCTGGCAAAATAGCGCAAAATAGCAAAATTACAGGGCTTCGAGCACCTCTTGCTCGGTAACCGTAAGCACTTTTGAGAGATCGAGAAGTATAATGAGGCCGCTATCCAGCTTGGCTACCCCGCTTATATAGTCCTTATTTATCCTGGTCATTTCGGGAGGCTCGCTTATCCTGGAAGAGTCAACCCTCAAAACTTCCGTGACCTCATCCACTATAAAGGCCACCCTCTTTTTGCCCACCTCGGCTACAATGAACCGCGCTCCCCGTCCGTAATCGGATTGCCCCAGCCGGAACCTCTTTTTGAGGTCCAACACCGGCACAACTTCCTGGCGGTAATCGATCACCCCTTCGATGAAATCGGGATTGTTTGGAACTTTGGTTGGCTTGATGGGCAAAATTATTTCCTGTATGTTGTGTATTTGTGCGCCGTACATCTCATTCCCCAGCTTGAAGACCACAAACTGCATCTCTCCCATACAACATCCCCCTTTCCCTAGACCATTCAACCACATTACCGCAATCGCATTTTGGTGATATTTTCTACACTTTCGACACGTTTTCCTGCTTTTCAACCTAGGAAATTATGCCCATTTTTATGCTCTTTTATCCGCATAGTTCAGTTGTCCGCCATTTGGCGTGTGCTATCGGGTACTTCTGCGTATATGTTTTATCAGTATTAGCATTTAAGATTTTATCCACCGCATACTGATATTGCACATTATAACGGCGCACATGTGGCGATCGTCATTAACAGCCGGTATCATCTGGCAGATAAAATAAATAGGGGATGGACGGCAGGCAGCTTTATGAGGCGTTGGCCAGCAAATAGGCATTTATAAACTGGTCAAGCTCCCCGTCCATGACCGCCTGGATATTGCCGGTCTCAGCCCCCGTACGGTGATCCTTTACCAGGTTATACGGGTGAAATACATACGATCTTATCTGGCTCCCCCACTCTATCTTTTTTACCTCTCCCTTAAGCTGCCTGAGCTTTTCCTCCTGTTCCCTTTCCTTAAGTTCGAGCAACCGCGCTTTCAGCATCTTCATGGCCGTCTCGCGGTTTTGAATCTGCGAGCGCTCGTTCTGGCACTGTACCACGATCCCCGTTGGAATGTGGGTTATGCGCACCGCCGATTCGGTCTTATTGACGTGCTGGCCACCTGCACCGCTGGACCTGTAGGTGTCTATGCGCAGTTCTTCGGGCCGAATCTCTATCTCATCATCATCTTCCAGTTCCGGCATTACATCAACCGATGCAAAGGAAGTATGCCGCCTTCCCGAGGCATCAAACGGCGAGATCCTTACCAGGCGATGCACTCCCCTCTCGCATCTCAAGTAGCCATAGGCATTGGGGCCAATAACGTGAAAAGTGACGCTCTTTATACCGGCCTCTTCTCCCGGCAGCATATCCAAAACCTTTACCTCATACCCTTTATCCTCACACCATCGTGTATACATGCGGAATAGCATGGATACCCAGTCCATGGCTTCGGTACCGCCCGCTCCCGCATGGAGGGATACAATGGCGTTATTTCTATCATAGGGGCCATGGAGCAGCGTCTCCATGTTAAAAGCATTAACCTCTTTATCCAGCTGGCGGAGATTGTTCATGACTTCATCGGTCACCGAAAAATCCTGCTCTTCCAGCGCCAGCTCTATAAGAACCTCTATATCCTCGACCTTGGACCAGAGCTTTTTGTACCTTTCCACCTTGTTCCTTAAAGACTTTATCTCGCGATTCACTTTTTGGGAGCGCTCCAGGTCGTTCCAAAACTCGGGATCATTCATGGACCGCTCCAGCTCTTTTATCCTATCCTCGCAGCCCGATATGTCAAAGTGAATCACCTATTCTAACGAGAGTATCCTTTATCGATTTTAGCTCAAACCTTGCATTTTCAAGCTCAACCACTCTATCATCCCCTTTCTCAAAGATTTTTCATTTGACCGCGCCAGGCTCATACAGCACGGCCGCAGCATTTCTTGTATTTCTTCCCGCTTCCGCAGGGGCATGGATCGTTTCGCCCTATCTTCTCGCCTCTCACCACCGGCTTTCTCACAACCTCGCCGTGAGTAGCGGCTACGGGTTCGGCCACCTTCTCCCGTTTGGGCACGTTATCCTTGATCTTCAGGCGATAAAGCAGCGATATGGTCTCCTCCTGAATGCTGCGTATCATCTCCTCAAACATCTCGTACCCTTCTATCTGGTATTCAACCACGGGATCCCTTTGGGCATAAGCGCGAAGCCCTATGCCCTGCCGGAGCTGTTCCATGTTATCTATGTGGTCCATCCACTTCTTATCCACCACGCGCAGCAGTATTACCCGCTCTGCCTCACGCATGTTTTCAGGGCCGTTTTCCTGTTCCAGCTTGCGGTAGGTGTCTTCCGCCACCTCCATAATCCTTGCTTTAAGCGATTCGCGGGTTAAGCCCGGGATCTCATCATCGCTGATGGCTATGGCACCCTTGGGCAGGAACAGCTCTTCGAGATGTTCTATGAGGCCTCTGATATTCCAGTCCTCCGGGTGATCAATCCCCTCGGTATACATTGATATGGCGTTTTCCACCACCGTTGCAACCATATCCATGATGGCATCCCTGATGTTTTCGCCTTCCAATACCTTACGCCTCTGCCCATAGATAACCTCGCGCTGTACGTTCATGACGTTGTCATACTGCAGGACGTGCTTACGGATATCGAAATTCCGCCCCTCCACCCGCTTCTGGGCCTGCTCGATCTGCTTGGACAAAAGGCCGTATTCTATGGGCTGGTCCTCATCTATATTGAGGGCCTGAACCATGGATTTTATCCGGTCTGAGCCAAACAGGCGCATCAGATCATCTTCCAGGGATATATAAAACCGCGAGGAACCGGGGTCTCCCTGGCGTCCGGCACGGCCCCGTAGCTGGTTGTCGATGCGCCGGCTTTCGTGACGCTCGGTACCTATGATATGAAGGCCTCCTAAGGAAATTACCTTCTCCCTTTCTTTATCGGTTTCAACTTTAAATTTTTCATACAGCTCCCTGTAAATCTTCCGGGCCTCCAGCACCTCTGGGTCGTTTACCTCTTCGAAACCCGTAGCACGGTTTATCATCTCCTCGGAATATCCCAACTTGCGCATTTCCTTTTTGGCCATAAATTCGGGGTTGCCGCCCAGAAGTATGTCGGTACCCCTACCGGCCATGTTTGTGGCAATGGTGACGGCCTTATACTTGCCTGCCTGGGCTATTATCTCGGCCTCCTTTTCATGGTACTTGGCATTCAGCACCTGATGGGGAATGCCGCGCCGCTTGAGCATCTCACTGAGCATCTCGGAAATTTCAATGGATACCGTACCCACAAGCACCGGCTGGCCAACGGTATAGCGCTGGGCTATCTCATCCACCACTGCCCTGAATTTGGCTTCCTTGGTCACATAAATCACGTCGTTGTAGTCCTTCCTGATCATGGGCTTATTGGTGGGAATGACCACAACGTCCAGGCCATATATGGTCTTGAATTCTTCTTCCTCGGTCTTGGCCGTACCCGTCATACCGGCAAGCTTTTTGTACATGCGGAAATAGTTCTGAAAGGTAATGGTGGCCAGCGTCTTGCTCTCCCGCTCCACCTTGACCCCTTCTTTGACTTCTATAGCCTGATGTAGCCCATCGCTGTAGCGCCTGCCCATCATGAGCCTGCCGGTAAACTCATCCACTATTATGACCTGCCCATCCTTAACCACATAGTCTCTGTCCCGTTTCATGAGAGCATGGGCTTTAAGCGCTTGCTTTATGTGATGGGATAAGGTTATGTTTTCAGGATCGGCCAAATTTTCTACCCCAAAGAACTTTTCGGCCTTGGCAACACCCTCTTCCGTCAGGTGTACCGTATGGGCCTTTTCGTCCACCTCATAGTCGGTATCCCTCCTGAGCTGCAGCACAAAGCGGTTGGCATGATAGTACATATCGGTGGACTTTTCTGCCGCCCCCGAAATGATAAGGGGAGTACGGGCTTCATCTATCAATATCGAGTCTACCTCGTCAACTATGGCATAGTTGAGCTCCCTCTGAACCATGTCCTCCCTGTATATGACCATGTTATCCCGCAGGTAGTCGAAACCAAACTCGTTGTTAGTACCATAGGTGATGTCGGCAGCATAGCTTCTTCGGCGCTGCTCGGATGACAAGCCGTGTACTATAAGGCCCACCGACAATCCCAGGAAACGATATATCTTGCCCATCCATTCGCTGTCGCGCCTGGCCAGGTAATCATTGACAGTGACGATGTGCACCCCCTTGCCGGTAAGGGCGTTTAAATACGCCGGCAGGGTAGCTACCAGGGTTTTACCTTCGCCGGTCTTCATCTCGGCGATCCTGCCCTGATGGAGCACTATGCCTCCAAGGAGCTGCACCCTGAAATGCCTCATACCCAGGACCCGCCTGGCTGCCTCGCGTACCACCGCAAAGGCCTCGGGCAGTAAGTCATCCAGGGTCTGGCCGTCAGCCAGCCTTCTTTTAAACTCCTGGGTCTTCTCCCTGAGCTGGCTGTCGGATAGAGCCTGCACAGCAGGTTCAAGAGCCTCTATCCTATCAACTATCTTCTCAAGCCTCTTTATCTCCCTCTCGTTGCTATCCCCTAGTAATTTTTTCAATAACGAAACCATATGCAATCAACACCTCGATATGCCCTGCATTGTAGCAGCGCAATCATTTTACATGAGTTTATAACCATTTCATTTTAACATTTATTCAAACAATATTCAAGGATTTCACAGGAGGCCCTCATAAAAGCTCGCAAGCATCGCTTTTAGGCATTTCACAAACAACAATGACGGATAAAACCGATATATCAAGTTAAGATTTTTTACCCTGCTGTCTTTTTCTCAAGAATAATAATGATGAATAAAAGCCGGCTTTGCGTCTGAAGCCATAATATCATTAAAAAAGGGAGCCTATCGCTCCCTTTTTTCTACATGTATTCGGGTTCAATCAACCCGTAATTGCCATCCTTACGTTTGTAAAGCACGTTGACATGTTCGGTATCGGAGTTGGTAAATACAAAGAAGCTATGCCCCAGTAGTTCCATCTGCAGAATGGCCTCATCGACCGTCATGGGCTTTAGCGGAAATCTCTTGGTCTTCACCACCCGTGGCTGCTCTTCTTCGGGCTGTATCTGCTGGCCAAAATTTGAAACATCGTATTTGAAGGCCCCGCTCTTCAACTTCTTCTCCAGCCTGGTCTTGTGCTTGTGTATCTGCCTTTCAAGCTTATCCAGGACCTTATCAATGGATGCGTACATGTCGTCGGTGGCTTCTTCGGCCCGGATGACCAAACCGTTAAATGGTATGGTGACCTCGACAATGTGGCGGTAATTTTGAACCGACATGGTCACCTGAGCCTCCACATCTGCCGGAAAATACTTTTCCAGCTTTCCCACCTTCTTGTTGACCTGTTCCCTTAAAGCCTCGGTAATGGCCACGTTCTTGCCGGTTAACTTAATTACCATAAAGGCCAGCTCCTTTCCCAATTACTTTATATTTTTATTCTTATTCAAAGAGGAATAAAGAATTCCTCTTTTGCCCTTCTACTAAATTTTTAACCCCTGTCCAACCACATCAAACACATTTTAAAGCACGTCGCATTTTTTTGAATAATGTTGTAATTTATACTATTCTTTCATATTTTGATGCTTTTTCCATTGGTGCTAAAAAATGTGTCACAATATAGGGAAAAGGAGGTGACAAAAATGGACGAACAACGGCTGATCAACCAAATCGAGGAGAAAAGGGAAGCCTTGAAAAAGCTGCTGCGCTCCAAAGACTTCAATTTAAAAGATCCGGAAGTTATAAAGCTCAGCCAGGAACTGGATGAGCTGATATTTCAATATGCCAAGCAGAAAGCCCAAGAATGACTTAACAACATCACGGCCTTATTTCAATAAACTTTATATCGGATATCTTTTGTACTTCCTCCTGAGAAACGACCCAGTGCTCCAGCGCCTTCCACCTGTTGTCATAAAACTTAAACCTTACGGCTGTATAAATGGTTCGCCCTCCCCCCTCATAGCGCGCATACATAACGGCGGTGTCACCGTCGCTGTCATATGCCTGCTCGCTTATGGCCACCGAATATTCCTGGCCTATTATAAAACCTGCCCCCTGCAGATCCTCCTCGGGTATAGGACGAAATCCTACGTCCGCCAGACCGGCATCCAGCATTATCTGCCTGTAAGTTGTTACATCTATGTCGCCGTCTATGCGGCGGGTGAATATATCAATGGTGCGTTCCATCACCAGGGGAAGATGATACCCTATAGTAAAACTGTACAGCGAAAACAAGAAGACAGCGATGAGCACGCACGCGATTACAGTCAAAGCCAGCCGGACATATGCGCTCTTTACCTGGCCATCCTTCCATCTACGCCATATGGTTCTAGCATTCAATACCACAATGGGTGCAAAGATCAGTACGCCGATTAACCAATAAACTATTCTGGCAGCCCTCAACTCACTTCCTCCTTTATAAAACTTTGCTTAAGAAGGCACGGGTCCTCTCCTTCTTGGGATTGCCAAACAGCTCCTCCGGCGTGCCCTCCTCCATAATGATACCCTCATCCATAAAAAGGATTCTATCGCCTACTTCCCTGGCAAAGCCCATCTCGTGGGTGACCACCACCATGGTCATGCCCTCCATTGCCAGCTGCTTCATGACAGCCAGCACCTCTCCCACCATCTCGGGATCTAAAGCCGACGTGGGCTCATCAAACAGCATGACCTCGGGGTCCATGGCCAAAGCCCGCGCAATGGCTACCCTCTGCTTTTGGCCTCCCGAAAGCTGGCTGGGATAGACGTTATCCTTGTCGGACAGTCCCACCTTTCTGAGCAGCTCAATGGCCTTACGCCGCGCCTCTTCCTCGGGCATCTTCTTGACCTTCACAGGCGCCAGCATTATATTTTCCAGCACCGTCATATGGGGAAACAGGTTGAACTGCTGGAATACCATGCCCACCTTCTGGCGCAGCTTGTTGATATCCTTCTTATGCTCCATGAGAGAAATTCCATCGATGTATATCTCTCCTTTAGTTGGCTCCTCCAGAAGATTTAAGCAGCGCAAAAAGGTGCTCTTGCCCGAACCGCTGGCTCCTATGACGCAAACTACTTCCCCCTTTTGAATTTCTGTATCTATACCCCTTAGCACTTCCAGATCGCCAAAGGACTTATGCAGGTCAACCACTTTAATCACTTTGTCTGAGCCTCCTCTCCAGCCTGCCCATAAAGGCCGTCAGCATGGAAGTAATGTAAAGGTATATGAGCGCAACCAGTATAAACGGAGTATATGGGTCAAAGGTGCGCCCGCGTACGATGTTCCCGGCCCGCGTCAGATCATCCAGTGCAATATATCCGGCAACCGCAGTTTCCTTGAGCAGCATAATGAATTCGCTTACCAATGCAGGTAGTATGTTCTTTATGGCCTGGGGAACTATGACGTAGCGCATGGCCTGGGGATAAGACAGCCCCAGGGACCTTGCAGCCTCCATCTGCCCCTTATCCACCGCCTGGATCCCAGCGCGTATGAGCTCGGTAACGTAAGCCCCGCTGTTGATGCCGAAGGCCAGCGACGCCACCAGCAATTTGGGAAGATGACTGCTCCCCAGTATAGCATAGTATATCACAATCAGCTGAACTACTGAAGGGGTACCCCGAATGACATCGGTATAGGCCGTTGCGATTCTATTCAATATTTTGTTATTCGTCAACTTGGCTATAGCCATCAAAAGGCCTATTACAACACCTATTATTGCAGCAAAAACGGTTAGCTGTATGGACACCTTAAGCCCGTCAATAAATAACATATATCGGTCTTCTTTTATTAGATTGAAATATATGGCATCGGATAAGACCCTGAAAATACCCTCCAACACAATATATTCTCTCCCTCTCTCAGCATGAATTATTAAAAAAGACGAAAAAACAAGCTAGCACCGGCCTCATTCCAATGCTAGCTTTACGGCTTGAACCCAGCTTCTCGTTATTCCCCAAGTGAATATTTATTTACAAGCTCATCTATTTCTCCGCTGTTCTTCATTTCGGCGAGCACCTCGTTTATCACTTTCTGGAGTTCGGTATCGCCCTTGCGTACAGCTATGGCATACTCCTCTTCCTCGGATGGGCTTTCGTCAAGTATCTTTACCTCGGGATTCTTCTGGGCCAGCATTTGCGCAGGCAGGTTGTCGATTATCACAGCATCGATGTTGCCATTTTTAAGGTCCATAACTGCCTCCATACCGTTATTATAGCGCTTTACCTCGGCCCCTTCAATATCCGAAGCAACAAAATCTCCGGTAGTGGCATTTTGAACTCCAATCCTCTTGCCCTTCAGGTCTTCGGGCCCTTTGATCTCCTCATTATCATTTCTTACCATTATGACCTGTACGGCCTTAAAATACGTATCGGTAAACAGTACCTGCTTGGCCCTATCGGGCTTCACCGTATAGCCGGCAGCTATGAAGTCTATCTTGCCCGATACCAGGGCCGACAGCAAGGCATCAAATTCCATGTCTTCAACCACCAGCTCTACGCCCAGCTTATCGGCGATCCTCTTGGCAATCTCCGCATCAATGCCGATAACCTGATCCCCCTCCCTCATCTCAAAGGGAGCAAAAGCGGCATTGGTGCCCCATATGATCTTGTTGTTATCCTTTATACGCTTCATAGTGTCGATCTTTGTCCCACAACCCAGGAATGAAAACACCAGCATAACAGCTAGTATATAAATAAGTACGCGTTTCATTAAACCTCTCCTCCAATCCCTGTTTTTCTATAAATATAAATTACTTTGTTAATTATATACGAATAATTACAAAAAATCAATGCATATTTATGTAACAAAAAATGCTTTATTTTTTGACATAATATGACAAGCAGTTAACCAGTGTCCTTGCGTTTTTGTGGATATGTGAATAAAATGCCTGTGGATAATGTGGATAACCCTGTGTATAACTGCGTTTTTGGCACTTTTTTGTGTGGATAAAAGCTGAATATTCATCTTTGGCGTATAACTGAACCGCAATTTTCGACAAATGCAGGATAAATAAAAAAGCTCTGGGTTAGTATTACCAGAGCTTTTGTTGACCAGCTAAATTTTATCTGTGATTCTTATAGCACTCACTGCAGTAAACCGGTCTATCATTTCTGGGAACAAACGGAACCTTAGTGGGTGCACCACAATCGGCACACACTGCATCGTACAGCTCTCTTCTGCTGTTCCCTCCGTTCCTCCTGCTGGCCTTTCTGGCATCACGGCAGGCTTTGCAGCGAACAGGCTCATTCTGAAATCCCTTTTCAGCGTAAAACTCCTGCTCTCCCGCGGTGAAAACAAACTCCGCGCCACAATCTTTGCATACCAACACTTTGTCCTGATACATGGAAATAATCCCTCGCTTTGATATTTTTTTATACTCGCCATCTGAATCCCGGCCTTCCACCCTCATCCGCCAAAGATGCCATCCCTTCACTATGATCAAAGCAGGGGGTAGAGGGACCAGTGACCCAGGCTCGTTTGTGCATCTATGTGAATCTCCGTAGGGATTATTTCCACCGGGAAACCTATGGACAACACAAAACTCTAAAGCGCCTTTTCACCGCCAGGCTCTACGGCCTGCTATGTCATAGCCTGCACCTATCCATCGGCGCCACTTAACACCACAAGAAGCAACCTCTGGATAACCGCAGCCGTCACGGATTCGGGCCGAATCCAAGGATCAAATATTGAGCATTTAGGTACATTATATACCCTCCCAGCGAAAAAAGCAACTATGATTTTTTATTTTCCCGTTATCCTATGATTCCAAATTACAATATGAAAATTGCAATATCAAATTAAGAGCCATTAATATTTCTTCAGTAGCTCGTACATCTTTTTATCCAGTTTATGCCCTCTATAATCCACATATTCGGCATCGGTTCTCTGGTTGTCAAGTATGCCAAAAGGCCCCTTAAAATTCCACAAAGCATACCCAATGTTATAGCCCTTTAGTATGTCCAGCACATCTTCCAGCCACCGCAGTACTACACGGTGCGGCGTCATGCAAAAGCAGCCCCCCTCACCGCAGTGGACGCCCATATTAAAATTCTCAGCCAATGCAGCCCATGCGCCGTAATGGCGTTCCAGGCGTTCACGATCCCACAGGCCATCGGGAGCATATCCGCCCGGCCAGGTTGGTTCAGGGAAATCGCGCTTTCGGTCCACCCATGTTGCGCGGTAATGGGTTATACCCATCGGAATATATGCACGGCAGCTCTGGGCTACATTTTCTTTAGCCAGATCTCCCAAGTCAGGCATGGGCACATTACCGTACTCCAGTCCATCCAGAATTATCAACCTTTCGGGATCAATCTCACGTATAGCAGCAACTGCCGCGCGCATAACCGCTGCGTGCTCACCTGGTCCCACCCCGGCTGGCTCGTTTACGAGATTAAAGCTAACCCTGGAGGATGATATTCCCTTGTATCGGCGAGCAAATGTAGTCCAGTGCAGTATAAAAGCTTCTAAAGCCTCTTTATCGCACCACAAATTAAATGGTTCAACACGGTCCCTGGCAACAGAATATCCCGGAGCGCGATGAAAACTGATATTAACATGTATGCCATATTTTTCGCCCCATCGGATTGCTTGGTCAACAGCTTCCAGCTTGCTCTCGTTGATCTCGAAAGGATCATCGTAATCAATCCAAAAAGTGTAATTCAAAGGCAGCCGCACGAAATCAAATCCCAGGTCCGAGATCATCTGAAAGTCTTCTTCCTCAAAATACCCGGCTGAATTCATTAAAAACATCCCTAAAAGATTAAATCCTCTCCAGCGCGGTAGCACTTTTTGCTTATACATGGAATATTCCCCCTTGTTTTTATAAATTAAAATTATAGCCCGTATACTGCTTTACTCTTTCCATAATCTCAAAACACATTCTTGCATTATGATAGGGGCATGTCCACCCATCCACGCGGTTTGCCCTTATGCCGTCGGATACTGCATAAGCAAACCACCCGCCATTTTCATGATCAATAATCTCTTTGTTTATAAACTTCCACAATCTTTCCACAGCATCAATATATTTACAATCACCCGTAAGCTGCCATGCATTAAAAAATCCAACCACAGCCTCAGACTGCACCCACCACGAACGATGTTTTTTTATCTCGCCATCAGGCCGCGATTCGTAAATTATCCCTCCAGCTTCATGCCATCCTTCATTGAACACGGCTTCGGCCATTTTAATCGTTATTGGCTTTACAAAGCTGCAAACTTCCTCATCGCCGATACATTCAGCAGCTTCCCAAAGCAGCCAACTGCCTTCGATATCATGGCCATAGGATATATCATCGGTTATAGACTTCCAATAACGATCAAAATAAAGCATATAATGCCAGTTGGTACGGTTTAGGATTTTCTCCGTCATCACCTGTATTTGCTCTTTCAGCTTCTCCTTTAACTTTTGATCTTTCCATACTTTGTAAAGTGAAGTGTAAGCTTCCAGCATATGTAAATTGGTATTCATAGTCTTACAAGCGGCTCTGTACGGATTGACATCCCCAACTTGCTCCGTCGGTTCAAACTTCCAATCCTGCATTAGGATTTCGTAATATCCTTTATGTTCTCGGTCATACGCATTAGTTTGCAGATACGAGTATATCCTTATGGCCTCATCCAAAGCGCTTTGATCATTAAAGGTTCGGTAATACTCTGACAAAGCGTAAATAGCAAATGCCTGGCCATAAGTACACTTTCGCACATCAAGGGGAACCCCACCCGCATTCAATTCCCAGAAAACGCCGCCATATTCCCCATCGATAAAATGAAGGGTAAAATAATCATACACCCGCCGCGCCAGCTCTTTATAATTTTCCCCACCTAAAATGCGGTACGCAACTGAAAAGGTCCATACCAATCTTGCAGCCAACACAACATGTTTATTAGCTCTTTCATACGGTATCAGATCACCATCGACTTTGCCATAAAACACTTTATCGCTGCCTTTGCAAAAAACATGCTTTTCCCAAAAACCCAAAAGGTTTTGAATCTCTGTCTCCATAGCATTTTTTAGATCCAATAATCTATTTTCTTCCACCGACAACCACCCTCTTCCTCGGAAATATCCCTGCTTCAACTCTATAGCCTATCATATGAATCACATTATCCTTTTCATTAGTTGATTCCAGAATGCCTGAAGAATTCGGATGCTTATACAGAGTTATTAATTCCTCATTATGGACCTCATATCTAGATTGGGCTTATCTGGATTTAGATATATCCGTCCTTTCAGTTAACAATCGCCTCGGTTAGCAACCTGCCACCATATTAATCATGCTACTTATAAGCCCTCATAATGCATTTGCCTGTATCCATAGGAATGAAATTCCTGTATTAATCATACTACTTATAAGCCCTGCATTCAATAGATATGCGGATTTGATCGCTGGCAAATCAAAAAGCGGCACACTTTAGGCGCCGCATGCAAAACAAGAATCATAAATCATTTCATTATACCGAGTTCGCCCCGCTGTTATTGGGATAATTATACTTTTTCTACAAGGCTATGGATATAATACTTATGCTTATCATCGTCCATAGCTCATTTTTATCCGTTCACGTGTACAGCGTAATTTATCTTGGCCAGCGCTAAAACATAAATACATCTGCATTGCATCTCATGCGCACTGCGCAGCCGGGCATTGTGGTACTCTCTACTTCCTTTGATCGAAAAATACGCCCTCCGCCTGCTGCACCCGCTGCTTGTAGGCGCTGTAGCCCTTCTTTCCCCTGCTTATACTGGTTATCCTGGCCTTGACATCCCGCATAACTTCGTTGACCCTTTTCTGGTTCTGGACCTCAAGATTATAAATGGCCTCCACCATGTCCTTTATCTGGCCGACGCTGGCACGAAGCTTGACATACAGGCCATACCCCTGAGGGTTATAACGCTCAAACCCATCGCGGTTTACTTCATCCTTTATCCCCTCAAAGATACAGCTGAATTCCTCATCCAGAGCTTTTATGGCATCAATATGCTCCTGCTTATCCTCTATATATTCCAGCAGCCGATCCACCTGCTCGGCCGACAAAACCTCCGATTGTTTACCCGTGAGTTCCAAAATATGCTGCATATGCTGCCTTTTGGCCTCAGCAAGCTCAAGCAACCGCTTCAATCCTTCGTTTACCCTTTGATTAATTTCGCGTTTTTCATTCTCCACCATATTCAAATTTATCGCCTACTCCTTCTTGTATATCTGCTTTCGCGTTATCTTCACGGCCTCGGCCCAGGTATCGCGAAGCTCCGTCACAAAGGTAAGTACCTCTTCCAGTATAGCCACATCCTTAGCAACGTTGGCCTCCACGAGGCGCCTGTGCAGATAATCATAGAGCGCTATTAAATTGTGTGATATCTCGTACTTCATATCCAGAGTCGACATAAACTCAAGTATGATATCCTGGGCCCTCAATATGGCCTTGTGCGCTCCTGTCAGGTCCTTGCTGTTTATGCATTCTATGGCCTGTTTGATAAACCGTATGCAGCCGTTGTACAGCATAACCACAAGCTCTCCCGGGCTTGCGGTCATGATGCTCTGCTGCTGGTATTGTTGATACGGATTGTTTATCGCCATACAGGCTTCCTCCTTTAAAATTCAGGCTAATGCCGTCTATAAAGATGATAACCCGGGATTATAACCTGAATTGATAACCCGGTCATCGGACAACTCAAATAAACGTGCATCGGATCCAAACCGGTATCACTTTTATCTTAAAACTCAAAGCTAGGACTGATTAATTCCCATCTGCTGCATAAGCCACATGCTCTGCATATTCATCCTCTGAATGGCTTTCTCAAGAGCAGTAAACTGCGCCCAATACTTGTTTTCCTTGCTTATCATGGCCTCAACAGCAGCATCTATCCTCTTATCCAGCCGCTTAAGCTCTTCATCCATTAAGTTCTGAAATTCGGTTATATCCCCCACGATTCCGGCCTTTTCAAGTAAAATTCCCTTTTTGCCATCCTTATTTCTTGTGGTGCGAATATTATCCATGAGGATATCGTAAATCCGGTACATCAATCCTGACTCATTGTACCTTTGCGTTCTCGAAGTAGAGTCCAGATCTGGCGAATAATCGATGCTGGATTTCTTCATAAAAAGCTGCATCACCTGTTCGGGGTCGTTTCTCAATGCCTCCTTTAGCTTGTCTTCATTGATATGGAGTTTTCCCCTTTCGGAATACAAACCGGTAGTGATGCCAATAGATGAAAGGCTTATGCCGATATCTGCCACAGCATCGCTCAAAGCCCTGCGCATGCCATAAACTATGTTTTGAAGTATGGAATCGCTTCTTAAAAGCCCGCTCTTTGCCTTTTGCTCCCAAAGCTCGATCTCCTTCTCGCTCATCTCCTTCCTCTGAGCATCCGTCAGAGGAGCATAATCGCGGAACCGCTCTTCATTGAGTTTACCGTTTATCTTGTCGATGAGCTCGTTATACTTGTCTACGAAACTCTTGATGGCATTGTAAGCCTTATCAACATCCTGCGTGACGGTGATAGTGATGGGCTCTGCGCCTTCCGGTGTGGTGTTTTTAAGCGTATAGGTAACACCATCGATGGTAAAGGTATTGGCGGCATTCTGGACAAGTATTTCTCCGCTGCCACCTATCTCCTTAAAATAAACCTTGGCATCGGTGCCCTTTATCTTATCCACGCCCGCAGCCCAAGAACCACTATCATCCAGAAAGCCTATACTTTTCAGAAAACTACCTTCCACCAGAGGATTATCATTCCCATCCATCAAAATACTTGTACTGGTCTCACCTGTAGCCTTGGTTTGAAGTATAAACCTCTTTTCTATGCTGGAATAAAACAGGTTAACTCCCGCTTTGCTGTTGGTATTTATAATGTTCATCAACTGGCGCATGGTGGTTTTTATAGGGTCTATAACCACCGTATCGGGAGGTAACCCTTCCCCTTCGGATGGGACTTCGGATGGAGTCTTTATAAGAAAGGTAACGCCATTTATGGAAAACTTTGCCTCTTCCTCTTCGTTAACCAATCCCAGAGCCTCAAGCGTGCTATCCAGACTTTTGCCATCCGCAAAAGTCCATTCGTTACTCTTTACAATGGTAGAAGTGGCCAGGCTTTCAATCTTTGTAATAGTATACGTCCCCTCCATGGCGCTGGCATTAGCCGTTGCGGTAATATAGCTTTCAGCGCTGGAAGTCACGCTAAATGTCCTATATCTATTTGATGAAAGCATATAAGTATCGGTTTTCAAAACATTGAAAAACTCGTCCTGGAAAGCCCTGAGCAGGTTGGTTATCTCCCTGTAGGCTTCCTTGCGCCATTCTATCAGCTGCCTTTCCTGCTTCAGCCTGTCCACCTTTATCTGCTCAACTTGCATCAGCTGCTCTATAATGGAATCCACATCAAGGCCGCTGGCCAGCCCTCCTATGCGCAGCGTCCCCGTACTGTATGTGCTGTAGGTAGAATTCACAGCCATCCCTTCACCCCCAAGCTTTTCCTGTGCATGCCTCTTATCCAATAATGCTTACTGTATTCTCTTTTCCTTCTGTCTTCCATTATTGGATTTTACCACTTATAACAAAGCAGTTATTATTACATCAACTCGCACTTAATCACGCAATAACGCCACCCTACATATTTTTTGGCTGTGGCGCTCTGCAGCCTACATGTTGTTTCTTGCGGTGGCATCTTATACCTTTTCATCCACAATTATCCCGGCCAGTTCCCACAGTTTGGCAATCAAGTTTAGTATCTTCTCGGGAGGAATCTCGCGTATCACTTCATTTGTCTGGGTATCTATAACCTTTACCATTATGGTTTTTGTCTGTTCATGGATGGAATACTCAAAACGACGGTTTGTCCCTTCAAGGGCTTTATTGGCCTGCCTAACGGCTTGTATGATATCATTCTCCGATACATTTCCATTCAACGAAGGATCGCCCTTTACCATCTTTTGAGCATTGGCATCAATATCTTTAAGGCCGGTATCTTTTATCTGCTGCCCAACCCTGGATATCGATTTTGCTGCCGTAATTACCGATACTCCTTCTATGCGCATGAAAACTCTCCCTTCCAATCCATATTCCTCAATAAATATTATCGGATGGGAGAGGGCAAAGCTTTATAGGAATTATAAGCCGACATATACCCAAATTATGACATCCATTTTACTTCATATCCTTTTATATCTACCCTTAAATTTCTCAATGATAAATTCTTTGAAGGCATTAAGATCGTCTATATCCCTTTTTCTTACCAATGAAGCCTGGTTTGCCGTCAAATAAAAGATAAAATAGTCTTTACTCTCCATTAAGGCAAAAAATTGATCATATTTCAACTCGCCTGTTGACTTAAGAGCCTGATTTTCAATTACAATCTTATCGTCATAAAATTTTAGAGTATTGACGCTATCAAAAGCGCCCGTTTTATCGGTCTTTATCCGTTGTGCATATCTTCTTTCAACTTTAAATACAACGACGCCAATTGCCAATGTAAACAATAAAATCCAACTTGTAATGAGCTTGGCTAAATCTAAGGCATCATTATCAAAACTAATAATAATGCCGCCAAATAAAGCAATTAAACACAACATGGGAATAATAAATTTATTCCTTTTAAAAG
>ENA-UPSB01002012-UPSB01002012.1-bioreactor-metagenome-genome-assembly--contig:-NODE-2012-length-20919-cov-5.841258_pt1 | contig 20919 bp, 12 predicted proteins | sample MGYA00238182_ERZ773286 | MGnify/ENA primary metagenome ERZ773286 (study PRJEB29026, sample SAMN07631240) | bioreactor metagenome | isolation source: Switchgrass digestor | place: USA: Dartmouth... | reverse complement strand
TGCTGCCGTCCTCCAACTGCACCTGCGTCATCGTGAGGGCCAGCGACCAGAAGATGTCGCCCCGCACGGCAGGGGCCGTGGCCACCACGTTCCGGGGCACGATCCCCAGGCCCTGGGCGTGGCTCACCACGCCGGCCGGGTTCCACGGGCCGCCGGGGTACTGGTCCACCATCCGCAGCAGCACCGTGTAGATCTCGGCGTAGGTGATGTGGTCGTTGGGCCGGAACCGGCCGTCGCCGTCGCCCCGCATGAGCTGCAGCCGTTCCGCGGCCGTGATGAACCGGGAGCCCCAGTGGCCGCGCACGTCGGTGAACGGCGGGTCATCGGGCAGGGACTGGGCGATCTGGGCGTAGTTCAGCGCCCGCACGAAGATGGTGGCGGCCTCGGCCCGGGTCAGCCGGTCGCCGAGCCGCAGGTTGCCGTCCGGGTCGCCGATGACCACGCCGAACTCCCGGAGGAGTTCTACGGCTTCGTCTTGTGACAACGTCTCCTCCGCTGCCGCGGCCGGACTGGGCGGCAGCAACCCGGCCGCGAGGGCCAGGCTCAGCAGCAGCGAGACGAGTATTCGAAAGCCGCGCTGCATCGCATGATTCCTCCTTTCTCTCCCATACAAATAGGACGTGGGCGCCAAGTCATTTGGTTTCCGTTTGGACTTGCTGTGACGCCCTTTTCGTGCAGTTCGGGGGAGCCCGGCGGGCTCCCCCGGTGCTTCGGCTTATGGGGCGGGACTTGCGGGGATGTGGACCAGCAGGCTCCAGGCGGGCAGCGGCGCCGCCTCCCAGCCGTTCGCGTCGGTGAGCCAGCCGGGTTCGGTGTTGATGTAGACGTTGTTGCCGGCATACGGCCTGAGGAGGTCCGCGTCGTCCGGATGGAGCCGGATGACGATGTGGTCGTCCTGGTCCTCGCCCGCGGTCACCGGCGGCGTGGCCCCGATCTCCGGCGGCATGGCGCCGGGGCCGGACTGCAGCAGGAGCCGGTCCGGGTGGAGCGTCATGCCCTTGAACCCGGCGCCCCGGAGGGTCAGTTCACCGGTGGCCGGATCGTAGACCGCCGCGGTGGCGAGGATCCGCAGCCGCACCGGCCGCTCCGTGCCCGTGAGGGCGGCGCCCCGGGCCAGGCTGCTGCCGCTGCCGGTGCGGATCCAGCCCTCCTCGGCCGTGAGGTAGACCTCGGGGCCGGAGAGCTCCAGCAGGGCCTTCAGCGTGGCGTCAGACAGGTTGAGGATGGCCTGGGTGTCGGTGTGGGTGTGCACCCGGTCGGCGCTCCGCAGCGCCACGGATTTGTCGCCGCTGTTGATCTTCACCTGGGTCCAGGAGACGGTGCCCTGCTTCAGGCCCACGCCGTCGATGTAGAGCCGCTTCCCGACCACGTCCAGCATGGCCGAGCTGATGGTCGCCATCGGCGTCACGGCAATGCCCGTCACCCGGTCGGCCACGCCCGAGCCGCTCTTGTCCACGAACCAGCCGCTCTCGGCTTCCAGCTCGACCCGGCCGTGCCACTGGTCCGGCGTGAGTTCGTCCGCCAGCTCGCCCAGGTCGAGGATGACCCGGCTGGACGTGATGGAGACGACCTCCGCGTCCGCCAGCGAGATCCGGCGCGGGCCCACCAGGGTCAGGCGGGCGGGATCGAGGGTCCCGGTGCTGGCGAGGCCCGAGGTGGTGAGCAGCAGCCGTCCGGTCGCCGCGTCGTAGCTCGCCCCCCGCAGCTGGAACTTGCTGTCGTACCCGGCCACCAGCACCTCGGTGACGGGATCCAGCGTGGCCGACTTGGCGCTGCGGGCGGAGCCGTTGTGGATGGTCACCTGGTACCGGGCCGTGCCCGGGCTCAGGTGGGACCGGGGCACCCGGATGACCGGGATCTCCTGGCTCAGGTCGATGACCTGGCTGTAGATGGGGCTGCTCTTGTTGGCCTGGTAGACCTCGGCCAGGACCCAGTAGGAGGGCTCGCCCTGCGGGGCCGGCACGGAGGCCAGCTGGATCTCCATGTAGTCGGCCTCCGGCCCCACGTAGCCCGGGGTCGGCACCGGGTCATCGTCGCTGGTTCCCCGGATGGCCACGATGACCGGCGTCGGCGCCGGCTCCCGGCGCACGGAGACCGTCACCGGCTTGCTGGGGTTCAGCCCCAGCTCCGGCACCTCGGCCTCGTACTGGTCAAAGCCGGCACGGTTCTGGGCCTCGAGGGTGAAGGTGACCCGGCCCGCGGAAGCCTTCCGCTCGAAGAGGCCCTGGATCGTGGTCACCCCGTCGCCGCCGGGGAGCCGGCGGAGCCGGACGGTTCCGTTGAAGTCGGGCAGCGGCACGCCGTCCTCGTCCACGACCTTGGCGGTGAGCGTCAGCGTGCCGGATCCGCCGATGGCCCCCGCCTCCCGGTCCTGGCCCAGGGACGAGTCGACCGTCAGCACCACCCCGGCCGCGCTGCCCCGGAACGTGATGTCCTGAGGCTGTGCCCAGAGGAAGGTGGAAGAGGCCGCGGGCCCCGCGCCGGACACGGGATGGTACGCCTCGTCGGTGGCCGGCAGCGGGATGACCTCCACCGTGATCACGCCGCTGCGGTGGTACCGGAGGGTGAAGGTCGCCCGGCCCTCATACGTGCGGCCGATGACCGAGTAGGGATCCTTCTCGGGGTCGCCCGGGGCGTAGCCGTCATCCACGGGGTAGAAGGGCGAGTCCTCGAACGTGAGCGAGACGCCCTGGGGGAGCCCCCGGTAGGTGGCCTCGTGGTTGCTGGAGCGGACCCGGAGCTGGAAGGCGTACGCCCCCTCCTTGACAACCCGGCCGCTGCCGTCGACGACCTCCAGCGTGAGGGTGACTTCGCTCCCCGGCTTCACGGCGGCGGAGGAGGGTTCAATGCGGAACCGGGAGCCGGCCAGCGGGGAGTCGATCGGAATGCGGAGCGCCTGCACGGCGTAGTCGTGGTCGCTCACGAACTCGCCGGTGATGATCACGGTGCCGGGCGTGATGCCGGCCTTCAGGGTGGCGCCCTCGCTGCCGGTGTCGCTCTTGCCCCGGGCGATGACCAGCAGGGTGTCGGTCAGCCCGCCGTGGGGGCCGGAGGCGCTCAGCCGCACCCGGATGTCCGACGGGGTGTTGTTGGTGATGCGGCGGCCGCGCTCATCCTGCAGCTGCGCCTTGATGGTCACGGTGGAGGTGCCGTCGGGCGCCAGGGACTTGACCGAGGGCACCAGCACGACCCGGGTGCCGGTCAGCACGTCGATGTCGAGGGTCCCCGGCTCCAGGCCGGCGGCGGTGGCCGTCAGGGTGGCGTAGCCCGTGGCGTCGCCCACCACGGTGAAGGTGGCCACGCCCCGGTCCGTGACCGGGCTGTCCGGGGTGAGGGTGACGCGGGCCGTGCCCGTGCTCACCAGCGAGACCACGCGGCCGTAGTCGTCGGTGACGTTCTTGCCGTCCTTGTCCACCACGCGCACGGTCACCGTGTAGGCCTCACCCGTGGCCAGCGGCAGGTTCTTGTTGATGCTGTCGATCTTCAGCGCGTGGGCCTTGGCCGAGGGGGTGACGACGGTGAAGGAGTAACTGGCCCGGGCGCTGCCGGCCCGCAGGGTGAGCGTGCCCTTGCCGGTCTGGCTGCCCGTGACCAGCGTGGCCGTGGAGGGGTCGAAGGTGGCGTCGACCCCGGTGACCTCCGCCTCCACGTCGTACAGCGGCAGCACGTTGCCGCTGCGGTCGGTGGCGGTCACGTCCAGCCTGACGGCGGTCTCGGTGGCCAGGGTCTTGGGGCCGCTGATGGAGATGCGGGAGATGGCGCCGCGGCGCTCCAGGGTGAGCACCTGGGTGGTCTTGTTGCCCGCGGCGTCCACAGCCTCCACCGTGATCTGGTTGAGGCCGACGTTCAGTTCCGCTTCGTGGCTGAAGATGTCGGTGACCGGATCGAACTCCGCCTCCGCGCCCGCGACCAGCACGCGGATGGCGCCGGGGGCCCGGCCGCTGATCCGCACCTTTTCGTCATAGGTGACGGAGTTCATGGGGTCGATGACGAGGCTGGGGGGCAGCACGTCCAGGTACTTGGCGGCCAGGTTGGGGTGCTCGCCCACGGGCACCGTGGTGAGGGCGGCCGCCAGGGACCAGAAGGCGTGGCGCCGCAGGGCCGGAGCGGTCGGGACGGCGCCCGCCGGGGCGATGCCCATCTGCTGCGCCCGCTGGAAGACCGACTCGGGGGTCCAGGGCACGGGCAGCGGCTGCTCCAGCATGCGGAGCAGCACGGTGAGCACCTCGGCGTGGGTGATCAGGTCGTCGGGCCGGAACTGGCCGTCGTGGCCCTGCATCAGGCCGAGGCGCGACGCCAGGGTGATCTCGCGCACGCCCCAGTGGCCGGCCACGTCGCTGAAGGGCGGCGGACCGACGACGATGGACGTGAGCTCGCTCGCACCCATGGCCCGGACGAAGATTGCGGCGGCCTGGGCGCGGGTGAGCGGGGCGTTGAGCTGCAGGTCGCCTCGCTCATCCCCCAGCACGATGCGGTAGCGCTGCAGGAGTTCGATGGCTTCCGCCTCGCTGAGGGCCGTCGAGGGGGTCTGCGCGGCTGCCCCCTGGGGCGCCAGGGTGGCCGCCATCACGACCAGGAGCAGTGCGGAAAGTGCTCGGGCGAAACGTGGCATGTGAGCCTACAGCCCCTTTCCTGCTTCGGTTTCTTCGTTGCCATATGTTCGCAACAATACCGCCCTCATCCTTCCATTTGAGAAATGTTCAGGTCTGCTGGTGCCGGTGGGGGGCAGGGGGCCGCGCCGCTCTCCGTTCTGTTCGCACCGAGTGTGGGTGGCGGGTGGGGGCCTGCCAGACCGGTATGTGTGGGATCGTTTGGAAGGATACAGTTTACTTTTGGCCGATTTCTGCAGATAATGGTAGCAGCATACATGTTTGGATCCACGAGCCCGTCGCAAAGGAGTTGGTAGAAAAAGATGCGCCGCTCGTTGCGAAAGATGGACTCCCAGGAGGTTAAGGGGTACCCGGAGGCCGAACAACTCTTCACCGTGCGGTCGTTGGAGGAGGCGCGCCAGCGCCTGCGGGAGCAGGGGCTCAACCCCGCCGAGTACTGCTTCTACACCTGGATGCGGGAGGGGGTGCGCTACTACCGGGTGTGGGAAGACCGGCGGCTGAAGGAAGGCATCGTGAAGCCCGTGCCGTTTGGCCAGGTCGCGGCGCGGATGAAGCGCGCCGACGCCGAGAAGCTCTACACCGTGGCCCGGCGCTACAGCGGCGGCCGGCTGCACTTCGAGCTGAGCAGCGGCCTGCTGAAGGTGAGCGAGGGTCCGGGAGGCCCGGTGAAGGCCGCCCTGAGCCTCCCCGTCGTCGGCGGCGACCTGATCTGTGAGGAGGCCGAGTGGCGGCCCGAGCAGGTGGCGCATTTCGTCAACGCGATTCTGGTGCGGGGCCTGCCGCCGGACCAGGCGTACGACGAGGCGGACCGGCTGGTCCCCGCCGCGCCCCCGGCCCCGTAGTCCGGTCAATACGCTTAGGAGGCAATCCCGTGATCAAGTGGATGAAGCGCCTTGTGGCGTCGGTCCTCACCGTGAGCCTGCTGTGGGGATCGACCGGCAGCGCCGCTGCGGCGACTGCCGACCGGGATTCGGCTTTCCGGCTGCTGGAGAGCGTGTATGAGATTGTTGAGAGCTATCATAAGGACGGCGCCGATCTGGAGGCGTTCATCCGGGGGGCCCTGGAGGGCGGCCTCGAGGCGCTGGGCGATCCCTACACCAATTTCTTCTTTCCGGAGGAGTTCCAGGCGTTCCTCGACAGCCTGGAAGGCACGCTGACGGGCATCGGCATCTACCTGGAGGAGGCGGACGGCTACGTGATCGTGGCCGCGCCGATCAAGGGCACGCCGGCCTACCGGGCGGGCCTCATGGCCGGGGACCGCATCCTGGAGGCCAACGGGGTTTCACTGGTGGGCGCGTCCGCCGAGAAGGCCGGGTCGATCATCCGCGGGGAGCCGGGCACCGAGGTGACGCTGGTGATCGAGCGGCCCTCGGAGGGGCGGACCTTCACGGTGACCATCACCCGGGAGTACATCAACATCCCCGAGGTGGAGTACGAGCTGCTGGAGGACGGCGTGGGCTACCTGGCCCTGACCGGGTTCAGTGACAGCGCGCCCAGGGAATTCTACGCGGCAGTGGAGGCCCTGAAGGAGGAGGGCGCTGCGGCGCTGGTGCTGGACCTGCGCAACAACCCCGGCGGGTACGTGGACGCGGCGGTCGAGATCGCCTCGGCCTGGGTGCCGAAGGGCGAGCCGGTGCTGGTGGAGGTGGGCCGGCGGAGCGAAAAGGTGCACCGGAGCAAGGGCACCCTGATCGACCTGCCCACGGTGGTGCTGGTGAACAACGGATCGGCCTCCGCGGCGGAGATTCTGGCCGCGGCCATCCAGGACTACGACGCCGGCGTGCTGGTGGGCACCCAGACCTTCGGCAAGGGCACGGTGCAGACGATTCTGTTCCTCAGCGGCGGCAGCGGCATGAAGGTGACCACCGCCGAGTACCTGACCGGCAAGCGGCGTTCGGTGGAGGGCGCGGGGCTGAAGCCGGACGTCGTGGTGGAGCCGCCGACGGTGCCGCCCGGCGTGGCGGAGCCGCTGGTGCTGCAGCGGCTGCTGCTGCCCGGTCACGTGGGGCTCGACGTGCTGGCCCTGCAGGAGAAGCTGGCCTTCCTGGGCTACAGCACCGACCGGAACGGCGTGCTGGGCAAGGTGACGGAACGGGCCGTCTACCATTTCCGCTGGGACCACGGCCTGCCGAGCACGTCCGCAGTGGACAGCGAGTTTGCGGCCGCGCTCAATGCGGCCGTGGCCGATGCCGTGCAGGCGATGCGGCGGGAGGACGTGCAGCTGCAGAAGGCCGTCGAACTGCTGAAAAAGCGATAGGGACGCGGCTGTCGCATGGCCAGGGGGGGGTCGACTTTTCGGGGCGGCCCCTTTCGCGCGAAGTGGTTTCGTGTGAAACCAAGAAGGTGACTTGATGAGTCTATCTTCTGGGCGGCGTTTCCGGGACGCCGTCCAGGAACTTGCAGAAGTGGCACAGAGGAAGGGGTGCCTTCACCGCAGAAACGGTGTACAGCGGTGAAAGCCGGCCGGATCGCGGCGAGTTTTATCATCGGAGCGGTTTATGAATAAGAAAAAACTCGGTTTCGGTCTGCTGGTGGTATGTGTGGCGATCCTGTGGCCGTCAGGGGCCCTGGGCTACCTCTCGGACCTGTGGGGGCACTGGTCAGCCGGGTTCGTGACCACCCTGGAGGTGCGCGGCATCGTCAACGGCGACGATCGGGGGCTGTTCGCGCCCGATGCGCCGCTCACGCGCGCCCAGCTGGCCAAGATGCTCACCGTGGCGCTCGGCTACGAAGCGGAGGCCGAGGGGCTGCGGCAGCTTCCCTCCCGGTTCCGGGACGTGCCGGCCTGGCACTGGGCGCGAGGCTATGTGGAGCTGGTGGCCGAGCTGGGGCTTGCAGCCGGGTACCCCGGCGGCTTTTTCGCGCCCGACGAGCCGGTGTCGAGGGCCGAGTTCGCCCTCATCGCCGTCCGGGCCGCAGGCCTGGCTGACCGGGCCCCGATGGAAGCGGACCAGCCTACCGGCTACGCCGACGACGCCCTCATCCCCGGGTGGGCCCGGGGCGCCGTGCGCGCCGCCCGGGCCGAGGGGCTGCTCTACGGCACGCCCGACGGCCGCTTCCACCCCGACCGGCCGGTGACCCGCGCCGAGGGCGCGACGCTCGTCTACCGGCTGATGGCCCGCAGCGGCGACCTCTACCACCTGGCGGGCACCCTGACCGAGTTCGACCCTGACCGGCGCACGGGCGTCGTGCGGGATGCGGTGGGCCAGCTGCACGGTTTTCGCATGACGTCCAGCGCGGTCTACCTGAAAGACGGCGCCCAGGTGACGGCGCAGGAGGTCAGGCTTCTGGACGAGGTCCGGCTGCTTCTGGACGGCATGGGCCGCGGCCGGCTCCTGGAGGTCGCCTACACCGATCTGCTGGCCGATGCGGCCCGCGTGGAACTCGGCACGCTGGTCCTGCGCCTGCCCTCGGGGGAGGAGCGGCCGTTCGCCGTGCTGCCCGGGGCGGTGATCCTGGTCAACGGCCGGGAGGCCGCGGTGGACGCCCTGGACGGGGCCGGCCCGGTCTACGCCGTCCTGGACGGGCGGACCGGCGCGCTCCGGATCGTGCAGGCCCTGAAGAACGCCCGGGAGGGGTTCTACGTGGGCCTCACCGCCGGGGGCCGTGAGATGGTGTTCGTGGTCGAGGAGGAGGACGTGCGGTACCCCGTGTCCCCCGACCTGGTGGTGCTGGTGGAGAATGAGCGGGTGGGAGCGGAGTACCTCCTGCCCGGCGATGAGGTGTGGCTGGCCCTGGACGACGCCGGCCGGGTCGCCTACGTCGAGGTGGTGAGGTGATGGCCATGCGGCGGCATGTGGGCTGGATGGGGAGCGTGGCGGCGGTCGCCCTGCTGGCGACGGCCCTGGGCGGCGCGGCGCCTTTCGGTCCGGCGCCTTTCGGTCCGGCGCCCTTCGAGCTGGCGTTTTCCGGCCCGGCGCTCTTTGGCCCCGCGCACGGCCTGACGGCCTCCACCAGCCTGACCGAGCTGGCCCCCGTGGCCACCACGCTGACGGCCGACCAGGTGGCGGCGCTCCTGGACACCAACTTCGGGCCCATCGGGCTGGCGGAGCTGCGGGTGTCGACGGGCGCCACCGGCGCCGGCGTGAAGATCGCCATCGTCGACTCGGGCATCGACCCCGGCCATCCCGACCTGCAGCGCACGCCGTCCGGCGGCCGGAAGATCGTCGACTGGAAGGACTTCACCACCGAGGGCCAGGTGAACCTGACCCAGGCCGTCTCGCCGGGAGACACCTACACCGCCCCCGACGGCCGCACCTACGCCCTGCCCGACCTGCCGGCCGGCGCGGCGGTGCGCTTCGGCTACTGGGAGGAGTCGCGGGTGAGCGGCCGCATCAACCGCGACCTGAACCGCAACGGCTCGCCGGTGGACAAGTTCGGCGTGCTGGCGGTGGCGGTGGGCGGATCGGGCTTCGACCGGGTCTGGGTGGACACCGACGACGACCGCTCCTTCCGGGATGAAGCGCCGCTCCGGGTCTACCGGGCGTCCGGCGACACGCAGCGGCTCGGCCCCTTCCGCACGGGCCAGGCGGCCGAGGCGCAGCTCAGCTTCGTGCTGGCCGACATCGACCCGGCCGGGAACTGGGTGTCGTTCGGCTTCGACAGCCTGGGCCACGGCACCCAGGTGGCGGGGGTGGCGGCGGCCTCCGGGCCCGACATGACCGGCATCGCGCCGGGCGCCGAGCTGATGGCCCTGAAGGTGATCAACTCCCGCGACGAGGGCAGCTGGTTCGCCATCCGTGAGGCGATCCAGTACGCCGCCGAGCACGGGGCGAAGATCATCAACGTGAGCCTGGGCGGCCTGCCCCTGGCGGCCGCCGACGACGCCGGCGCCTCGGCGTTCCTGGACCAGATCGCATCGGACTACGGCGTGCTGATCAACCTGGCGGCGGGCAACACCGGCCCGGGCCTCTCCAGCGGCGCCACGCTGGGCAGCCCGTCCGCCGTGCTTTCCGCCGGCGCCTACTACTCGCCCGAGATGTGGCGGCGCGATTACGGCGTGGTCGTGCCCAGCGAGGGCGTCTGGTGGCGCTCGGGCATGGGACCCCGGGCGGACGGCGCCTTCCTGCCGAGCCTGGTCGCGCCCGGCGGCAGCCCGACGACCTCGCCCCGCTGGCTGCACCGTTCGGGCTACACCACGGCGGTGGGCACCTCGGTCGCCACGGCCCACGTGAGCGGCGCGGCGGCGCTCCTGGATGAGCTGGCGCGGCGGGAGGGGCTGCCCCGCGATCCTCGGACCCTGCGGCGGGCCTTCGAGCAGAGCGCCCGCCCGCTGAGCGGGGTGGAGGTCTTCGAGCAGGGCGCCGGGCTCCTGCAGCTTCCGGCGGCCTACCGGGAGCTCAGGCAGATCCGGGAGGTGCCTGCGCTGCGGGCCGCCGGGTCCGGCGGGGGCGGCGGCCTCTACATCCGGGCCCACCGGCCTGGCAACGACGCCTTCGTCCTGACCAACCTGAGCGGCGCCCCCACCCGGGTTGAGGTGCGCAGCACGGCGGCCTGGGTGGAGCCGGAGTTTGCGTCGATGACCCTGCCGGCGTGGGGCGAGCGGACGCTGCCGCTGCGCTTCATCCCGCCGACCACGCCCGGGGTCTACGCGGCCTTCGTGGACCTGCACCACCCGGGCGAGGAGGCGCCGAGCATCTCGCTTCCCATCACCTTCGTGCAGCCGGTGCCCCTGGACCGGCAGAACCGCTTCAGCGTGTCGCAGGCGCTGGAGGTGGCCCGCTACAAGCGCTACTTCGTGTCGGTGGCGCCGGGCACCCAGGCGCTGCGGGTGACCGCGCGGGTGCTGGCCGGGGTGGACGGGCTGGCGGACGGCACAATTCAGGTGCAGATCTTCCGGCCCGACGGCGAGCTGCTGTACCGCTCCGACCCCGTGGGCAGCGCCGGGCGGGGCCTGACCGTCAACTTCGCCACGGACGAGCCGCTGGCCGGCGTGTGGGAGGTCGTGGTGACCGCGCTGCCCGACAGCGAGGGGCGCCACCTCTCCGCCTCCTTCTCGCTGACCGTGGAGGCCCCCCGGATGGCGCCCGAGCTGCCGCTGCGCGTCAGCGTCGCTCCGGGGGAGGAGACGACGGTGAACGTGCCGGTCACCCACCAGGGCGCCCCGACGGAGGTGCAGGTGTCTGCCCTCGGCCTCTCGCGGGTGGACAACAGCGCCGGCTGGCGGACCCTGAACACGCTGCACCAGATCGACGACTTCACCCTGCCGGGCACGACAGGGCTTCTGATCCTGGAGATCGAAGACGTATACCCGAGCACCAGCGACCTGGACATCGTGCTTTACCGCTACGACGTCTCCACCGGCTGGCGGCGCTACTGGACCGCCCAGAACCCCGTTCCCGGCCGCGAGCAGCTGGTCTACGCCAACCTGCCGGCCGGGCGGTACCGGGTGTACGTGCAGCACAACGGGCCGACGCCGCCTGACCTGCAGTACCAATACCGGCGGCGCGTGGCCCCTCAGGCCTACAACCTGAGCGTGACCGAGCCGGCCCGCCGGCGGGTCACCGGGCAGACCTGGGAGGTGCCCCTGAAGATCTGGGCCCCCACCCTGCCCGGCCGCTACCTGGGCTATGTGATCCTCTCCGACGCCAGCACCGGCGACACGCTGGTCTGGTACCCGGTGGAGGTCTCGGTGGGCGAGCCGAGCCTGCAGATCCGGCCGATGGTCTCGCAGCTCACCGTGAACCGCCCCGGTACCGTGGTGCTGGAGGTGCGCGACGGCGAGACCGGGCATCTGGTGGATGCGACGATCACCGTGGACGGCCGGCGGTTCACCACCCGGGACGGCCGGGTGAAGGTGCCGGTCTTCCCGACCGCACCGGTGCTGAACCTGGACGTCTCGGCCGACGTGGCCGGGTACCGGCCCTTCCGGGCGACGATCCCGGTGGTGGCGGCCGCGGGCCCGGCAAGCGCTGCGGGCGTCGCCGGCCCTGCGGAGGACGACCCGGCGCTGGCGGCGGAGAAGGAAGCGTGGCGCAGCCGGCTGGAGGCTCTGCTGCGCTGAGACGGGCCTGCTGCGCTGTGACAGGCCCGCTGCGCTGTGACAGGCCCGCTGCGCTGTGACAGGCCCGCTGCGCTGAGACGGGCCTGCTGCGGTGAGGCCTGGTCCGGTGCGTTGGCGGAGGCCCAGTTGCGCTGTGGAACCGGCTGCGCGGAGGAGCGCTGAGGAGGGGTGACTCAGGTATGGAAGCGACCCTGCGTGTGCGGATGTCGTCCAAGGACGCCCACTACGCCGGCAACCTGGTGGACGGCGCCCGGGTGCTGGCCCTGTTCGGCGACGTGGCGACGGAGCTCCTGATCCGGCACGACGGCGACGAGGGGCTCTTTGTGGCCTACGAGTCGGTGACCTTCAAGGCCCCCGTGTACGCCGGCGACTTCCTGGAGGTGCGGGGGCGCATCACCCGGGTGGGGAACACCTCCCGGGCGATGGAGTTTGAAGCTTACAAAGTGATCGCCGCCGATCCCACCCCCGAGCAGCCGTCGCGGGCCCGGGTGCTGGATGAGCCGATCCTGGTCGTGCACGCCACGGGCACCTGCGTGGTGCCGAAGCAGTTCCAGCGGGGTTCGGGCGACGGCGGAAGGGGGTAGCGCCGTGGAGAAGCTGATCATCACCGTGGCGCTGAACGGCGCCGAGGTGACTCGAGACCAGAACCCGCACATCCCCTACACCCCCGAGGAGCTGGCGGAGGACGCGGCGCGCTGCCGGGAAGCCGGCGCCGCCATGGTGCACGTCCACGGCCGGCTGCCGGACGGCACCCCTACGCAGGACGCCGGGGTCTACAAGCAGATCATCGAGGCCATCCGCTCCCGCACAGACGTGATCATCCAGGTCTCCACCGGCGGGGCCGTCGGCATGACCGCCGAGGAGCGGGTGGCGCCGGTGACCCTGCGGCCCGAGATGGCGAGCCTCACCACCGGCACCGTGAACTTCGGAAACGACGTGTTCTTCAATCCGCCGGACCTCATCGAGACCTTCGCACACACCATGCGCCAGTACGGCGTCGTGCCCGAGATCGAGGCCTTCGACATGGGTCACATCGACAACGCCCTGGCCTTGGTGAAGCGCGGGATCCTCACGCTGCCGCTGCACTTCGATTTCGTCATGGGCGTGCCGGGCGGCATCGCCCCGACCATCCGGAACCTGGTGCACATGGCCGAGTCGCTGCCCCCGGGCTGCACGTGGTCGGTGGCCGGCATCGGCCGGGCGGAGCTGCCGCTGGCCACCGCCGCCATCCTGATGGGCGGCCACGTGCGGGTGGGGCTGGAGGACAACATCTACTACACCCGTGGCGTGAAGGCGACCAACGAGATGTTGGTGGCCCGCATCGTGCGGCTGGCCAACGAATTGGGCCGCGAGGTGGCGACGCCCGACGAAGCGAGAAGGATATTGGGGATAAACCACGAAGGTCATAGAGGCAACTCTTAATTCGATTGAGGGTTCAGACATGGAACCGTACAGGGGGTGGAAGCCGTGCTGATCGCGACCAGCGTCACCGTCGCGCTGCGGTGTCCGCAGTGCGGGCGGCTGGAGCTGAGCGAGCTGTCGCGGTTTCTGCTCGGCCGCACGGGCTCGCAGCGCGTGGTGTGTGCGTGCGGCCACCACCTGCTCACGGTGGGGGTGCGGCCGCACCAGGTCTGGATGCAGGTGCCCTGCTACCTCTGCGACGGCATGCACTTCCGCTACTACTCGCCGGAGGAGTTCTGGGCCCCCGGCTTGAAGCAGATCGCGTGCGCCGAGACCGACCTGCAGCTCGGGGTGCTGGGGAGCGAGGACGCCGTGGTGGACTACGTGCGCCCCGGCCTGAGCGACCTGGAGCGGTTCCTGGACGACGAGGCCTTCGATGACTTCTTCGACGAGCCGGCGATCATGTACCAGGTGCTGAACCAGGTGCAGGAGCTCAGCGCCCACGGCCTGCTGCGATGCTGCTGCGGCAGCCGGGACATCGGCGCCGACCTGTTCCCCGACCGGGTGGAGCTGGTCTGCGCCGCCTGCGGGCGGCAGCGGACGGTTCCGGCCTGTTCGGAGCGGGACCTGGACGCCCTGATGCGGGCCTCCTGCCTGGAGATTGGCGGCGATGCGCCGCCCCGGCGCCGGGGAAGCAAGAAGTGACCGGAGGATGACGGAGGAGGGGAGTGGGCCGGGAGACCCCGGCCCTTTTCGCGCTGCCAAGGCTGTGGTAATCTGGGCTCGGAGCGAAGGGAACCAGAGAGGAGCGTGTCACGTGAAGCTGTTCATCGATACCGCCAACGTAGACGACATCCGCGAGGTGGCCTCGTGGGGTGTGCTGAGCGGTGTCACGACCAACCCCTCCCTCGTCGCGAAGGAGGGGCGGGACTTCATGCAGGTCCTGCGCGAGATCCTGGAGATCGTGGACGGCCCCATCAGCGCCGAGGTCCTCAGCCTGCAGGCCGACGACATGGTCGAGGAGGCAAGGCAGTACTATGAACTGCACAAGAACATCGTCATCAAGCTGCCGATGACGGCCGAGGGGCTGAAGGCCTGCTCCAGGCTGCGCGAGAAGGGCGTGCGCTGCAACATGACGCTGGTGTTCAGCCCGAACCAGGCGCTGCTCTGCGCCCGGGCCGGCGCGGCGTTCGTCTCGCCCTTCGTGGGCCGGCTGGACGACATCTCCACCGATGGGATCCAGCTCATCCGTGACACGGCCGACATCTTCGACCTGCACGGGATCGATACGGAGATCATCGCCGCCTCGATTCGCACCCCCGGCCAGGTGGTGGAGGCGGCGAAGGCGGGGGCCCACATTGCCACGATTCCGCCGAAGGTTTTCCACCAGATGCTGAAGCACCCGCTGACCGACGCCGGGATCGAACGCTTCCTGAAGGACTGGGAGGCCGCGAAGGGCAAGGACTAGCGGGTTCTGGTAGATCGCTGCTGCCCATGCGTGGAGGAGGATGCACAGGTGGAACGGGAACTGGCGCTGGAGCTCGTGCGGATCACGGAGGCGGCTGCCCTCGCCAGTGCGAGGTGGATGGGCCGCGGCGACAAGGAGCTGGTTGACAAGCTGGCGGTGGACGCGATGCGGGCCGGGTTCGACAAGGTACCCATCGACGGCGTGGTCGTCATCGGCGAAGGCGAGCTCGACGAGGCCCCGATGCTCTACATCGGCGAGCACCTGGGCTGCGGCGGCAACGCCGTCGACGTGGCGGTCGATCCCGTGGAGGGCACCAACCTGGTGGCCAAGGGTCTCAACGGGGCCATCGCGGCGGTGGCCGTGGCGCCCAGGGGACACCTGCTGCACGCACCGGACATGTACATGGAGAAGATCGCGGTGGGTCCACAGGCGAGGGGGTGCATCGACCTCACCGCGCCGGTTACCGCAAACCTGAAGTGGGTCGCCCATGCCAAGGGCAAGGACGTGAGCGACCTGACGGTCGTCATCCTGGACCGTGACCGTCACCGGACGCTCATCCAGGAGTGCCGGGACGCCGGCGCCCGCATCAAGCTCATCTCGGACGGCGACGTGGCGCCGGCCATCGCGGCGGCCATCGACGAGACCGGCGTCGACATCCTGTGGGGCATCGGCGGCGCGCCCGAGGGCGTGCTGGCCGCGGCGGCGCTGAAGTGCCTGGGCGGCGACATGCAGGCCCGGCTGAAGCCGCAGAACGAGGAGGAGCTCGCCCGCTGCAAGGCGATGGGCCTCAGCGACCCGCACCAGGTGCTGATGCTCGACGACCTGGTGAAGAGCGAGGACGTCTACTTCTCCGCCACCGGCATTACCGATGGCGACCTGCTGCGCGGCGTGCGTTACGCGGGCCGGAACCGCGCCACCACGCATTCCATCGCCCTCAGGGGCACTACGGGCACCGTGCGGTTCATCGAGGCCACGCACATGCTCGACCGCAAGCCGCCGTGGTACCGAATGCAGGGCAGCGACAGCTAGGCGGCGAGACAGCGGGACATAATTCCCGCGCCCCCTGAATAGACCTGTCCCGTAGTGGGATGGGGGTGAACCGGGGGTGCGACCGAAGGGGAGCAGCGAACCGCGCATCAGCCGGGAGGAACCGAACCGCCGGGCACCGGGCCGCACGGCCCCGGGCCGCGGGGATTCGGTCCGCCCGGCTGTCGCGCGTTGGAGCAGCGGCGGATCGGGCTGGGGGACCTGGGGAGGTGCCGGCTCCGACTCCGGGGGGCTGGGGCGCTGGATCCCGGCTGTCGCCGGGCTTCCCCCGGCCGTGGTTGGGCTGCTGGTCCTCTGCCTCATCCTGGGCGCCGGCTACCTGGGCTGGCGCCAGGCCGTCGCGCCCGCCGCCCCCGCAGGGGGGCTCCCGCCTGCGCGCACCGGGCTGCTTGCCGCGACGCCGCATCCCACGGCCGCGTTCTTCGCCGGGGTGGACAGGCCTGGTGCGGCCGGAGGTTCTTCCGCGGCGGAGGAACGGCCTGTCGGGGCGGATGAGCCCCCCGCCGATGTGGCTCCCGCCGACGTGGACAGGCCCGCCAGGATCGCCCGGCTGCGGCGGGCCGCCGAGGCCGTGGTCGCCGCCCGGGGCGCGTCGCGGCGCAGCGAGGCCTTCGCCTGGCCCGTCCTGGCCCCCATCAGCTCGCCGTTCGGCCCGCGGTGGGGCCGCCATCACGACGGCATCGACCTGGCGGCCAACCACGGCGACCTGATCCGCGCCAGCCGCGACGGGGACGTCTGGCTGGCGGGCGAGGTGGAGGGGTACGGCCTGACGGTGGTCATCGGCCACGACGACGGCACCCGCACTCTCTACGCCCACGCCTCGGCGCTGCTGGTGGAGGCGGGGGAGCGGGTGAAGCAGGGCCAGCCGATCGCCCGGGTCGGCAGCACCGGGAAATCCACCGGGCCCCACCTGCACTTCGAAATCATCGTGAACGACCGTCCGGTCAACCCGCTGGACTACCTGCCGCCCCGAGAATGACTATTGACATACGTACAATCCACCGAAATCTCCCCACCCGAAGGGCAGTTATCCACACTACCCACAGACGCCTGTTGACAAATATTCGTACAAAATTACACCCGGAGACGTAGGTGGAACACGGTAGGCGACTTGGCTGAAACGCCAAATCAGGGAGTCAGGTTGTCACATCGCGGTGCGGCGTGCGAATCATGTCGAAAGGGAACCTCCTGCGGTGTGCTCAGGAGGTTCCCTTCTTGTCGCTGCAGGCGCTCCGTTGTCGAACCGCCGGGTTCACCGGCCGCCGGCCCCGTCTCCGGGCAGCAGGCGCAGGGCCCGGCCGGCCGTGTAGCTGGTGAAGTCCCGGGTGATCAGTTCACCCCGGCTGTGCGGGCCGGACTGGTCGTCGTAGTGGGGGCTCAGGAAGTGGCCGGACTGGCCCGGCGTCACGACGGAGCGGCTGTTGCCCGTGGGGTCGGCCAGGTCGACCACCTGGCGCCAGGGCGCAAAGCTGGTCACCATGCCGTCGCTGCCATAGGACATGGCGCCGACGGTGACGCCGCTGCCCCCGATGGGGTACACCGTCGGGTTCAGCAGCCAGCCCAGCGGCGCGGCTGCCGCGCCCACGGGGTGGGGCGGCTGGAGCCGGTGGAACTTGCCCCAGGACCAGCGGTTGGGATCCGACCCCTGCATGGCGGCCGCCTTCTCGACCGCGGCCGCAAACGAGGCCGTGGCCAGCCGCTCCAGCCCGCCGGCTGACTGAATCCAGTCGTTGGGCCGGCCCGCTGCCGCCTCCAGCAGGGCCATGTCGGTCACGTTGCCCTTGTCCGCCATGCGCTTGTAGAGCTCTTCTCCCATCAGCGGCTCGTAGAGCATGCGGGTCAGCTCGTTCCACCAGAGGTGGAAGATCAGCGGCTGGGGCTGGTCGGCGCTGTCGACCATGTCCCAGGACTTCAGCAGATCGACCGCGGCGGCGGCCGCCCCGGTGAATCCGGCCCGCTCCACCGCCGGCAGCAGCACCGGCAGCAGGGTGCGGGCGTGCAGGTTCGTGTAGTCCACCTGCATCGCCTGCATGTCGTCCGCGGTGAGGTCGCCGAGCCTGGCCTCGATCATCTCGACGATGCGCATGGCCCGGTAGGGCTGCGCCCACGAGTGGGTGAGGAAGTAGGGATAGGCGTCGTCGATGACCTTGTTGTTGGCGGTGACGATGTACCCCTCAGGCGGGTTGACGGCCTCGGGCATCTGGTCGAAGGGGACGAAGCCGGTCCACTCGTACTCGTCGGTCCACCCCGGCACCGGCAGCAGCCCGTCGCCCTGCCGGCGGATGGGCACCAGCCCGCCGGTGCGGTAGGCGATGGTGCCGTCCACGTCGGCGAAGACGAAGTTCTGGGTGGGCACCTGGAAGGAGCGCAGGGCCTCGCGGAACTCCGCCCAGTTCTTCGCCTTCGGGAAGAGCAGCACGGCCTCCAGCTCCGGCGTGGCCATGTGGGCGGTCCACTTCAGGGCCAGGGCCTCCTCCGGCCGGTTATCGGGGTCGCCGACCACCTCCGAGATGATCGGGCCGTGCCGGGTGACCACCACCTCGAAGGGCACCGGGTCCTGCCCCTTCACGGGGATGAACTCCCGGTAAACCTGCGCGTCCTCCCACCGTCCCATGTACTCGAACTGGTAGGGGTTCTCGGGGTTGCGCCGCTCGATGTAGAGATCCTGCACGTCGGGGTTGGTGTTGGTGACGCCCCAGGCGATGCGGTCGTTCTGGCCGATGACGATGCCCGGCGCGCCGGGGAACATGACGCCGTAGGCGTTGATCAGCCCCGGGACCACGAGGTGCTGCTCGTACCAGATCGACGGCGTGCGGGCGCCCAGGTGCGGGTCGTTGGCCAGCAGCGGCTTGCCGGATCGGGTGCCCGAGCCGGCGATGACCCAGTTGTTGGAGCCGCGGCCTTCATCGGGCTCGGGCAGGAGGGTCAGGAGGCCGCTGAGGTCGAGGCTGGCGCCGGGGGCCGCCGTGCCGGGCGATGCGGCGGCTTCCGACCGCCCGGACGCCGCGGCGGCCACTGCCGGCGTCGCCTGCGGCGTCCGGGACGCCTCCTCGCCCCGGTACTTGATCATCGTGATGCCGTCCTTCGGATAGACGGGCATGAGCTGATCGGCCAGCTCAGGCCCCACCTGGTTGCGGAGCTGGAGCCGGTAGACCTCGGCCTCGAAGTTGCCGCCCAGGTCGTAGGCCATGATCTTCCCGATGATGGCGGAGTCGACCGGCGACCAGGGCTCCGGCACGTAGCCCAGGAGCGTGAACTCGACCGGCAGCCGGTTGCCGGCGGTCGCCTCCGCAATGAAGGCGTTCACGCCTGCGGCGTAGGCCTCCAGGAGCTCCGTGGCCCACGGCCCGTACGACTGGACGGAGGCCTCGGCGGCCCGCCGGAGGTTCAGCGCCCGGAAGAACTTGTCGGTATCGAGCTGGCTGGGCCCGATGACCTCCGACAGGCGGCCGGCGGCCGCCCGCCGGGTCAGATCCATCTGGAACAGGCGGTCCTGGGCCACGACGTAGCCCTGGGCCATGTAGAGGTCGTGCTCGTTCTCGGCCACGATGTGCGGAACGCCCCACTTGTCCCGGTACACCGTGACCGGCGCCCGGAGCCCGGGCAGGGTCAGCTCCCCGCTCACCTGCGGCAGGCTGCGCTGGGCGAAGGCGTACCCGCCGGCGACCCCGAGCAGCAGCAGGACCACCAGGGCCAGGGCGGTGTACGCGAGCCGGCGCGCGAGGCGCCGCACGCCGGTGGTGGTGCGGCGCTGCCTCTCTGGTATGACGGCCATTGTCCATCCCCCACTTGAAGAATGTAGGGATGTTATTCTGCGAAATGCGCAATTATCCTGGCGAGTCGGTCAAGTCGGCTGCACATCCCGCGCTCGGCGCGGCGCCAGGAAAACAGACCGCCGGAGCGCCTGTGGATTCAGGCACTCCGGCGTCGCGCATGCGCTGTCCGCTTGTGCGTGTCCGGTCCCCCTTCGCGCGTCGGGGGACCAGCCGCAGGGCGTCCCCCTTACGTGGCCGGGGGAATCAGCCGCAACACGTCCGGCTCCAGCGGACCGGGCGGCAGCAGTTCCCCGCGCAGCCAGGGGAAGAGCTGCGCCGCGAACGTGGGGTCGAGCGGGTGCCCGCCCGCCCCCGGAGCCAGGATGGAGACCGCCTCCCCGGGGTGGGCCGGGTCCGCCACCCGGCTGTAGGTGGTGGCCGTGATGACGCTGCCGTCCAGCGTGGGGTCCAGAGTGCTTCGGTGGACCGTCGCAGGCCCCCCGCCCAGCGGGTGCGGGCCCAGGTCCGCGAGCCGGCCGAGGACCGGCAGGAGCTCCGCGATGCCGTACCGGAACCGGACGCGGTGCTCGCGCCCCCACGACCAGCGGTCCGGATTGCGGCCCTGCCGGGCCGCGAGGTACGCCACCGACCGGCGGAAGGCGGCGAGGGCCAGCCGGGGCAGGCCGAACTCGCCCTCGGGCGGCAGCCACGGGCTCTCCTCGCCGGCCAGGGCCCGCCGGATCAGCTGCTCGGCCGCCGCCTGGCCCGCGGGCGTCATGATGAACTGGTTGAACAGGGTGAGGCCCAGCCGGGGCCGCAGGACCGACTCCACCAGGTTGAAGTACCAGCGCTCCCACAGGCAGGCCCCGGCGGACGCCGCCGGTTCGTCCTGGCTCCAGTCCGAGAGCAGGAGCAGCGCCCGCTTCTCCATCTCCGTGAGGACCTCGGGCCGGGCGCCGTGCCGGAGCCCCTCCTGCATGGTCTGAAGCAGGGGCTGCAGCAGGTCCCGGGCCTGCAGGCTCACGGTGTCGGCCGACAGCCGGGCCAGCCGCTCCACGGTCCAGTCGCCGCGGAGCGCCAGGACTTCCCGGATGCGGTGCGTCACGTGAGCCGGCCGCCCCCCCAGGGCGACGCCCCCTGCCGGGCCGACCTCCTCCCGGAGCGCCGGGCCGGTCTCCAGCCGGGCCACGGTGCCGTCCGCCCCGGCGTAGACCACGGTGAGGCCCGGCGCCTTCCATTCCGCCAGGGCCGCCCGGAACTCGTCGTAGGTCCGGGCCTGGTTGATGCCCAGCAAGGCGCCCACCTCGTGGCCGGGCTGCAGGACCGGGGCGCGGAGCGCCAGCGCGCAGCTCTCGCCGGCGGCGAGGACGGGGCCCGCCCGGCCGGTCAGCACGGTGTGGGGCACGGGCTCGTCCAGGCCCCGCACCCGGATGGCGGTCTCCTGTGCCTGCACGGCGTCGGGCGGCTCCGGCACCAGCCCGGGCGCCCCTTCCGCCGACGGGGCCAGCCCCCAGGCGAAGTAGCGGGACTGCCCCGCCAGGAGCCCGGGCAGCCCGGCCAGGGCGACCCCTTCCAGCCGCGCGCCGTCGGGGCCGTGCAGGAAGGGGTCGCCCTGGCCGGGCTGCCCGGGCTCCT
>ENA-UPSB01002011-UPSB01002011.1-bioreactor-metagenome-genome-assembly--contig:-NODE-2011-length-20948-cov-5.063418_pt1 | contig 20948 bp, 24 predicted proteins | sample MGYA00238182_ERZ773286 | MGnify/ENA primary metagenome ERZ773286 (study PRJEB29026, sample SAMN07631240) | bioreactor metagenome | isolation source: Switchgrass digestor | place: USA: Dartmouth... | reverse complement strand
ATCATGTATGAGGGCAGGTTGCCATAGTAAAAAAGCAAACGGCCAGTCAAGGGTAAAATACACGCCCTTTTTCAAGGGCGCTCTTGACATGCCATTTGCTTTTTACTATTTTTTACTATATTGTAACCAAGGGCTTGTAAGCCATTAACTGGCCTGCAAGCCCCATTGTAAACTATCGTAGAAAGTCATTTACAGAAAAAGTTTCACACAGCCTATTTATCTACTCGTTCGAGCCAATGATTTCTCCTGAAAAACTCTCCGGCAATATTTCAATTACACCTGTTTCCAAACTATAACGAAAATAATTCCTGTAATCAGAATAACCAGAGCCAACAATGTAAAGCCATCCGTTAGATATTTTCAGGTCAGAACCGCGCTTATGTATTATTGGGATGGAATTATTGCCGTTTGAATCCATTTGGTATATATGATCATTATCCTCAGGGTTGACATATAGAATTTTATCCCCGTAAGTTACACAAAATTTCGCTCGGGATGATATAGGTGTGGATTTACCTGTGGTTCGGTCATAATGATACAGTAGTTTTTGTCCATTATCATAAAAGCTATATATGCAGCCATCTTCAACTAATCCAATAATTTCAACCCCATCCCGGCTGACCAGTTTTTCATTTGTGTTATCCGCTAAATGATAATAATAAAGTCCCGATAGTTCCCGTTTCTCATATGAGTCGATTGAATAATATAAAAAATTTTCGTTGACTATGTAATCATAAATTTCATTGGTTATATGAGCTATGCGTTCGGTGTTTCCGGTTTTAGTATCGTATTTGTAGATTCCGTCGCCATTGACCCAGTAGTACAAGTTGCTACCTTGCATATAGATTCTAGCTTCAATTCCATCGACTAAAGCAACCGGCTCTTTCTGTTCAGATGATACATCCATCATACCGGGTCATGCCCTGTGTAATATACAATATTGTTGGAATAGTCTGCCATGACATGTGAAATCATATACACTCCGGTTGCCGTATAGGTTTGTATCAGTTCTCCGGTCGAGCTGTATTTTTTAATGGCCATGCGGTCATCAGAGAGGGTAAATATGTTGTTTTTTTCGCTCGGTTGGGACGAGTTGTCAGAAACACTGGTTCTTTCTGATTTTGAGGTATCATAAGCTTCAGTATCATCAAGTTTTAAGGTATCAGTAACTTCGGTGCTTTCATAATTTGAATTGTCTGGTAATGTTGCTGATTTCTCTCTGTCCATGCAACCGGGCAATAACGTCATAGCCAAAAGCAGTATGGTACAAATGGATTTTTTTAGAATAGTAATCACACCTTTCATCAGTTTTAATCATCTTTCAGAAACCAGCTCCTTTCCTATTATAACAGACAACAAGAAGCCTAATATGCAATACTCATTAATAAAAATTGTGTGGGCGCTGCAATATACATGCGGCCGAAAACACCATCAATGCGAAACCTGGATCTTTTAAGGCTTGTGTCACTAAATGTCAGAAAGCATTGACCCCGTGTTGTCATTGATTATGTTTTCTATAATAATCAAAAAACAAGGGATGTAAAAATAATCACAGATATCATGATGGGTGGGGATGGCAGAAATATAAGTGGTGAGTTGGGAGAATTGCATTTGAGCGCCATCAGTGAGGCAATGAATCAGATGATAGGTTCTGCTGCCACTTCCATGTCCTCCATGTTTAACAAAAAGATTAATATTTCACCTCCCAGTGCATTTGTCCTGGATTACGAAAAAGTGCACAGCATGGATGATTTCAATTATTCCGACGACTTGGTAAAGGTTTCTTTTAACATGATCGTGGGAGATTTGATAGATAGTATAATAATGCAAATACTGCCTGTCAGCTTCGCAAAAAGCTTAGTCAGCAATCTTCTGAATGCATCTGCGGAAAGTGCGAATGAGAAATCCAGTACAGCTTCCGCAGCAAGAAATCAACAAGTACAGGCAAATGTTAACGAAACGGTTAAGCCCCATGCAGCTCCTCAGAACATTGGTGGAGATGCGTTTGGAAGTCAGAATTTTGGCGTTCCGCCCATGACTCAAAGCAATATTCACCATGAGGCACCACAGAACAAGATTCCTGTTAATGTACAGCCGGCTCAGTTCCAGAACTTTGATGATAATTATATATCAGTGGACAAGAAAAACATAGGCCTGATTATGGATGTCCCGCTTCAGGTCACAGTGGAGCTGGGAAGAACGAGCAAGCTTATAAGGGAGATTCTTGAACTTGCGCCGGGTTCGGTTATAGAGTTGGATAAGATTGCCGGAGAACCCGTCGATATTTTGGTAAACGGTAAAGCTGTGGCAAAAGGTGAAGTGGTTGTGATAGACGAAAGCTTTGGCGTAAGAGTTACGGATATTTTACATCCGTCAAAAAGGCTGTAGTTTTCTCAGGCAATGTAGCATTTAATTAATACAAAGACTAGTAGAAAGGGAGATTTATTATGGGTAAGAAAATTTTAATCGTTGATGATGCAGCATTTATGAGAATGATGATTAAAGATATCCTGACGAAGAATGGTTATGAAGTAGCGGGAGAAGCAGAAAACGGAGCCAGGGCTATAGAAAAGTACAAGGAGCTTAATCCGGACTTGGTGATAATGGATATTACAATGCCTGAAGTAGATGGAATACAAGCAGTTAAAGAAATTAAAAAATTGAATTCGGATTCTAAAATCATAATGTGTTCTGCTATGGGACAGCAGGCGATGGTTATAGAATCCATACAGGCGGGGGCAAGGGATTTTATTGTGAAACCTTTTCAGCCTGACAGAGTAATTGAAGCCGTCAAAAAGGTTATTGGTTAGGCGCACAGAAATGGATACTTTTATTGAAATTATGGGAATGTTCTTGATTTTTGGGTCCATCCTGTTTCTGGCATACGTTACCACGAGATACATAGGTGCCAGATCAAGAAAGGTCATACGAGGTAGGTATATTGAAGTAATAGACACTATTGGTCTGGGTATGGACAAGCAGTTGTATTTGATAAGGGTGGACAGGCAGTTTGTACTGGTAGCTGCTTCGGGGAAAAATTTGGAACTTTTGACGAAAGTTGAAATTGAAGATTATGATTTTGAATCTTCCCGGAATAATGATGCCAGAAACACGGAATTCAAGAACTTCTTTGAAAAATATACTCGGTTTTACAGAGACAGACAGTTAAATAGTTTTGCTGTAAAGGAACAAGATAGGACAAACCTGAATAAGGAGGCTTATTCTATAAAAACAAGTCTTGAGAAGCTTAAATCAATAAGTAAAAAAGCTTCAATGAAAGACGAAAAAGATGGGAATGAACATACAAATGAAGAATAAAAGCTTAAAGTTAATTTTTGCTGCAGTATTTACTTTATTGCTCCTTACTGTGTTTTCTCTGAAAGCATATGCAGAACCAACCATCCCATCCTTCAGGTTTGGATTTGATGTAGAGCCGGCTCAGAATGCAGAAGATGTTTCTTCCACAATACAGGTGCTGATATTATTGACAGTGCTGACCCTGGCTCCGTCAATCCTGATTATGATGACTTCTTTTACAAGAATTATCATAATACTCTCATTTTTCAGAAATGCACTGGGAACACAGCAAATGCCTCCAAATCAGGTTATGATTGGGTTGGCATTGTTTTTGACATTATATATCATGGCTCCTGTAGGGACGCAGATCAATGAGGAAGCCCTACAACCCTACAATAAGAATGAGATTACACAAGAGGAGGCTTTTGAAAGATCATCAAACATAATAAAGACTTTCATGCTGGGTCAGATGGGAAAAGACAGTGAAAAGGATCTGGAATTATTTATAAGGCTGGCAAACATAGAAACTCCGGTAGATGATCCATTGGATCTGCCGCTTACCGTTATCATACCAGCCTTTATATTAAATGAGCTGACAATAGCATTTAAGTTTGGCTTTCTTTTATATTTGCCTTTTTTGGTGATTGATATGGTTGTAGCCAGTACTTTAATGTCAATGGGAATGATGATGCTTCCGCCGGTAATGATATCCCTGCCGTTTAAAGTGCTGCTTTTTATTATGGTGGGAGGTTGGAACCTTTTGACTCAGACAATACTTGAGAGTTTTGTAGTGAAATAAAGACAGGAAGCGAGGAAATCACGATGGATGAAGCAGCAGTTATACAGCTTGCCATGAGGACGCTTCAGATAATTATATATGTGTCGGCACCCATGCTGGGTCTTAGTCTCATTGTGGGAATTGCGGTAAGTATCTTTCAGGCAGCAACGCAGATACAGGAGCAGACTATGACATTTATTCCCAAAATACTGGCGGTTATGGCAGCAATAGCCTTGTTCGGATCATGGATTTTGAGTGTGCTGATTGAGTATACAAGAGATCTTTATACGAACATTGGTAATTATATAAGATAGATGGCAGAAATGGAGACATTATGGATATTCTTACTGGGATAATCAGCAATGGTTTTGAAGTTTTCCTGATGGTTTTTGTCAGGATGACAGGATTGTTTGTTACGGCGCCAATATTTGGGAGAAGGAATCTGCCCACCCAGGTAAAAATCGGGTTTGCTTTCTTTAATGCAGTTATACTTTCAAATACAATTCCCCTGGAGAAAGTGGAAACAGGCGGCGGAATTTTAACATTGGCGGTGCTGGTGGCAAAAGAGTTCCTGGTGGGAGTTGTCATCGGATATGTTGCATATATGATATTTTCATCCATATATCTTGCAGGACAGTTAATTGACATGCAAATTGGGTTTGGAATAGTCAGTGTACTGGACCCGGTAAGTAATATACAGTTACCGGTAACATCCAACTTCTATTACATATTATGTATGCTTGTTTTTATGATAATCAAGGGACATCATGCTCTAATAAAGGCACTTTATGACAGCTATGAATTTGTTCCACTGGGAAAGGCCGCCTTTAGCGATGTATTGCTGGGGGATGTTTTGAAAATCTTCGCAAATACATTTGTTATAAGCTTCAAGATAAGTGCCCCGATTATTGCTGCAATTTTAATAGTGGATGTCGCCTTGGGGGTTATATCAAAGTCCATACCGCAAATGAATGTTTTTATTGTGGGGATGCCGCTGAAACTACTGATCGGGATAGGATTGCTGATATTCACACTACCGGCTTTTGTATCTATGATCGAAAACTTAACATCACTGATGAGCAGTGATATATTGGATATTTTGAAGGATCTGGTGCCTGACAAATGAAAACGATATATGGGAAGAACTTCGGGCAGGATTTCTGCAGTAGCTTAAAGGGCTTTCATGCAATAAATCTGCAGCTTTTTGCCAACGACGAAAAAACAGAAAAACCCACGCCCAGGAGAAGAAGTGAGGCAAGAAAAAAAGGACAGGTTTTTCAAAGCCGGGAGCTTTCAAATGCAATTATGATGATTTCCTTATTTTCCGGCCTTAAGGCTCTGGGTAACAATATATATTTTGAATTGGAGAGATATGCCAGGAGAATTTTAACCGAATATCCGAAAATAGAAGATTTATTTTCGTTAAACGCTTTGTCCAAGCTTTTTTTTGATACGGCAGGAGTTTTACTGCGGGCGGTTGGACCGCTTCTCGCCATAGCATTGGCTACCGCCCTTATAACCGGATATGCACAGGTAGGGTTTCTGTTTACGACAGAAACCCTTGGCATCAAATTTAGCAGGATCAATCCTGTGAGCGGATTTAAAAGGATGTTTTCCTTCAGATCCGTGATAGGGCTGCTCAAGTCACTGATAAAAGTGGTAATAGTAGGTTACATAGCTTACACCTACATAAGAGGCGAAGAGCAGAACATAGTCAATACCATTAACCTGGATGTTATGAGTACAGCGATTTACATTGGGTCTACCTCTGTAAATCTGGCACTGAGAATATGTGCAGCACTCCTTGTGCTGGGGGCAATAGATTATGTATACGAGTGGCGGCAATATGAGAAGAGTTTGAGAATGACAAAGCAGGAAGTAAAAGAAGAGTATAAAATGACAGAAGGCAATCCTGAAATAAAATCAAAAATAAAGCAAAAGCAAAGGCAGATATCCATGAGGAGGATGTTGCAGGATGTGCCTAAAGCGGATGTAATAATCACCAACCCTACCCATATTGCAGTAGCGATAAGGTATGACTCAAAGGAATCCGATGCTCCCGTTGTTATAGCAAAAGGACTGGATTATCTGGCACAAAGGATAAAGGAAACAGCCCGGGAGCATAATGTGGAAATTGTGGAAAATAAGCCTTTGGCAAAGACTCTTTATGAAACGGTTGAAATCGGGCAATCCATACCACCGGAGTTGTATCAGGCTGTTGCCGAGGTTTTGGCGTTTGTTTACAGCTTGAAACAACCTCAGTACAGAAGATGACATTTTTACAAAAGATGTTGCGCAAAAGATATGTTCTCACAATACTGACAAAATTGGGGGTTAAATACATAAGATGAAAATTGGCAATTTTGCAGTACCGGTTTCGTTGGTAGCAATTATTCTGATGCTGATTATACCGATTCCGGGCAATGTCCTTGATGTGCTGATAGTAATTAACATAGCATTGACTCTTATATTATTGCTGAATACGTTATTTTTAAAGGATGCTTTGGAGCTTTCAGCCTTTCCGTCATTATTGGTTTTTACCACCCTATACAGGTTGTCCCTGAATGTTACTGCTGCAAAGCTCATTCTGGGAGAGGGGAGCGCCGGAAGTATCATATATGGATTCGGTACTTTTGTAACCGGAGGAGGACAGGATGTTTCCAGTGTTGTTATTGGTTTCATCATATTTGTTATAATACTGATAGTAAACTTCATGGTTATAACAAAAGGCGCTGAAAGGGTGGCAGAGGTTACCGCAAGGTTTACCCTGGACGCTATGCCCGGTAAGCAGATGGCCATAGATGCCGATCTTAATACCGGCCTTATCAGTGAAGCCGAAGCAAAGGAAAGACGTAAAGAGATTCAAAAGGAAGCGGATTTTTACGGCGCCATGGACGGTGCCAGCAAATTTGTTAAAAACGATGCCGTGTCCAGCATACTGGTTACAGTTGTGAATATTGTCGGCGGCTTGATCATGGGTATGGTGGTGAGAGGAGAGGAACTTACCGAAGCCCTCAATACTTATATCATACTGGCGATTGGAAATGGTTTGGTAAGCCAGATACCGGCGGTCATGATTTCCACAGCCACCAGCATGATTGTGACCAGAGCCGGTTCCGGGACAGACATAAGCCAGGACATTGCAAAGCAGTTGCTCAGCAACCGGAAAGTTATGTTTATTTCTGCTGCCGTGTGTGTTGTTTTATCTTTGTTTTTGCCGACACTGCCTTTTTTGATAATTGCTGCGGTGCTTGCCTTTACAGGATATAAACTCAAGAAAAGAGAGGAAAAGGAGCATAAGCAGGAAGAAATAAAGGTTACGGAGTCTGAGGTAGAAGACATTCGTAAACCGGAAAATGTCGTATCACTGCTTCAGGTGGATCCGATAGAGCTGGAGTTCGGATACAGCATTATACCCCTGGCTGATGTGAATCAAGGGGGCGACCTTTTGGACCGGGTAGTTATGATCAGAAGACAGCTCGCTCTGGAGCTTGGTATGATTGTTCCGGTAATAAGGCTGAGGGATAATATACAACTGAATCCCAATCAGTATGTTATAAAAATTAAGGGCGTTGAAGTGGCCGAAGGTGAAGTGATGACAGACTATTATCTGGCGATGAATCCGGGAACGGTTGAAGAGGAAATAAGCGGAATCAAGACAAAAGAGCCTGCCTTTGGGCTTCCTGCCATATGGATAACTGAAAGTCAAAGAGATAAAGCTGAGGCCTATGGCTACACTGTAGTGGACACCCCCTCCATAATAGCGACTCACCTGACGGAAGTCATTAAAAGACATGCCCATGAGCTGACAGGAAGGCAGGAGGTACAAAAGATTATTGACGGCGTAAAGGAAAACTATCCGGCAATAGTGGAAGAATTGGTACCAAAGCTTATGACCATTGGAGAAATACAAAAGGTTTTGGCTAATTTGCTGAAGGAAGGAGTATCCATAAGAGATATGGTGACAATTCTGGAAACTTTGGCGGATTATGCACCGGTTACCCATGACACCGATATGCTTACCGAGTATGTAAGACAAGCCCTGGGAAGAGCTATAACAAAGAAATTTATAAGTGGTGGAAAAGCCAGCGTTATAACATTGGATCCAAACGTGGAACAGATTATGATGGATTCCTTGCAAAGAACAGATCACGGAAATTATCTTGCGATGGATCCTTCCGTATCAAATTCAATAATAAGCAGTCTTTCAAAACAGGTGGAAAAGCTGGTTCGGTTAGGGCACCAACCAATAGTATTGGCTTCACCGGTAGTAAGGTTGTATTTTAAACGCTTGACAGAACAAGTAATTCCCGGACTCATAGTATTATCCTACAATGAGATAGATCCAGGTGTTGAGATACAGTCAGTGGGGGCGGTGAGTGTGTAAAATGATAATACGGCGATATATAGGAAACAACACACAGGAAGCAATGCTGAAAGTGAAAATGGATCTTGGCAGTGAAGCGATGATTCTGAACACAAGAAAGGTTAGAAAAAGGGGCCTGAAAGGAATCTTTTCGAAACCTATGATTGAAGTGCTTGCAGCTATAGATTCAGATTATTCATCAAAAAAGGACACAGATAAGAACGGCAAAAACCTTCAGGGTCCTGCAAATGACAATAATTACAAAAATAATGCTGACAAAAAAGAGGAAAAAATCATACTTTTAGAGAATAGATTAAATAATATTGAAAATTCTCTGAACAAAATTTGCCAGTATCTTCAGTTTGATAAAATGGGAGATGATGCGATACAGACAGAAAATGAAAGGCAGAGCTCAAACATACTGGATATATTTTACAAGAACCTGGTGGATAATGAGGTAGAGCCTGAGATTGCCAGAAAATTAATCAATATGGCCAATGAAAACATTCAGGATGCTTCCGATGTAAACAGAGTAGCGGCCATATTATTAAATACAATCAGAAGTGTTCTTGGCAAGCCTTGCACCATTAAGTTCAGAGAGGATGGAAAGCCTACCGTTGTGGTATTTGTGGGCCCAACTGGTGTAGGAAAAACTACAACAATAGCAAAACTGGCTGCCAATTACTCATTAGCCAAGAAAAAGAATGTAGGATTGATCACTGCCGATACGTACAGGATAGCTGCAGTGGAACAGTTAAAGACATATGCAGAGATATTGGGAGTACCTCTTTTGGTTGCTTACTCAGTGAATGATATGCATGAACACATAGCTGCTTATTCTGATAAAGATCTCATACTGATAGATACTACCGGCAGAAACCATAGAAACAAATCTCATTTTGAGGAACTAAAGACTTTTATTGAGGCCGTGGAAGCCGACGAAATATATCTGCTTCTGAGTGCCACAACAGGTGCAAACACTTGCAAGAACATCTTACATAGTTACAGTTTTTTAAAAGAGTATAAACTTATTTTCACAAAACTGGATGAGGCTCTTTCACCAGGCATTATACTTAATGCGAAGTTCCATTCAAACATGGGTCTTTCATTCATTACCAACGGACAGAGCGTACCAGACGATATAGAGGTTGCTGATATCGACAAGCTGTCAAAAATGTTGCTGGGGAGCATTGTTAAGTGATGGATCAAGCTGAGAAACTGAGAAAAATAATTGAAGGACTTAAATTAAAAAGAATGGACATTCCAGAGAGCAAAATTGAACCTCCCCGAAAAAGGAAAGCAAAAGTGATAACTGTAACCAGTGGAAAAGGTGGAGTGGGAAAAACGAATATTTCCGTTAATATGGCTATCACACTGGGGAAACTGGGGTATAAGGTGCTGATAATTGATGCGGATTTCGGCCTTGCTAATATTGATGTGCTGTTTGGAATAATACCTAAATATTCCCTGGTGGATGTGATTAGGGGAGAGAGAAATATTGACGAAGTTTTATCCGATGGCCCGGAAGGTATCAAGTTTATATCCGGGGGCTCCGGAGTCGAGGAACTGATAAGGCTCGAGAAAGAACAGATGGACAGCTTTATTAAGAACATCTCCATGCTGGACGAAACGTTTGATATAATAATAATTGATACAGGAGCCGGGCTTGCAGACAGTGTAATGAAGCTTGCTATAGCAGCTGATGAAGTGCTGTTGGTAGTTACTCCCGAGCCCACTTCGATAACTGATGCCTATGCCCTGATAAAGATGGTTTCCAAAAGAAACAATAAAAAAATTATAAAATTGATAATAAACAGGGCAGAGAGCATTGAAGAAGCAAATCAGATAATTGATAAAATTTCCCTGGTGGCAGAGAAGTTTCTTTCTATGAAGTTGTATTCACTGGGATATGTACTAAGAGATGAAGCAGTGCCGAAAGCCGTTAAGCAGCAACAGCCTTTGGTGCTGGCATATCCAAAAAGCCAGGCGGCAAGGAATATAAAGGAAATATCTTCCAGACTTGCAGAAAGTGGATCATGGGAATCCGGATACCAGGAAAGCGGAATAAAAAGCTTCATGCAAAGGCTGGCAGGCTTTTTTGGCAGTTAGATTATATAGCGAAAAGATTGAGTGTTTTGGAGGTAACATGAAACTCACAGACTTACTTGCAGGAACAAATATACAATTGAAGATATCAGACAGCGATCAACCATCGGAAGTTAAGACTCTTGCCAGTAAAATAGAATGGGTTGAGGATGATGACGTTTTTATTATAGGAGCTCCAATATACGAAAGAAATGTTTATCCTCTGAATGTTGGTTCCGTGGTTAATGTTTATGTTTTTCAAATAAAAAAGAGGACAAAAGAAACTGATTTATATGTTTGTAAGGCAGAAGTTCTGGAAAGAAAGAATATTCAGGGAATTCCAATGCTCAAGATGAAAGCCTTGAGTAGTTTAAATAGAATTCAAAGACGCCAGTTCTACAGGTACGAATGCATGTTGCCGGTAGAATACCGAGAAGTGAAAGAGAAAAAGAGTGGACATCAGACAGATGTAAAGGAAACTCCAATGCTAAAAACCTTGACAAAGGATATAAGTGGTGGGGGCCTCTGCATTGTTTTGGAGGAAAAGGTTGAAAAAGGTACAATACTGGACATGATTGTAGAGTTGGAAGAGAATGAAAAAGTCAGCTTCAAGGGAAAGGTAATAAGGATTGACAGAACTCTTAATTCAGAAAAGTACAAGTATGAAGCAGGCATTGTGTTTCAGACCATTGATGAAAAAGAAAGGGAGAAGATTATAAAATTCATATTTTCAGAACAAAGAAAACTTATAGAAAAAGGACTGATATGAGCCCTGATGATTATGCTTAACGTAAGTGCAAACAAAGAAGAAGCCAATACTATGGCGGTAGTTGCCATAGGGACATCCACCGGCGGTCCGAGGGCCTTGCAGGAAATTTTACCTCTTATTCCTGCCGACATACCGGCTTCATTTGTAATTGTACAACACATGCCTGCAGGTTTTACCAAATCACTGGCAGAAAGGTTGAACAGTCTGAGTGATATTACGGTGAAAGAAGCTGAGGCCGGGGACATACTGAAACCGGGCTGGGCTTATATAGCACCAGGGGACAGGCATATGCTCTTTGATAAGCTGGAAAACGGCAAAATAAAAATAAGGCTTTCCAGTGAGCCTCCTGTCAATGGTCACAGACCCTGTGTGGATGTAACGATGAAATCTTTGTCAGATACCAGGTTGAATAACATAATTGGTATTATATTAACAGGTATGGGGAAGGATGGTAGTGAGGGAATAAAGGTATTGAAAGAGAAATGTAATTGCTACACAATAGCACAGGATGAAAAATCCAGTACAGTATATGGGATGCCAAGGGCAGCAGTTCAGACCGGAGCAGTGGATACCGTACTGCCCCTTGGGAAAATAGCCGATGAGATAATAAAGTATCTAGGGGGTGCTTAAATTGGATACAAACCAATACTTGGAAATTTTTATTGATGAATCCAGAGAACATTTGCAAAATCTTAATGATCAGATGCTACAGTTAGAAAACAATACTGACGACATTGGCATACTCAATGAGATATTCCGCTCAGCCCATACTCTGAAAGGTATGGCCGGAACAATGAGCTTTAATAAAATGTCTGTACTTACCCATGACATGGAAAACGTGCTTCAGGCACTCCGTAACAGAGAAATAAAAGTTACCTCAGACTTGATCGATGTCCTATTTAAATGTCTGGATGCCTTGGGGTACTACATTGATAATATAGTAAATACCGGAAGTGAAGGAGATAATGAGTTTACAGACATTATTGAAGAATTAAGGAATGCGTTGGGTGGAAATGACGGTTCCGGCGGTTCAGGAAAGGCAAAAGCGGAAAAGGCATCTGAAAAAGCGTCGGACAGCTCATCATCACAGGACAAGAAGCTTATTGCAATAAACCAGTATGAGCAGAATGTCATTAACAAGGCATTGGATGATGGATTAAAAGCGCTTCAGATAGATATTGCGCTAAATAAAGGATGCATGCTGAAATCCGCAAGAGCCTTTATAATATTCCAGGTTCTTGAAAGAAACGGGGAAGTGATAAAGTCAGTACCCAGTGTAGAAGATATTGAAGACGAAAAATTTGATTTCGAGTTTTCAGTGGTGTTCCTGACCGATAAAAGCCCTGAATTGATCAACAAAGAGTTGAATCAGATTTCAGAAGTGGAATCCGTGATAATAAACGAAGTGGGAGCAAAACCGGTGGAGAAATTGAAAGAAGCTGCCACAGGCGCTCAAGTGACAACCAAAACTCCGGAACCGGGTAACAATGTCAAGTCAGGAACTTCCCACGGGGATAACGGAACAGCAAGTAAGGTTAACAAGGCAGGAAAGACAGTGAGGGTGGATATAACCAGACTGGACCTGCTAATGAACCTCGTAAGTGAGTTAATCATTCAAAAAACACGGCTGGAAGACATTGGTTCCCAAAGAGATTCCAATGCATATCATGAAGCCCTGGAGTCCCTGGAAAGAATAACCACAGATTTGCATGATGCAGTCATGAAAGTCAGGATGGTACCGGTGGAATCGGTATTCAACAGATTCCCAAGGATGATAAGGGATATTTCCAGAGAACTGGGGAAAGACATAAATCTTGTAATGTCCGGTGAAGAGACTGAACTGGACAGAACTGTAATTGATGAAATTGGTGATCCGCTGATTCATCTGCTTAGAAATTCTGCAGATCATGGCATTGAACCGGTGGAGGAGAGGGAAAAGGCAGGAAAGCCAAGAACCGGTCAGATAAGCCTGAAAGCATATCAGGATGGCAACAATGTTGTGATTGAGGTGGCAGATGACGGCCGGGGAATAGATATCGAAAAAGTAAGAAAAAAACTTGTAGAAAAAGGCATGGTTAGTAAAGAACTTGCCGGCAGCCTGTCAAAGAATGAAATTATAGAATACTTGTTCAGACCCAGCTTCAGTACTGCAGATAAAGTAACTGATCTTTCAGGCAGAGGAGTTGGGCTTGATGTAGTAAAAACTAAAATAGAATCGCTGGGCGGTAACGTAGAGGTAGAAACGGAAACCGGTAAAGGGTCAAGATTCATAATACGACTTCCGTTAACTCTGGCAATAATCCAGGCGCTCATGATTGTTGTAGGGAATGAAAAGTATGCTATACCACTCAACAATATAAAAGAGATAGTCAGAGTTCCTGTCGATGAGATCAAGCAAGTTCAAAACCAGGAAGTGTTCCTGCTGAGGAACAATCTGATACCTGTGATATGGCTGAACAAGGTATTGGGTGTAACTAGTGATGAAAAAAGCAAAAAGTATCTTACAGTGGTCATCGTAAAAAAGGGAGAAAAACTGTCAGGCCTGGTTGTGGATTCTCTTATAGGACAGCAGGAGATTGTGCAGAAATCTTTAGGAAAGCTTCTTTCCGGAATAAAGCTTCTGGCGGGTGCTACTATCCTGGGAGACGGAAGTGTGGCATTGATTCTTGATGTGAATTCAATGATATAAAAGACCAGAGCGGATAACTAACCGGTATCGCGGTGCCAAAGTTTCAAGGAGGTTACTTTAATGGAAAAAGCTAATAATTTGGATATTAACCAGTTTGTTGTATTTAAGCTGGATAAAGAAGATTACGGAATAAACATCAATAAGGTTTCCACTATTGAACAGGTTTTACCGGCTACGAGGGTACCCAATACACCGGATTATATCAGAGGTGTTATAAACCTGAGGGGAGACATCATACCGGTAATTGATCTGAGAAAGAGGTTTGGACTGCCTCCGGTGGAAGATACTGAAGACACAAGAATTATCATAGTAAAAAGCGGTGAAGTTAATGCCGGAATGATCGTGGACTCGGTTTCAGAAGTGATGCATCTGGATGATAATTCTGTGGAAAACGCATCCAATTTTATCAGCGAGGGTTCAGCCGGATATGTCATGGGAGCCGGAAAAGCCGGTGACAGGATAGTTTCACTGCTTGATGCTGACAAAATCATGATGCTGGATTAAATTTTTCCTGGGAGAGTATCTTTATGGCGATGAGTATTGACGATCTAAACAACTTTCATATAGACGTGTTCCGAGAAATTGCAAATATCGGGTCGGGAAATGCTGCTACTGCCCTGGCAAAGATGCTGAACAAAAAAGTAGATATGGATGTACCTAAAGTAAAAGTTCTTGAGTTTAAAGATGTGACCGAAATACTTGGCGGAGCAGAGGTAATTGTGGCTGGAATTTTACTGAAAGTGACCGGTGACTTGACCGGGAACATGATGTTCATTATGGAGAAGAACTCAGCCCATATGCTGGTAAACATGCTTATGGGCAGATCTTGTACCGTTGATGAGTTGGCAGATGAGTTCAGCGAGATAGAGATCTCTGCCCTTAAAGAAATCGGGAATATACTTGCAAGTTCCTATCTATCTGCGTTGACTTCATTGACAGGATTAAGAATTTTGCCGTCTGTTCCGGATATGGCAATAGACATGGCAGGTGCAATTATAAGTGTCCCGGCGATACAGTTTGGAAAACTGGGTGATACTGTCCTCTATATAGAAACTGAGTTTAATGAGGATGATAAAAAAGTAGTTGGAAGTTTTTTCCTTATACCTGATGTCGAATCATATGACATCCTATTAAAATCATTAGGGGTAATAAGTTAATGGAGAAAGGTACTCTTATAAAAGTAGGAATGGCAGATCTAAAGGCAGCAAGTTACCCTAACATCCTGACAACATTGGGATTGGGATCTTGTGTAGGAATTGCTCTATATGACAGTTGTACAAAAACTATTGGTCTTGCTCATGTAATGCTTCCATCAAGCCAACAGGCAAGAAATAATTCCAACTTGGCTAAATTTGCAGATACAGCAATAGCAAAGTTGCTGAAAGAGATGGAAAATCTGGGTGCTAGGCGCGGTAATATAGTGGCAAAACTTGCCGGGGGGGCTCAGATGTTTAATTTCTCGGAAACTTCAGACATGCTTAGAATTGGTACAAGAAATGTTATTGCAGCAAAAGAATGTCTTAAAGAATTGAATATACCCATAGTGGCAGAGGACACAGGGGGAAATTTCGGAAGAACGATTGAGCTGTATTCAGATGGTGGAATACTGTTGGTAAAAACGATAGGTCATGGTTCAAAAGAAATATGATTTTTCATACGAAGATAAAAGGATAATGCAAGTTTGCCTTTATTCCGGCAGGATCCATGAAGTTTGAAACGAGCAATCCTGTGTTATATGTTGAGTTCAGATAAATTTCAGATTATTTTAAGCTTATATCATAATTAATACATGAACATTGAGAGGAATAGGTGATGGATTATATACAAAGGATACCATTTATATTGGGATTACTTATGGCAATTATAGCAGGTATAGTATGTTATGAGAGGGGAGTAGAGCAGCAGGAGATATACTTGAAAATGGCAATATCCATGATGGCGTTTTTTGCAATAGGAGTCCTGATAAGAAATACAATACAAAAAACCATTGATGAGATCAAAAGCAAAGAAGCCGAAGAAAAAGAGGATGAAAGTAACAAAAAAGAAGAGCTGAATGATGCTAAACCCAACGAGAACAAAAACACTGCGGCAAAAAATATGGCTTCACCTGCTGCAAACCATGTTTCGGCGGATGATTTCCAACCTTTAAATGTCAGCAAAGCCATAAGAAGTGAGCTAAAAAAGTAAACTCAGGCGGACATGGAGCAATTGGTATTACAAAAGAAAAATGAGGGTAATGGAGGATGTTAATGTCATCTAATAATGCAAAACAAATGGAGTTGTGGAGAGAATACAACAGTACAAAAGACCCGTCTGTCAGAGAAAAACTGATTCTGGAGTATTCGCACCTGGTAAAGTTTATTGCAGGAAGGCTGAGTATTTATTTCGGTTCCAATGTAGAGTATGATGATCTGGTAGGATATGGTGTTTTTGGTTTGATAGATGCGATAGAAAAGTATGATGTTAATAAGGGAGTTAAGTTTGAAACATATGCTTCTCTAAGGATAAGAGGATCAATTATTGACAGCATGAGGGAATTGGACTGGGTTCCCAGATCTCTGCGGCAAAAAGGGAAAGAGCTTGAAAAAGTTTACACAGAGTTGGAAAATGAACTCGGGCGCGCTGCTACAGATGAGGAAGTTGCTGACAGGCTGGGCATTACCTTGAATGAGCTAAATAAACGTCTGAATGATATAAATGTGTCTTCCATGACATCCTTGGAAGAGTTTTTAGAGCAAAATTACGAAATAGGAATAGACATACCCAGCACCAACAGGGAAGACATACCGGAAAACTATGTCGAAAAGGCAGAACTGAGCGAAATTCTTGGCAATGCGATTGATAAATTGCCTGAAAAGGAGAAAACGGTGATTTCCCTGTACTATTTTGAGGAATTGACATTAAAGGAAATAAGTGCAATAATGAATGTGTCGGAATCCAGAATATCTCAGTTGCACACAAAGGCTATTCTCAGGCTTAAAGGGAAACTTGCTCGATACAAAGCTTCATTGGAAGACGATTGAATATTGAATATTAATTAATTTGGAGGTTTAGATGTTTAGCTCAGAAAGTAAGTCAATGAAAAAGAATGTTGATGATGGCTTTTTTGAGATCAGATTTTTCGAGAATGGTGTATATCTTGTCGTATATCCTCCAATAGACAAAGGAAAGAAAGTAGAACTAGATGAAGTATTGGGTAAACTGGAAAGAAAGAAAATAAAGAACTATGATATAAACAAGGTTGAAATGGCAGTAATGAAAGCAAACAAGATTCCGGTTCCCATTGCTCCTCCCCAGGAGGAACAGAATATCGATGCATCAGCCCATTTGACAATAACGACTGATCAAATGAAAGCTTACATAACTTTGACTCCTCCTGACGGCGGACGTCAGATCACTTTTGAGGATTTAAAGGCACTTTTGGAAAAAAACTCTGTGGTCCATGGAGTAAAAATGGACTATCTCAAAAAGATAGCAGAATTCCCGATATATAATGAAATGCTGTGCGTTGCTGAAGGGACACCTCCCGAAAACGGAAAAGACGGGGAAGTTGAGTTTCTTTTTGAGACATCGGACAAGTTCAAGCCTACTATTCTTGAAGACGGAAGGGTAGATTTCAGAGAGTTAAACATAATAAAGAATGTAAAAAAAGGCCAGGTGCTATGCGTACTCACCCCCCCAACTGAAGGTGTCGCCGGAAAAACGGTGACAGGACATGCAGTTAATCCCAAACCGGGTAAACCTGCGGTATTGCCAAAGGGTAAAAATGTGAGCATATCTGCTGATGGAAACAGCCTTATATCTGAAATTGACGGACAAGTAACTTACGTAGATGGAAAAGTAAATGTCTTTTACACCTATGAGGTTTCCGCAGACGTGGACAATTCAACCGGTAATATTTCTTTTGTGGGTAATGTCATTGTCAAGGGCAATGTATTATCCGGTTTTTCCATAGAAGCCGGCGGTAATGTAGAGGTTTGGGGCGTAGTTGAAGGCGCGGTCATAAAAGCCGGGGGAGATATTATCCTCAAAAGGGGAATGCAGGGGCTTGGCAAAGGAATGCTTATAAGCCAGGGAGATATTATTGCCAGATATATAGAAAACAGCAATATAAATGCAAAGAATAACGTTAAGGCGGAAGCCATCATGCACAGCAACGTAATATGTGGCAACACGCTGGAACTGGTCGGGAGAAAAGGACTGTTGGTAGGCGGTGTGTGCAAGGTAGGAAAAGAGATTTCAGCCAAGGTGATTGGTTCGTATATGGCAACCGCTACCGACGTGGAAGTGGGAACCGACCCATCCCTGAAAGAACGTTACAAGACACTCAAAGATGAAATGGAGCAAATTGAAACAGATTTAAAAAAGACTGAACAAGCTATTTCGTTGTTAAACAGGCTTGCTTCCCTGGGCCAACTCAGCCCGGAAAAACAGGAAATGCTCAATAAGAGCTTACGTACCAGAGCTTTTTATCAAAGCAGACTGAACGAGTTAAAAGATGAACTTCCCTTAGTTGAAGCCCAAATTCAAAGTATTTCCAATGGAAAGATTCGTGTGTACAATTTTCTGTATCCGGGTGTTAAGGTTACAATAGGTTCTGCCAGCAAGAACTTTATGGAGACACTTCAATACTGCACAATATATCTTGACGGTGCGGATATAAAAGTGGGTGCCATTGATAAGTAGGGATACTATCATGGATTTAATGTGGTACATGTTGCCACTTAAAAGGAAGTGAATCAAATGTCCATCAAACCTGTCGATTTTCAGGTCATTTTGCCAAGAACAGCAGAAGTTTCAAAGATGAGCAGTGAAGAGTTGTATAAGCAGATAGCAGTACAGCAGCATCAATCACAATTGGTACAGCAGAAGTCTGAGCTAAATACAAGGCAAGTTCATTCCCAGGAAAAAGCGTATAAAGTAGAAATCAAGGAAAAACAGGAAAGAAACGGAAAAGGCAGCAAGAAAGACAGTGACAGGAGAGATTTGAAAAATAATGATGAGCCTGATAAGAAAGATGATAAAGATTATGTTGTAAGCAAAACCGGCAAGATAGATATCAGAATATGAAGAGTTGATTTATCCGGCATATCAGGATAACTGGGTTTTTAAGACTGCCTGGACTTCCGGGTAAAATTGCATGGCTAACAAAGGTGGGAAAAATGAATCAATTTTATATATGTTTGATCTTCACAGGGATTGTTTTAATATTTGTTGCTTTTATTGGTATTCTGTACGATAGAAAGAAATCCATGGACTATATCAGCATTGTTGAAAGCAAGAAAAGAGAACTGGAAGAAGCTCTGAATGACGCGGAGATAATGATACAGGAGATGAACAGGTGTTCTGACTACCTGGTTACGCTGATAGAGAACAAGTATCGGGAAGTTGGCAGTGTTTCTGACAAGACTGATGATAGAGAGCATGAAATGCCAAAGGAACATGCATTGGAAAATATGATGGGCAAAAATACAGGAACCTTTGCCTATAATGTGACAAATGCATATGCCGGTGAAGTAAAAAAGGCTTCTGATCCTATTGTGCTGAACGCTGAAAAAGAGTCAGCAGGGCCAGGCAAGACAGTTGTCAGAGAGCATGTGACGATTGACGATGTAAAACAGGGTAACAAAGTCAGGCATAGCAAGGAAGATACAATTGGCAAAAATGATTTTTCTGCGGAAGGAATAGCTTCAATATTCAGAATTCCTGCAATTAATAATGATTTGCGCAGAGAAGTACTCAAACTCTCCAAGGAAGGTCTTGGTATTACCGAGATAGCAAAAAGACTTGGTGTAGGTCGTGGTGAAATCGAACTGATTCTTGACATAAACAAATGATAAAGCATTTGAGCAGCATGTTTAAAATGCTGCAGAATGTTTTCGGAGTTTACTTCAGGAGGAAATATGGGACGCATTCATATAAAAAGCATGATATTAGGAGTTGGAATAGGAATTATTTTTGCTTCCATAGTAAGTATGATATATCTGGCCGGCACACAGCCAAATGAAAAGCTAAGCGACGATGAGATACGCTCCAGGGCTGAAGCCCTGGGAATGATAGAAGCAGACGATATTTTTCTTGATGGGACTGAAAATGAAAGTTCTGTTGAAAGTGAAAAGCAGGGTATTAAACAGGATATTAAAAAGGAAACAAAAAACGAAAATGTAGTAAATGACAGCAATAATGACATCGGTAATGACAACAATAATAACAACAGTAATGGCATTGATAGCAGAAGCAATAATGGCGGTTATGAAAGCAGCATCAATAATGACGGCAGTGTCAACAGCAATGATAATAACAGCAATGATGGCAGTAAAAATGATAGTGGCAAAAATAATAAAAACGACAATGACATAAATAAAAATGATAATGACGGCAATGATAACAGCGTAAGCGGAACAACTGTCCAACAAAACCGGCCTGAAGAGAAGTCTGATGCTAATAAGGATGTGCCTGAATCGGAAGATGGTGGGCAGAAAACACAAAGTACTGAAACAATGGGAGCTGATGAAGCATCTGATACCGTTAGCAAATCAGGGTCTGAGAAGAAAACCAAATGGAAATCCAACGGTAATGAAATAGAGTTCCTGATAGCAAGAGGCGATACAACGGCAGAGGTTGCCGAAACCCTAATGAGCTCTGGCCTTATAAAAAACAAAAAAGAGTTTATAACTGCGATTACCAGCAGAAACCTTTCAAGAAAGATAAAAGCAGGTACTTATTATATCAGGATGGGTACTGATCTGGACACTATAATAAAGATAATAACCAAAACATAATGTTTTTGCAGATATGGATAACGGTTCAATATTGATATAGTTTTTCTTGAATACTGCAATTAAATTTATAAAAAAAGTGTTGATTTCCTGTTATCTTTATGTTAATATAGAAAAGCGGCAGGTTAATAACGCCGAAGTGGTGAAATTGGCAGACGCACTGGACTCAAAATCCAGCGGTAGCA
>ENA-UPSB01002006-UPSB01002006.1-bioreactor-metagenome-genome-assembly--contig:-NODE-2006-length-21024-cov-60.860842_pt1 | contig 21024 bp, 21 predicted proteins | sample MGYA00238182_ERZ773286 | MGnify/ENA primary metagenome ERZ773286 (study PRJEB29026, sample SAMN07631240) | bioreactor metagenome | isolation source: Switchgrass digestor | place: USA: Dartmouth... | reverse complement strand
GTTTCCTTATTTAACCATTTGTCAAGGTTCTGTTTGCACAAAATTTAGGTAATTAGTTTTCACGCTCGAAAGTTTGTTCACACCCAAATATAAGCATGTCAGAAAAAGTCCGAGGACAAAACAGTTAGGAATCTGCTTCCTCGCTGCCAGGTGTATCCTGTGCGTTACTCTCACCTGGTGGGTTGGGAGATATCATTTTTGCTTCATCATCCTCAGGCCAGTGTCCTGTTTCTCCGCGTAGAATTGCATCCACAATGGTCTCCAAGTAATCTTTAGCCACAACAATTCTTGTATAACGAGAATCAATTTCAATGCTTGATCTAGCTCCTAGGCTGTCAGCAAAATCCCGAACATTTTCCATTACATATTCCTCATATTGCTCTTTATCATCACCAAGGTCTCTGGTACTGATTATAATAATGACATCTCCGTTATTAAGCCTTTTAACCCATTTCTTTTTCACATATTGATTCATGAACGGTGTGGACAACCACGACAGTTCATCTTCTTCCATATCAAAAAAAGGCGTTAGTCCCTCTTCTTTTTTCAGCCATGTTTCGGCGCAGGCAAGAACACCATCGATAGTTACATAGCCAGGAATATCTATCAACTTTTGAATATCTTTCATACTATTCTCATCCTTCTGTGAAGAATTTTGACCTGACGTATTGCTGTCCTGAAGCGGGCTGTTCTGAACCGAACAGCCTGCCAAAATCAATACGCATGATAGTATAATGCCCACTACTTTTTTCATAATCATACCTCCGATATACCTTTCTTTTATGAATAAATTGAGCTTCACTTTTTGGGTTCAGGATTGCATATTGCACATTTTTTATATATCCTCTCTCTTGTATTGTTCCCATAAAGTTTCTGAAACGTAACGCTCCCCACAATTCCATCAACAGTAATTCCTTTTGAACTCTGGTAAGCTTCGACAGCGGCTTTAGTAAGCGGCCCGAATATCCCATCTACTGTTCCTGAATATTTACCATATTCGTACAACCGGATTTGCAATTGGGCCACGTCATCACCTTTTTTCCCCTGGCTTAATACTCTCCACGAGCCAATATAATCATCATATTTCATAATATGTGCGGTTTTCAGCTTATTATAAGTGTTGGGGCCAACTATTCCGTCTACAACTAATCCATTATCACTCTGAAATGCCTTAACTGCATTTACTGTTGTTGTATCGTATGTATCGCTTGTAAGCGACCCAGGAGTATAATATAAAGCGTTAAGAAAATACTTTAACCTCCTAACATTAAAATTTGAATCTCCTGGTCGCAGCACCACCGAACCCCAAGCAGTGTTTGGTGCACTGTTGGTATAAGTTAAACCCATCACACAAAACTTGTATCCTGTTTTGTTATAGTAGTAACTCCTCATTGGTGTACCATCATAAGTCCATGTATCTCTAACTATATAGAAATTGTCCGAAGTATATCCTATACCAAGCATTAAATGTGCCCCACCTGGATCATCTGGACCACTTGTTCCTGCTGCCCTGGAATATCCGACTAGAGTAGGTAAACCTGTATTTTGAATTATATCTTTATGTTTATTAAAAACGGCGCTGTTGGTCGAACTACCGTTTATAGCCGATAGATAATATTTACTGAACGTTAAGCTACTGGTAAGCTTCTTGCTATTTGCATAAGAAAGGATTATATTTGAGCATTCTTCAAAGGTTGGCCCACATCCATAGGTGCTATGCAAATAATCATTTATTTTCAATGAATGTGGTCTACCCGGCTGTAAAAATCCCGGTTCTATTCTCCTTCCCAGAGCATCAAAAAACATTGATATACTTGTATAACTACAAACATTATACCATGTATAATCAGATGTATCCATTGAAATCCTATACTGTGTACCACTTGGCTCTGTTGGAGGATCAGCTGGTTTTGGTTCATTCGGTGCATTTTGAATTCCTGCAAATTTTGTATATTTACCCCATTGTTCCAGGATCTCTTGTGCATCTGGGCTGGAAGTTTTATTTAATGACATTAAATCATTTAAATTAGCATAATTTAAATGAGTCCTATCACTAGCATTTAATAAGCTACCTTTGCTACTTATAACATATCCTGTAGCACTACTAAAATATACCTTTTCTTCATTTTGTAACGCGAGAAATTTATCGGGATATAATGAATACTCAAGTACAGGCGGAGCATTTAAATTTGCCCCAGCAACTATATACCCAATTAGTTTCCTGTTTTTATCAACTATTCCATACATATAACCATATATTGAATTGTCAAAATTATACAATATAATAGGTTTTGTTAGGTTGGAATTTTTTCCATAGTTTAAATCTTTCATCTTCGTTATTATATAATCGGTTTTTTTGAATTGAAACAACACTAAGACTTATATCCTCTTTATTGTCTGTAAAATTACGATTTTTTGAGATTCAGCATCTATTTTACTTTCAACTATATCTCCTGTGTATAATGGTAAATTGGCATACCAGGTTTCAAACGTATCCTCTATAATGCAATATTCATCAAATCCTTGAGATAAAATGTCATAACCCTCTATACCATTCTCACTTGAGTTACTATTTAAAATTTCACTAATACCTTCAGCCAACGCAACTGTTGGCAACAATGTATGAATTAAAAATACAAAAGTCACCAAACACAGAATAAAAGTCACTGACTTTTTCATACTATTTATCCTCCCTCCCTAAAAACATTTTTTAGGCTTTTGTAAAACCCTAAAGCCTAACCAAAAGCTGCCTAACAAACATCAAAGTATCGTAAAAAAACTTGTCAACCGCTCTATTAAATGTAAACTCCCTGATTTTAGACCCGAAAAAATCCTTCAAGAATTCCTGGCTCGCTGCCTGGTCGATACCTCCGCCCAAATGGGCCTCTTGGGTGATACTTCTAAACTATCTGTTGCCTTAGATGGCTCACCTTACAAATCTGGTGCAAGCTATTACGGCGTCAAAGTCTGTGGCTGCCGCTTAAAAGGCATCTACAACTGTACCTGCAAAAGGCGCTTCTCTGACCCCAAGGCAACCTGGGGCTGGGATAGCTACCGCAACCAGTGGTTCTACGGAAGCACTCTCTTCACTGTCCCCGCTTCCGATAGCCCCTATGACCTCACTATATACATGCGAATAGTCCAGGCCAACCGTCATGATAGCGTTACCACCATCTTCGCCTTGAGAGATATCCATTCTATTTATCCCAACCTTAACTTTAAATATTTCATCGCTGACGGTGCTATGGATAATTACCCAACCTATGATCTACTTAAACACTACAACATGATATCCTTTATAGCACTGGATTCTCGTACTAAACTTAAATTTAACTACCCTCATCCACATCCTTTGCTTCAATGACAAGGGACGGCCTATATGCCCTGGTGGTATCCCTTATCAAAACTGGGGCTACAGTAAACCCAAAGGTATCGAGTACCGTTGCTGGTTTGCCATGGCTACCTTTGCTGCAGTCAATATCCATCTTGATGCCTGGATCAAACATACAAACTTCAGCTTTGTAGATACCTTTATGGGAGTAGCGTAGATAGCCTGGTTTACAGCTTTTATAGTTTTAAAACTAGAAGCTTTGAGAATCGTATTCTTTATAAAGCTTAGGTCGCTATATCCTTTTTTCAGTTATCCAGGTAATACCATATGAATTTTTCAAGGTACATCTCTTTTATTCCCTGATAATACCTCAAATTTTGTTAATATAACCCATTCCTGAAGTTTTGTTTATTATTTCCATCTACTTTTCGAGAGTGCTCAATTTTGTACGCTCTCAAAAAATCCGAGAGCTTTATTTTTATATGTTTCAGGGCTCAGCTTTCCAGCTTCACCTATTATATTGAATCTCGTTGCCCATCGGAATCACCCTCTCTTTGCTTCATCTTCCTCTCTTTGCTTCATCTTCCTATTCCTAATATATATTATAACAAATCAAAGAGAGCTTTTGTGAGTTAAGTCCATATAATTGTGTAAAAAGGGGTTGAGCCACCCCACCCCTCTAGTTAGAATTAAATCTTAGAATTAAATCAGCAAACCACACCTTAACTGGAGGGATAGATGGTGGCTCAATATAATATTACCATTGATTCTGAAATTTTGCAGCACCTACTTTTGAAAGGAGCTAAAGATGAGGGAATGGCTAAACTACTGGAGTCCATATTCAACCAAATACTTCAAGCTCAAGCCACCGAGCAAATTAATGCAGAACCTTATGAAAGAACAAACGAAAGAAAAGATTATCGTAATGGTTATTACTTGAGGAATCTTATCACTCGTGTCGGTACTCTTACATTAAAAGTTCCAAGGCTTCGCAATGGTAAGTTAACTACTGAGACTTTTGCCCGTTACCAGAGGAGTGAACAGGCTCTTTTGTTAGCATTAATGGGAATGGTGGTTAATGGTATATCCACACGGAAAATAGAAGAAATAACCTATGAGCTTTGTGGTACTGAGTTTTCAAAATCTACAATTTCTGAACTGTGTAAGAATCTAGATCCTATTGTTTCATCCTGGAACTGTAGGCCTCTTAGAGATAGGAAGGTTCCTTTTGTCATAGTAGATGCTATGGTTATAAGAGTTAGGGAAGATAACCGTGTAAGGCAGCGGGGGCTATTAATAGCGGTAGGGGTGAATGAGGAAGGTTATAGAGAAATACTAGGGTTTATGGTTGGGGACAGTGAGTCAGAAGAGAGCTGGAGTGAGTTTTTCTCATGGCTTAAGGAAAGAGGGCTGCATGGAGTAGAATTTGTAGTTTCTGATCAACACAGCGGACTTGTTCATGCTATACAAAAGTATTTTCAAGGAGCAACCTGGCAAAGATGTCAAACCCATTTTATGCGCAACATACTGGATAAAACACCAAAGGGATTGCAGAAAGAAATACAAGTAAAGGTAAGAGCAGCACTTGAAGCTCCAGATGAAAAAACAGCGAGGATGCTATTGAATGAGGTATTAGAGGAATATGGAACAAAAGCACCAAAAGCCATGGATGTATTGGAGGGTGGTTTTGAAGATGCGATAGCGGTAATGGAACTTCCTGATAGGTATAGGAGGAGGCTTCGAACGACAAATGGTATAGAGAGGCTTAATGAAGAGATACGGAGACGGGAAAGGGTAATAAGGATATTTCCTAATAGAGAGTCAGCTATACGTTTAATTGGGGCACTGCTCATAGAACAAGATGAAAAATGGCTCTCTGGTAAAAAATACTTGGATATGGATGAATACTTTGAGTGGCAGAAAGAAACCTCAAAAGCAGAAAAACGAAAAATAGTATCGATAAATTAAACTGTAGTTATCGAATTCTGGCTAGAGGGAATTTTACACAAAAAATTGGACTTGATCCGAACTGGAGGGATTTTTACAAAATAATTGGACTTGATGGCCGGCTCACTATATAATATTGTTATATGATATTATTAGACGATATTGTATTAAGGGTATTTATGCCAGGGAAAGCAGTGGGAAGTATGAAAAAACAATATAAAATCGGACAGCGTGTTTACCGCATTCCTCCTTGTCCAGCGTATGACATCTTGGGAATGGAAAAATGGCTTTCGGATTTAGCTGAAGAAGGATTGTTTTTGATGAAGGACGGATTTCTTGCCGGCGTTGCAACCTTTGAATATAGAGAACCCAGGAAGGTAAAATACCGTCTGGAAGTCGCCCGAAAGAAAACCGGTATGAGGCAGGATGACGGCAGTGAATCCGAATCCGAACAGCTTGAACTTAGCCAAAAGCATTCATGGGAATATGTTGCGAAGTACCAAGACTTTTATATTTATCGCAGTTTTGACCCGTCTGCAAGGGAGTTGAATACCGCCCCGGAGATTCAGGATCTTACACTGAACGCTGTGAAGGAGAGGCAAAAAGACGCGCTGTTTTCATCAGTTTTCTTTTTGCTTATATTTCCCATTCTGCTTACATGCGGCTACCCTTTGCTTACAACCATCAGCATGGGAACATGGCGGATGGCTCTTGTGCTTCTGTTTGTGGCGTTGATAATCATTGACAATGTACGGGAGTTCATTTGCTTGAATAAGATAAAAAAGTCCTTGATGCATAACGGTTGCTACAATTCCCAGTTTGATTGGCGAAGGAATGCAGTAACGTATTTCATTCGAAAGATTATAACGATAGTGCTTGCAGTAATACTTGTCTTCACATTTCTCCATAATTGGGCTATGTCCGTCACAAACGAAAGGAAAATTCCGATAGAGGAGTATAAAGGTACGGTTCCTTTTGCAACGATTCAGGATTTTGCCGGCGAAGGCAGTTCAGAATATACGCTGACAATGACGGGATCAGACATGGGCATAAACACGATAGAGGAGAAATCTGATTGGATCGCACCGCGCTGCATCGAGTATAATGAACACGCAACGGTGAAAAAATCCGACGGCAGGATCCTCGCCGGAAGCTTGTATATTGATTATTGCGAGTTTCGAAATCCAAAGCTTGCAAAAATCCTTGCTCAGGAGCTCTATCGCTTTGATAAGATGAGGGGGATTGAGCAGATGGATATTCCGGATCTGCGAGCCGATTACGTGATTGCGTATTTCAACAAGCTTCATTTTCCGACAGTAGTCATTCAGAAGGATAACATTGTTGTCAAAGCATTCTTCTTTCAAACCTCGGCAGATTATACGATGCCTGTTGAAGAATGGGCGGAGATAATTTGCGATAGTTTGGAAAAAAACTAATCGGAGTTTGGGGTAGAGATAATTTTGCCGGTGTGTTTGAGACAGCATGATGTTTCAGGTGCTTATTTATATATCATTTTGATATTGATATTAATGAGGAAGGGATAACGGATGTAAGCGTACTCAAATATTGGACAATTTGCGTAATAATATTCCTGGGAAATTGGAGGAATCTCAATGAGTCTAACAATGGCTGATATTATTTTTCATCTATTGAAATATCCGGTTATGTTGTATTTAAAATTCAAATTTAACATTAGAGTAGAGCATAATCCATTAAAAGAGTTGAAAGGGCCATATTTATTATTGGGGCACCATGTTACAGCCTTTGATCCCATAATCAGCAATTTATTCTCTAGAAGGTTGATACGCTATGTTACTGCTGATGCCAATTATGATAGTATGTTAAAGAGGTTCTTCCTAAATCTCTTTGAAAGCATTCCCTTTACCAAAAATGCAGCTGATTCCGGTGCAATCCGCAAGATAATACGCCATATAAAAGAGGGGCGTCCTGTAGGTCTCTATCCGGAAGGCGGCAGAAACTGGGACGGAAGCACTGATTTTATAATACCTTCAACGGCTAAACTGGTGAAATTACTGGGGGTTCCTGTTTACGCCATATATTATAAGGGTGGACACCTGAGCAGACCCCGCTGGGCTTGCCATTTCAGGAAGGGGTTAATGAGCGTGGAGATCAGGGAAATAATCAGCAAGGATATCGCAGCCCGGAAATCCGTAAAGGAAATATATCAAATGCTCGTTGAAAAACTTAATTACAATGAGTTTGAATGGCAGAAAAAACATAGAATCCTCTTCAGGGGCAAAAGACTGGCTGAGGATATTGAAAGGCTTTTATATCTCTGTCCCGAATGTCATGCCATAAATAGTATAATCTCTAAGGGCAATAGTTTCTATTGCAAATGCTGCGGGAAAGAACATAATATAAATGAATATGGCACAATTGAAGGTTCTTCACGCTTCAGTGATACGGTGGCTTGGAACAGATGGCAGGTGTCTCAGTTACCTGAGATAATAGAGAAAGGCTTCCTATTTTTCAATTCACAAATAAGGCTGGAGAGGATAGGAGAAAAAAGCAGAGAGAGATTCAATGTTTTACTTACTCTTGAGCCCGACAAATTGATAATTGAATATGGTGACAAACAGAGAGAGGTTATACCCATTCAAAAAATATCCGGGTTAAGCATCACTTTCCTGGATATGGTAGAATTCTTTGTAAATGGTTTTAAATACAGATTTACATTTGACCCGAAGAAGCACATGTCGGTAAAATTGTTCTATGACATACTGGTAACGGTTAAGGGGGATAAAAAATATGAGTTCTGATTGGTCTGTGGTAATTAATATTGCCTTAATTTTTGTAGTAACCTTTGTTGCAAAATTTATAAAGGAAAAGCTGGGAATATTCAGGACGATAATAGTGCCAACTGCCTTACTGGCAGGATTTATAGGCCTGATTATCGGACCGGAAATTACAGGATTGATAAACTTCGATTCGGCGTTATATGAAAAGATTGTTTTCCATTCCATGGCTCTTGGATTCATCGCTTTGACCTTGGCAGAGAAGAAAACGGAATATAAATCAGATACGGTGAAATCCGGTCTCTTCATCGTGGCCACCTACTGTTTCCAGGGAGTTATAGGCATGTTAACTGTATGGGGGCTAATATACACCATTAAACCGGATCTATTTGAGGGCCTGGGGTTAATGTTACCTCTAGCTTATGGCCAGGGGCCCGGCTTTGCCTCATCCATCGGTTCATCCTGGGATGAAGTGCTACCATATGGATTTGTAAACCAGTATGGCCTTACCCTAGCCACCGTTGGTTTTCTGGTTGCCGGTCTCTTTGGTATCTTCATGTTAAACTATTTTGTTAGAAAGTATAAAATTCCTGTAGCAAGATTAAATCGGATCAAAGGTCTGCAGACCAAGGAGTTATCCATTTCATCTGTACAGGAAATAAACTTTTTTGATATGCTTACTGTTCAGTTTGTATGGATTGCCATCATCTATCTAGCTACTTTCCTGGTAATGCAGGTGACAGTATCTTTTTTATCCCTGTTTGGAACCATCGGCCAAACCATTGCCAGCCTCGTCAAGGGATTTAACTTCCTATTTGGCATTATTCTGGCCACGCTCTTTAAAAGGATGATCCTTTTCCTATCCAGGCGAGGGCACAGGACAGAGTCATTGCTAGATTCCTATTTATTGAATAATATTTCCTCGCTATTTTTTAATATAATGATAACCGCTTCCATAATGGCCATCTCCATCGAAGAAATCCAGGGTTACTGGGAACTTCTCCTGGTGGTAGCCATTGTAGGAGCCTTTACTACTTACTTCTTCACAATCTGGCTTGGCAAAAAGATGTTCTTAAATAATACTATCCATTATATACTGGCTATGTTTGGTATGCTTACAGGCACTGCATCCACAGGCCTGGCTCTCTTGCGGGGCGTTGATCCGGATCTAAAGACTGATGTGGCTAGAAATCTGATACTGGGCAGTGCTGTGGCGGCACCCCTGGGATTTCCATTGATGGCCATATTGGGATTGCCAATAATAGGCTTTACCACCAATAATCCCGTTTACAGTTACATTACTTTCATTGCCATATTTCTATATATGTCGCTCCTGATAGGAATCGGAATCATGAAAACGAAAAGGGAGAAATCTACTTCTAAACAGGAATAGATGCACAATTTTAGGCTTATTTGCGAAGGTTAAAAAAAAATTATGCTAAATGGCCATTTGAGGATAAGGAATCTCCGAATAGCCCGATTTTAAGGGTCGAAATAAATCTTAAGGCTTGAGTACGTGATATAGCGACAGGAAAATACAAGGGACTTGCCTTATGAACCATATGATCATGTGGGAGTTGGATCAATAGATTATTAAAGAGACCAATCAGGTGAAAATATGGTACTGGGTAAAAGCTGATCAAAATTTCAGTGAGAAATATTATGATATTAAAATTGTTTTATCAAGCTGGTAGGAACCAGATTGGATAGATTCAACCAATTAATGAAAGCTTGGATGAGTGAATTAACTATTTGCAAGTTAGTATTGTTAGAGGTAAAATGAGTAAAAATATGTATAATCATCTGATAACTTACGTCAATTTTTAAAAGAGATTAGAAGGAATTCAGACACGGTGAAAAGATAGGGGGTTCTATGCATGGAAAACAGAATAAAAACCAGAAAAATCGATGACTGTATATGGCTTATGGATGATAATGGCGAAGCGACAGGATATCTTGTATGTGGTAAGAAAAAAGCTGTTGTTATTGACACGATGAACGGCATTGCCGATGTTCATGCTGTTGTCAGAAAAATCACAGATCTTTCGCTTACAGTAATAAATACACACGGGCACTGTGACCATATTTTCGGCAATATTTACTTTAAGTGCGATTGCTTTTTACATCCCGATGATGCAAAACTTGCCGCCGAGCATACCAGATTTCCTGAATTTGTGAATCTTTGTAGAGAAAAGAAGCTCGAAATGCCTCCGTTTAAACCAATTAATGACGGTGAAATACTCGACCTCGGCGGGCTTACACTTGAAATTATTTCTCTTCCAGGGCATACTCCGGGAGGGATATGTCTGCTTTTAAGGGAAAAGCGCGTATTGTTTACCGGTGATAGCATTAATCATCATCTTTGGATGCAATTAAGAGAAAGTTTGCCGCTGAAGATATTTCTCGAAAATCTTAATAGAATTTCATGGGTGACCGAAAGGGCGGACAGGATTCTGCACGGGCATGCACAGGGTTTTGATGATATCTCATTGTTTGATAAGTTAAGATCCGGTATTAAAGAACTCATTGAAACAAAAGGCAATGGTGATATAAAACACAGTAAAGAGTACAAATGGTTCGGTGGCATAGCAAAACAATACCCATTCGATGACGAAGGAAGTGTTATTTGCTATAGCGACGAAAAGCTCGATTGAAGAACTTATCTGTTTAAATCTCTTTCGTTACTGTCAATCATGATTGGCTGGGAAGGGAGCTCTGAAGAATCCCAGTTTTCTGCGGTGGTATGTTGGTTTGATTTCGAATATGATGGGTATGAAAAATCAAAAGCAAAGCTGGAGTAGTTTTTAAAGGTTATTTGAAATACTGCTCATTAAGCAAAGAGGAAATATAAGCATTTTATGATATATTAGCCTTCTATCATTTTTAGTTGCAGGCAACTATAGTGGAAATACACGATTATGATTGTGTGGGTGCGAACTATTTTGACAAGCAGTATGACTGGCTGATTAAATGGGAAGAACAGTGTAAAGCGATGAGCTAGCGAGATGACGATGTCATCGAAACTATTATTGAATAACCTCGAGCTATAAGGATATCGAATACTTTTCCGGTCCTCAGTACCGTGATACAATCAAATCCCACATGCTTAGGACTCCTGACGGATTACATATGGTATATTTTCTGAGGATAGCATCAGAATCGGAGCAGTCCAGTGTGTTACATTTAAAGCTAGGGCAAGAAATGTTAAGATTGTTTGCATAAAACTGTTAAACTAAAATCGGTTGTATTTATGATTCTATATAGAGGGATGAGAATGGATAAGCTTCAAAGAATAAGTGAGGTTTTGCATTACATAGAAGAACATTTGGATGAAATTGCGAGCTATGAGCAAGTCGCTGATATCTTTTGTTATTCATCATATTATTTCAATCGCCTATTTTCTGCTGTCGTTGGAAAACCTATTGCCGCATATATTCGCGAACGCCGGCTGGCAAAGGCGTCTATATTGCTCACAGATCCTAATAAAACTATAACATCTATATGTTTCGAATGCGGATTTAATTCATCTCAGTCTTTTTGTCGTGCCTTTAAGAGGAGCTACGGTATTTCACCTAGCGAATACAGAAGTTTAGGTTATACTCCTGTGATTATGTCGGTTGAAGAGATTATAGATAAATTTACAAAAAAACTAAAAGGGGGTATCTTAGTGCATCCTAAAAATGAAAGGACAGGCAATGAACATATAGCATACTCTGGTTTGGATGCAGGAGAACAAGAATTAGATGTAGAGAAAAGGCTTGTTAAAGAAAATTTGATGTTTTCTTACAGGAGTAGGTATCCATATCAGTGTAATGATTATTTGGGATGGATACTGAAAACTAAGGGACCGGAGACAAGGGAAAGGCGTATAGCTCAGATGATTGAAGAATTGAGGAGAGGGGAGCAGATACTACGCGCTCCATGAAGCCATGATATGCACCTTAACTGGCAATGGATGGCCATAAATCATTCATGTTTAGAATTTGTTATCCGGGTATACAGTTTATGAATCCCAAGTTTCCAACACAACAACATGCCGACGACTGCACCAACCACGGCTTGAAGTATTTGGAAAGGCAATTTCAGCAAAGCATACTCCGGAGTACTGTAAATGAAAGCTCTTCCCAGTGAATACCCGACGACCATGATGACAGCGCCGACAGCAACTCCTATTCCCGATGCAAGGCGCGGGTTGTTTTTCAAGAATCTGTGCGAAAATAATGAAATTACAACAGCCTGAAGTCCGTGGGTAACAAGGGAAACAAACATCGGTGCAGGATAGAAAAGAAAATCACCGATAAATGCTCCGATACCGCCTACCGCAAATGCCTGCAAAGGATCCATCAGGATTGCTGCCAGGCAGATAACTATGTCATTCAAATACAGGTGCCCCCCGGGAACCGGTATGCCGAAAGAACTGAGTGCAATATTCATTGCCATAAACAGGGCAGTCACTGTCAATTTAACAGTGGTATTACACTTTTTGTTCATGTTTACGTGCCCCCTTTACTTATTAATTAAATATCTTCTTACATTTCTTTTTATATTCTCTTTAAGGGATATCTTCTTAACAAATTCGTGAACTAATTATATAATAAAACTAATATTATAAAAATAATCAGAATGGGAGAATTTTATATAACCAGACGAACTATTTAATTACAGGTCATCGGTACCTGCCTATATGCAGCTGTATAAATTAATTGTACAGGATATCATACCCGAAGTTTATCCTTATAGAAGCCGTCTTCCTTCAAAGCGGACCATTGCCGAGGAGAGCGATATAAGCGTTTTGAGCCATGTGAAAACTATGGTTTTTATAACAAAAAAGCAGGAATAATAACGCTGTAAATACCAGGATATAAATAGTATCTTCTGTGTTGAATGCAAAATTATGTTTGGAGGAAAGATGTGGAGAATTCAACTCGTAGAAATATAATTGTAGTCATTATGGAACAGTACTTGGACTTATCAGATTGAGAACTAAGAACTGTTGGGCAACAATATTGGCGCACAAAATTATGAATTTTTTTATGATTTAATTGATTTAATGTCAAGGGTATCTGCTGAAAAATTCTTTTAATAACTCTTAACTTTGACGTCGTGTCGTCCATTACAATAGCCTCGGAAAGGAGGTGAACAGATGAAAGAACAGATGAAACTAATGACGATCAGCGAAGTAACTAAGACCTTCAATGTTACAACAAGAATGCTTCGATATTATGATGAAATCGGTCTATTACCCAGCACTCGAAAACAGGATTATGCGTATCGTGTATATGATGAATCTGCTTTAAGACGTCTCCAGCAGATTATTGCGCTGCGGGAATTACGTATTCCGTTGAAAAAATTGCCTTAATACTTTATGATACTGATCAAACGAAAATTATTGAATTCTTTCAGGAAAGCATTGATGAGCTTAATACCATTTGAATCGCATAAAACTCCAATCCCAAATTTTGAGCTTTCATTTTCTCCTATATAAATCCCAATAACGTCTTTATCCTTCTGTATTGATTGCCAAAATAACATAAAAAACCATGGAAAATTATGCATTCATGCTTTTGCCATATCGGTATGAACCATATTTCTTGAAATATTGTCTATCAGTTGTTATAATCAACATAATAAGAGTTATTGAATAGAGGTGGAAATGATGCTTTACATCAGGTATCCTTGTTAATTCTAGATACAGGTTAAAGCGCGAAGTCCTCCATGTTAACTTGATTTCATGCGTAAATTATAAGGATAGGAGGATTTCAAATGGAAATTATAAATATGACCCAGCTAAACGAAAACCAGATAATCCAAGCTGCACAGATATTGACTGATGGTATTCCAATTGGCTGGCCGACGCTTAAGGATGCTTTAGCCGAGATTAATGAGCTTCTGATTCCGGAAAATACTTTGCTGGCAGCCGTTGAAAACGATATTGTGGTTGGTTGGGGTGGTATACTTCCAAAGTATAATGGAAATGTCTTTGAAATACACCCGTTGGTCGTTCGAAGCGACAGGAGAAGGCAAGGTATCGGCAGAGCAATTGTTACAGCATTAGAGGATGAAGCAAGAAGGCAGGGGGGCTTGACAATATATGCTGGCGCCGACGATGAAAGAGGTGACGGCGAAACATCTTTGGCAAATGTTGATTTGTATGATGATTTACCGGGAAAAATTAAAAGCTTTTTCCCTGGTACGCATCAATCCGGTTTTTACATAAAGCTGGGATACAAGATTATTGGGGTTATGCCCGATGCAAATGGGATAGGAAAACCGGACATTTATTTAGGCAAACGTTTATGGTAGAAATAAGAGTGAGTGGAGCGGATTTTTTCCGTTCCGTTCATTTACTCGTTTATTGCCTTTGGTTAATGAAAATGCTATACTGGAAGACTGTACAAAAGGCTTTTATGCACCGGGCAATAATGAAGCAGCTTCAGCTGATGTGCCTTGAATAAGGTTAGTTGAATTTGAAAACCATTAAGATATTTAATAAGGAAATATTCACAAGAAGATTTGATATTATTCAAGCATTGCAGAATATTGAATTAATGACGGTGATGGTTCTAATAGTGTTCTCAAGTATCAGTTCGAAGAAGGGAAAATATCATTTATAAAGGATAAATGGAAGGAATATTTTGAAATGATAAAAAATATAATAACAACATTTGTTAGCTCAATTGTTTTTGGAATATGCTATGCACTGATAATGTTTATTTTTGACCGTGAAATAGATTGGCAACAGATAGTGATTACAACAATCTATTATTTTATCTTTATAACTATATCATATTATATTGTACCAAAGATTAGAAAAAATAGAGGACATAATAAGAAATAATAAGAACTGAAAAGCTTGCAAATGAACGGTTTCAGGTGCATGGCTTTTTTCCAGGATGTTCTATCGTAAGAATCTATGTCATGAGCCTGTCCTTGAACATGAGAAAATCGATAAAAAAATATAAAAGAGGTGAAAAATTATGGACTATTTCGAACATCTAATCGATGAAATTGATAGTTTTAAGTTTTCTGGATGGGATTTCTCCTATATTACAGAAACAGGAAGAATGCAGGAAGTCCCGGTAAGGTGGAACTATTTTAGCAAGATAAGACCATATTTATATAACGTTGATAGGTTATTAGACTTGGGGACGGGTGGAGGAGAAAAGTTGTCTAAGTTTACACCTTTGCCCAAAGAAACATATGCAACCGAAGGATATAAGCCAAATGTAGAAATTGCAAAGAAAAACCTTGAACCTCTTGGAATACAGGTAATAGAGGTTGATGGAGAAGACAAGCTACCTTTTGAAGATAACTACTTTGACTTAGTAATAGACAGACATGAGGCATATTGTCCGCAAGAAATATATCGCATTTTAGCAGACAATGCACACTTTATTACGCAGCAAGTTGGAAGTTCTACGATTATTAATTTAATACAGTTATTTGACAATAAGGGCTTGGAGGTTTCAAACTGGAATTTAAACTATGCAGAAAAGGAATTATTGCAGGCCAATTTTGAAATTGTAGACTCAATTGAAGAAATAAGCTTTATCCGATTCTATGATATTGGGGCATTGGGCATATACATGAAAGCTTTCCCTTGGGTATTTCCAGAGTTTACTGCAAGAAAGTATGAAAAAGAGCTCATGTACATTTACAAGCGCATTTTAAATGAAGGGTATATTGATATTATCTATCACCTGTTTTTCATAGATGCTGTAAAAAGAAAGAAAAAATAATAGAAGAGTGAGTAGCGCTGGATGCAGTTACTACTCGATATGTTCCCGCGAACGACGATTTTTTAAAAAATCGAAAAACCGATTGACATGTTTCCACAACGGATGCTATTATATGACCTTCAGATAAAAATTTAATATAATCGCCCCGTGTTGAGTGCATAGCGTGGATGTCAAATAATATATTATAATAATTACGCTCAGATAAGAGGATGTCGTACAACTATTGTCACGGAAAGCGAGTTCAAAGCGGTTTGGAGAGAAAAGGTAAAGCAATAATGTTGTAAGGGTTTAATTGGAGGAATATTATGAGAAGAGCAGACCGTGAAGTTAAGGACATAAATGAAATTCTGAGAATTGTGGATAAAGCAAAAGTTCTTCATCTCGGCTTATTTGATGATGACTATCCATATATTGTTCCTATGCATTACGGATATGAATACAAAGGCGGTAATCTTATTTTCTATATGCATGGGGCCAAAGAAGGACATAAGTTGGATTTGATTCGTAATAATCCGAATGTTTGTATTGAACTGGAGTGTGACATTGAATTGGTTTCAGGCGATGACATTCCGTGCAAATATGGTTCAACCTTTGCTTCAGTTATTGGAAGAGGATATGCAGAAATATTGAAACATATAAAAGAAAAAATTGTTGGCCTTAAATTGCTTATGATGAATCAGACCGGCCGAGAATTTGAGATTGACGAAAAAATGGCAAATACAGTTGAGGTAATCAAGGTTACCGTTCATTCTTTCACTGCAAAATCCAGAACAATGGAAGGATAAGAATATATCAGGTGACAATACAAAGTGGGAGATTAGGAGGTTATAAGAATAATGAATAGAGAATGGTCAGAGAAGAATAAACAGATCCAGATTCTTCTTGGGAAAGAAGCTACATATAAGGATGGAATAGAACTGCTCATTAAACTACGGGAGGAGATGTTTGAGCAGATTTCACAGATTGTGAACGGCTATCCAGTCGAAGCATTTTATCAGATGCCTTTTGCAAATGCAAAGGGTTATCACAGTAAAACGCTTGCCTATTCTATCTGGCACATATTTCGCATTGAGGATATTGTAGCCCATACATTGATTGAAGGGGATGAACAGATACTTGTGACCGGCGATTATCAGAAGAAAATCGATTCGCCCATCATTACAACCGGCAATGAGCTACAAGGGCAAGAGATTGTAGAATTTTCCAAGAAACTTAATATAAAGGCTTTATATGAATATGCCAGAGAAGTTATGTTTTCTACCAACTCAATCCTTACAAAACTCGACTACTCCCGGATGAAGACAAGGTATTCGCATAGGGACAGGGAAAGGCTTGCAGAATCGGGTTGTGTCAGTTCGGATGAGAATGCCATCTGGCTTATCGATTACTGGTGCAAAAAAGATATTCGTGGTTTGATTAAAATGCCATTCAGCAGACACTGGATCATGCATATCGAAGCCATGCGGCGGATTAAGAATAGGTTGTGCAAAGATGCCCGTAAAGGCGTGGATCCTGTAGCATATTGTGGTTTATCGTGTAATCACTGCTTCTTAGGTGAATGGTGTGGATCCTGCAGGACGGAATACAATGTCTGCTCGTTTGCAACTCTATTCGAGGACAGGAGATGCCCCAACGTGGTTTGTTGTAGGGAGAAGAACTTAGATGGATGCTATGAATGTTCAGAACTTGAAAGCTGTACAAAAGGCTTTTATTCACCGGGCAATGATGGAGCAGCTTCAGCTAAGGCACAGGCTATGTTTATACGAAAATACGGGAAGAAAGCTTTTCTTGAGGTGCATGATCGGCTTCATGAGAGGTTTGATTTTGCAAAAACTCAGGAAATCCTGGGGCAGGATATGTATGAGGGATTAAAGATACTGGAAAATGAATATAATAATTGATTAATATGTTTCCACTACTGATTTCAATTTTGTTGTTTATTCTGTTAGAAACGCTTAATTATTATTGGTTTGCATGGTTGTTAATCGGTATTCTTCAGAGAATTTCGGTATCTGGAAGACAGAGGCTACAGGGCCAAGCTGGAACAACCGGTGGCGATGTTCCATTTTACGCATCATGTTTAGAGTCTCATCTTAATTACAAAGCTGTAAACCTTGATATTACTAGGTTTTAGCGATTATACATATCTTGTCTACTCAGCCTAAAGGACCAAAATGCGTACAAGGAAATATATCGAAGATGTAACCTTAAAAACAAGAACTGGAGGGGTGAAAAATGACAAATGAGGAAATATATCAAATTGCTATGGAACAATCAGCCATGGATATAAATTGTAAAGCAGATGATTTTTTACAAAGTAATCATGTTGTTGTTAAGTATGAAATGGGACCATCAGTAAAAAAATACTATAAAGAGCCAATCACATGCATTATGGTTTCATATGGAAATAACATTGTTGCATCTGTAAAAGATGAGTATCGAGATATTGTGACGGAATACATCAATAAGTTTGAATTCTATCATTGTTTTGAATCACCTAATTATATACTGGTTGGATGAAAGATTGGCTCAAAGAGAGCAAAAAGTCTGCTCCATGTCAGAGTATTATCTTCCCGATGTTAATAAGCTGAAACGGATACCATGTGATTACGAAATAAGAATTTTAGAAGCACGTGATTTTTTTAACTTGTATAAGCCCGAATGGAGCAATGCATTATGTGAAGAGCGCAAACATTTGGATGTACTTGGGGTCTGAGCTTATGATAAAGATAAGCTTATTGGACTTGCTGGATGTTCTGCTGATTGTGACCGGATGTGGCAAATTGGTGTGGACGTATTACCTGAATATCGGAGGAAAGGGATTGCAACTGCACTCACCAGTAGATTGGCTATTGAAATATTGGAACGAGGAAAGGTTCCATTTTACTGTTCCACCTGGTCAAATCTCAGGTCAGTACGAACTGCTATCAAGTGTGGATTTATCCCGGCATGGGTGGAATTGACGGTAAAACCGCAGGAGATAGTCGATGAAATGAACAAATAAAGAAGTTCCATTAAGCGTATGAAGTTCAGAAAAACTCGATTTGTTCCCATAAACAGGCGTTTTTAGTAAACATTAAAGATATGTTTCCACGAACAGATGCTATAAAAACAGCCCACAGACATCAATTTCATCAACTCGGCTCATGTTGAAACAGTATGTTCGATATCGAAATAAGAGAATGCTGGAACGGTTAAAAATGCTTGGTTTAAGGTACATGTAATATAAAAGTTAATAAATTAACTTATTTTACTCTTTGATATGTGTAATTTGCGAATAAAAATACCCCCTTTATTGGATGACCAATAAAAGAGGGTACATATCATATTTATTTTATACTTTTTTACTATCGACATCATTGATTCTATTAAGTACGTAAATTTTGTGCAAACAAGTACAAGGGAAATGTATAAATTTTCCTAATGGTAATATACCAATAATTACATAAAGGGTAATACCTACCTTTGTCGAAAAAGTTATTTATCACAAAAAAATAAACGAAAGGTGGTATTACCCTATGGATAGAATAACATTTTTAGCTACTGATTGCAATACCAATGAAACTATTTCGGTTTGGCTGGCTTCAGTATTACAGTTTGCTTCTGATATCGGTTTTTTTAAACCTTTTGAAACTTTTACACTCGACATGAAGGAGGTTCAATACACCGTTAATCAGAAATTGTTTACCATTATGGCCTCTATTATTATGGGATGCGAATATACCAAAGATATCAATGAAATATTAGGTCCCGAAAGTGTGGCCGCTAATATGCTTTCTATGGAAAGATTCCCTGATCAATCACAAATAAATAGGCTGCTGACTCGCAGCGACGAAGGAAGTATAGCCCAGCTTAGTGATATTCATAACCAGCTGTTTAGAGAACACAGTCACTCTATACATTCTTTTAAGCCAGTAATAGTGGATATTGACCAGTCTGGATTGTTGGCCAGTGGGAAGACTTATGAGTTTGCCAGTAAGGGTTATTTTCCTAACAAGGCAGGTAAGAAGGGTTATCAGTTGTCCGTGGCTTTTGCAGGAGAACATTCGGAGATTGTTGACTTATATTTAGATCCAGGGAATACCCATTGTCAGTATCGATTCGAAGACCTTTTATCATCGATAACTTCCAAATATGCAGAGCATCTTAGATTGGGGAAATTGATACTTAGGCTGGACAGCGGTTATGGTTCTGCAGAAAACATTGAGAAACTTAGGGGTATTAAGGGGCTCAAGTTTATTGTTAAAGGGTATTCCACAAGAACAGCTGCCAATATTGCGAGGGGAGTGCCGCTTAGTGCTTATACACAAGTTAGTGATAGTGCGTGGGTATATGAACTTCCTCAAGTGGAGGAGGGCTTGAGGGTTATACTGGTACAGTTCCTTGGGAAATATGGCGAATTGACTTATACCTTACTTTATACCAACATTAGTAGAAAGAAATTATCTGCTGTAGAGGCTTTTCATTTTTACAATGGAAGGCAAACGATAGAGGCATTTTTTAAGATGGCGAAGAACACGTATAGTATAAAGAATTTGAGGACCAGCAAGTTTTATGGTATTTATACTTTTTTATGGATGATGGCTATGACACACAATCTTATTACGTGGTTTAAGGTGATAAAGCTAGAAGGCACCGAGCTGAGGGAAGCAGGGATGAAGATTCTAGTGAAAAAATGTTCTCGAGTTAAAGGTTTTGTGGAAAGGACGGCAGAGAGGATACGTGTAATTATACCTCCGCTTACTAAATTAGCCAGGTTGCTAATAGAAGCATTAACAAAGCCGAAGTATGTCCAGTTAAGTTTCCTTATTTAACCATTTATTAGGGTTTTGTTTGCACAAAATTTAGGTAAGTAATATCAGGAAGAATAAGATATAAGCTATTGCCATAATAATGTGACCTAGGCCTGCTATACCTGAAATTGAAGAATCAATCATAGGTGATATTTCAAGTTTTGATACCTCAACACATCCACGTATAGCCATCATTATAACTGTTAATAAAAGCCCAATATTGTAAGTCATAAAGAATATACGAAATTTATTATTCTTAGTTAATGTCACCGCCGGTGTATAATTGACCCAGGAGCAACGAAAAGGAATTGACCCACCCCCTGGCGAATTATCCCTCTGATTAATCCTACAAAGAATCGGGGGGAAATAAATGCTAGGGAGTGGATCTATTATCATGTTACACGAAGGGAGTGTAAATAATTTTGTGTATGGGAGCTTTTGGCTCCTTTCTGGCGTTG
>ENA-UPSB01002002-UPSB01002002.1-bioreactor-metagenome-genome-assembly--contig:-NODE-2002-length-21064-cov-4.350945_pt1 | contig 21064 bp, 13 predicted proteins | sample MGYA00238182_ERZ773286 | MGnify/ENA primary metagenome ERZ773286 (study PRJEB29026, sample SAMN07631240) | bioreactor metagenome | isolation source: Switchgrass digestor | place: USA: Dartmouth... | reverse complement strand
GGCCGGCCTGTACCTGCTCAGCGGCAGCGGGTCTCTGAAGCTCAACCCCGGCGACCTGTTCGAGCTGTCCGGTGCGGTTGTGTGGGCCCTGCAGGTGATCCTGCTAGGGCGGCTGGTGCAGCTGGTGCCGGTGTTCACCCTGACGGTGGGGCAGAGCCTGGTCTGCATGCTGTTCAACCTGGCCGCCAGCCTGCTGTTCGAACGCAGCTCGTTTTACGCCCTCGCCATGGATTCACAGGCGCTGCTCACGTCCGCAGGGGCGGTGGTCTACACCGGCGTCTTCTCCGTAGCGGTGGCCTACACCCTGCAGGCTGCCGCCCAGCGTGTTTCCCCGCCAGCCGACGCGGCCATCCTGCTCAGCCTGGAGGCGGTCTTCGCCGCGCTCTTCGGCTGGATCTTCCTCCAGGAGTACCTGACCCCGCTGCAGATCCTGGGCTGCACGCTGATGTTCAGTGCGGCCCTGCTGGCGCAGATCCCGCAGCTCCTTCCGGCGCGTAAACCGGCCGTGCAGGAGGATCGGGCTGCGTAAAAATATACCTCCATTTACCCCTTTCCTGCTTGCGCGGCGCTGTAAAAACCTGTATGATCGATTCGACAGCTCGACCCCACAGGGGACAATCCATACCGACTTCACAGGAGAAAAGCGATGAATCACAGACCCACCTATCTGGTCCTGGGCGCCGGGCGGCAGGGGACGGCGGCAGCGTATGACATGCTGCGCTGGGGAGATGCCGGGCAGGTGATCCTGGCCGACCAGGACCTGCAGACTGCGCAGCGCGCCGCCAGCCGGGTGAACAGGCTGGCCGGTGGTCAGTTGGCCCGGGCCGCGCAGGTCGACGCATCCTCCGCAGACAGCCTGATGCCGCTCATGGAGCAGGCCGACGTCTGCCTGAGCGCGGTGCCCTACTATTACAACCTGCAGATCTCTGAGCTGGCCGTTAAAGCCGGGGTGCATTACTGCGACCTGGGCGGGCACACGGGTATCGCCCTGCAGCAGCACCGCCTGGACGAGCAGGCCCGCCAGGCAGGGGTGAGCATCATCCCGAACTGCGGGCAGGTCCCCGGGATGGGCACCACACTGATCGTGGCCGCCATTGAAATGCTCGATACTGCTCGCGATGTGTTTATGTGGGACGGCGGCCTGCCGCAGGACCCCCAGCCGCCGTTCGACTACATGCTCACCTTCAGCATCGCCGGGCTGACAAACGAGTACGCCGAGCCGGCCGTGTTCCTGCGCGACGGCAGGATCACCGAGGTGGAGCCTATGACTGAGCTGGAGACGGTGGAGTTCCCCGAGCCAGTTGGCACGCTGGAAGCCTTTGTGACCGGCGGCGGCCTCGATACCCTGCCCTGGACGTACGAGGGTAAGCTGCGCACCCTGCAGAACCTGACCCTGCGCTACCCGGGATCGTTTGTCAAGCTGCGGGCGTTTTACGACCTGGGCCTGTGGAGCCTGGACCCGGTGATGGTAAATGGTGTGCCGGTTGTCCCCCGGGATGTCTTCCACACGCTGTTTGCGCCGAAGGTCACCTTCCCGGAGGGGAAAGATATGGTGATCATCCGCATCAAAGCTGTGGGGGAGAAAGATGGCAAACCGGCTGAAGCCTGGATTGAGCTGATTGATTATTACGACGATGAGACCGGCTTTACCGCCATGGAGCGCGGCACCGGTTTCAGCGCCGCCATTGTGGCGGAGATGATGTGGCGCGGCGAGACACCGCGCGGCGCCAGCGGGGTGGAGCGCATGGTCCCGCCTGGCCCGTTTTTGAAGGAGCTGGAGAAGCGGAATTTCAAAGTGGAGATGCGGCTGGTTGAGGTCCAGGGGCACGGCGGGCAGTGACTTGCCGTCTGCACCCATTACCAAACGGTACCCGTCTACCTGTAAGGGCACGGCGAGGTAATTGGCGAACCGTTCGGTAATAGGCGAGTACCGCCGTGCCCAATACCCCTGTGAGTTTGATGCACGGTGCGCACAGAGCCGAAGATAACCCAGCAGACGGTCACGACCTGCTCTGGCTCGTCTCGGTAGATATATGACTTTACCAGCTGTCATGGGCACAGCAGGCAGCGAGCTGCCATCGACTCAGCTTGCCGGCAATCCTTGCGAACCATCTCCTGAGCGATGCAGCGCCGTGCCCTTACCGGCTGTCACTGGTTATGTAACTCTGACCAGGGGATCTGGCTGGCATGTGGTTGCTGCCCGACAGAGCGCTGCTGCGCCCTATAAGTCCAGCTCTACGTATATGCGCTTGTTGATCTTCCCTTTGCTCTTGTAATCCACCACGCGTATGCGGCCGACCTCGGCGGTGCTGCGCACATGCGTGCCGCCGTCCGCCTGCAGGTCCAGCCCCTCGATCTCCACCACGCGCACCTGCTCGATCCCCTCCGGGAGCAGGTTGATCTTGGTGCGGATCAGGTCGGGGATCTGGAAAGCCTCCTGGCGCGGCAGGATCTTCACCTTCACCGGCCGGTCCGCCTCCACCTCGCAGTTCACCGCTTCCTCAATCGCATCCACCAGCTCGCGCCGCATGGTCTCGAACTCGAAGTCCATGCGCCCCTTGAGCGGCTCCATATCCCCGCCGGTCACCAGGGCGCCGTAATCGCGAAAGATCACCCCGCACAGGATGTGCATGGCCGTGTGCGTGCGCATCAACTGGTAGCGCCGTTCCCAGTTGATCTCTCCAGTGACCGCCGCACCCGGGGCTGGCAGCGGCTCGTCACCTTCGATTAGATGCAGGACCCGATCGCCGTCTTTGCGCGCCCGCTTTACCGGATACACCCGTCCATCGCTGCGCAGGATCCCGCTGTCCGCCGGCTGGCCGCCTCCGCCGGGATAAAAGGCGGTGCGGTCCAGGGTCACAGCCCGGTTCCCGGCATCGACCCCTGTCAGAACCGCCTCAAAAGATTTCAGATAGCTGTCGCTCTGGTAAAGAAGTTCCGTCATACGCATCCTCCTGCCGCTGATTAGAGCATTGTGAATATTTTCTCAAAACGAGAAAAATCGGATATAATATATCTAAATGGGATTGTTTACAGAAATATCATTTTCCCGGTCATCCATGCTGTTCAGGGGCAGATGACCGGTTTGAAAGCAGACCTGAAAAAGAGAGGCAGTATGGCTGAGAAAATACCACGGGTTGTGATCGTCGGGGCGGGATTTGGCGGCATCAACCTCGCCCGGGAACTGCGCCACGCGCCGGTTCAGGTCCTGTTGATCGATAAAAATAATTACCACCTTTTTCAGCCCCTATTGTATCAGGTGGCCACCTCCGGGCTGTCGGCCACCGAGATCGCCTATCCGGTGCGCGCCATCTTCCGCCGGCAGCGCAATTTCCTGTTCCGCCTGACCGAGATGACCGGGGCGGACCTGGATCAGAAGGTCGTTTACACCACCAGCGGGCCCATCGAGTACGACTACCTGGTCCTGGCGCCGGGCGGCGAGACCAACTTCTTCGGCAACCGCTCCGTGGAAGAATACGGCTTTGGCCTGAAAGACCTGGACGATGCCATCGGCGTGCGCAATCACATCCTGAAGATGTTCGAGTGGTCGGTGCAGGAAACGGATGAAGAGCGCTGCGCGGCACTGCGCACGTTCGTGGTGGTCGGGGGCGGGCCGACGGGCGTCGAAGCGGCCGGCGCCCTCTCCGAGCTGATCCGGCTGGCGCTGACCAAAGACTTCCCCGAAATCAACATCGAAAGCATGCGCGTCATCCTGCTGGAGGCCATGGACAAAGTGCTGGCCGGCTTCCCTGAAGAATTGAGCGCACGCGCCGCCGAGACCCTGCGCCAGAAGCAGGTTGAGGTGCGCTTCGGCGCCGCCGTGGAGAGCTACGACGGCCGGGTAGTGACCCTCAAAGACGGCGAGCAGATCCCGGCTTACACCCTGATCTGGGCGGCGGGCGTGCGCGCCGTATCCCTGCTGGAGCGTGCCGGCCTGACGGTGGCCCGCCAGGGTCGGGTGGTGGTGGAGCCCACCCTGCAGGTGCCCGGCCGGCCGGAGGTGTTCGTCGTCGGCGACGCCGCATATCTGGAAGACGAGCAGGGGCAGCCCCTGCCCATGGTGGCGCCGGTTGCCATCCAGCAGGCGAAAGCAGCTGCCCGCAACATCATCCGCCTGGTAAAGGGCGAGGAGCCGCAGCCGTTCCATTACAAAGACCCCGGCTCCATGGCGACCATCGGCCGCAATGCGGCTGTGGCCCGCGTCGGCCGCTTCAGGTTCCACGGCTTTATCGCCTGGCTGGCCTGGCTGGGCGTGCATCTGATCTGGCTGATCGGTTTCCGCAACCGCCTGCTGGTGCTCATCAACTGGGCAGCGGACTATCTCTTCTACGAGCGCGCCGTGCGCCTGATCCTGCCCGATGGGGACCCGAAGACCGACGACACCCCCTGGCCGCTGCGGGTGTTCTCCTTCCCCGTCCCCGAGGAGCGCGAGCGCGTCTGAACGGCGGGAACGACGCTCTGAAGATTATACATACATTGAAGGCCGGGGATCGAAACAGATCCCCGGCCTTCGTTAAACCTGCATCCGTACGGTTCCGGCCCTTCCGCCATTGCATTTTGCGCCCAGATCAAGTAAAGTAAGGCAGAGGGGTGAGCGCAGCATACCCTGGTTGTGGTGTTGAGGAACTATAAATGCAGGAAGTTCAGGAATTTGTTTCCCGGGTGATCGCCAGCGTCGAACAGGTGATTGTGGGCAAGCGCGAGGCGATCGAAATGCTCATGGTGGCGCTGCTGTGTGAAGGGCATGTACTGCTGGAAGACGTGCCCGGCACCGGCAAGACCATGCTGGCGCGCGCTGTGGCCGTCAGCCTGGGGGGCACCTTCAAGCGCCTGCAGTGCACGCCCGACCTGCTGCCCAACGATGTGGTCGGCGTCTCGGTCTACAACCAGCAGAACGGGCAGTTTGAGTTCCGCCCCGGGCCGATCTTTGTCAACCTGCTGCTGGCCGACGAGATCAACCGCGCCACGCCGCGCACCCAGTCGGCGCTGCTGGAGGCCATGCAGGAGCAGCAGGTCACGGTAGACGGGGTCACCCGCCCGCTGCCGCGCCCGTTCCTGGTGCTGGCCACCCAGAACCCGATTGAATATGAGGGCACCTTCCCCCTGCCCGAAGCACAGCTCGACCGCTTTCTGCTGCGCCTGTCGCTCGGTTACCCCGATCACACTGTCGAACGGCAGATCCTGTACAACCTGCGCCGCGAACATCCCATTACTCAACTTGCGGCGATCGAATCCGGGGCCGACGGGCGCACGCCTATCCAGGCGCTGCTGGACCACCAGAAGCGGATCTGGGATGTGCACGTGGACGAATCGCTGCAGGATTACATCATCGAACTGGTCTCCGCCACGCGCAGCCACCCCGACCTGGCGCTGGGCGGCAGCCCGCGCGCCAGCCTGGCGCTCTTCAAAGCCTCGCAGGCCCTGGCGGCTATCCGCGGTCGCGATCACGTCATCCCCGACGACATCAAACAACTGGCCGTGCCCACCCTGGCCCACCGCCTGATCGCCAAACCAGAGGCCGAGCTGCGCGGCCGCACCCCGCTTTCTATTCTGCAGGATCTGCTCTCCTCTACGCCGCTGCCGGTTGGAGTCCCGGATTGATGCCCCGGACGGCGGGCTATGGGCGATTCCCTGTTCTTCTTCCTGATCATCCTGACCCTGCTGGCCGCCATACTGCGCGCCGATTTCGTCCTCACCCTGCTCTATCTGCTGCTGGGGGTGTATATTGCCGGACAGTTGTGGAGCCGGCGGGCGCTTCACGCCGTGCAGGCCCGGCGCAGCTTTGTGCCGCGCGTTTTCTTCGCTGAAAAAGTCCCTGTAATCCTGGAAATCGAAAACAAGAGCCTGCTGCCGGTGGTCTGGCTGCAGCTCCACGAAAGCCTGCCGCCAGAGCTGACCACCGCAGGCCTTTTCCGGCGCGTGGTCAGTCTGGGTCCGCGCGAGAAGATGCGCTTTGAATACCTGCTGGAAGGGCGCAAGCGCGGCTTTTACCGCATCGGCCCGCTAAGACTGAACTCGGGTGACGTCTTCGGCATCAGCGAGGACCTGCAGGCTTCGATCGAGGCGGATACGCTCACGGTGTACCCGCGCATGGTGCCGATCACCCGCCTGGGGCTGCCCTCGCGCTCGCCCCAGGGTGCGTTGAAGCACCGTCTGCCGGTATTTGAAGACCCCAGCCGGGTGTACGGCCGGCGCGATTACGTCGCCGGCGACTCGCTGCGCCGGGTCGACTGGAAATCGACCGCTTCTACCGGACGGCTGCAGGTCAAGCTCTTTGAGCTCTCCATCGCCCTGGAGACGGTCATCCTGCTCAATCTGAACGCCGCCGAGTACGAATACCGCACGCGCATCGATGCGACCGAGCTGGGCATCGTCGCCGCGGCCTCCATTGCCAGCTGGGTCACCAGCCTGCGACAGGCAGTGGGGCTGGTCACCAACGGGGTGGACCCCCTGCACGAGAACAGCCTGCCGCCGCCGGTCCCCGCGCGCCGGGGGCGCGCCCACCTGATGCGTATTCTGGACGTGCTGGCGCGCGTGCAGTCTGCGGAGACCTGCCCGCTGGTCGAACTGCTGCAGCGCCAGGTGCTGCACTTCCCCTGGGGGACCACGCTGGTGCTGATCACCCCCAACCTGGACAGCGATCTGTTCGACGGGCTGTTTCAGGCGCAGCGATCCGGGATGAGCGTGGTGCTGGTGCCCTGCGGACCGGTCCCGAATTTCCCGGAAGCGCGCCGGCGGGCGGAGTACTTCGGCTTCCCCCTTTACCCGCTGCTCAGCGAGCGTGACCTGGAAGCCTGGCGCCAGTAGGAGGAACTGTGGAAAACACCGATCAGGAGAGCCTGCGGCAGGATTATGCCTGGAACGAACGCTTTACCGTGTTCGTCCAGCACCTGCTGATCTGCCTGATGCTGGCCTGCGCGCTGGTCTCGATCGTGCGCTTCGGGCGCTTTCTTGTGCCCTCCTGGAACGGCGCATATCTGGTGCCGGTCATCTTCCTGCTCTGCCTGGAAGCCATGCTGACCCAGCGCCTGGTCCGCCGGGCGGGGTTCCTGAGCGGGGAATGGCTGCGCTACCGTCTGGCCGAGTGGGTGGTGCTGCTGGTGGGTTTGAAGCTGGTGATCTACCTGGTGCGCGGCTTCGACCGGCTGCTGGCTGATATGGCGCAGTGGCGCGACCGCTTTGTGGAAACCTGGTTCAGCGGCGAGTACCTGTTCGCCGTCTCCATGGCGGTGCTCTTCTGGGGCCTGGCGAGGATCTTTGCCGAAGAGCTGGCGCAGCTCGAGGGTGACGAGCGCCTGCTGCAGATCGAGCGCGAGAGCGGCATCACGACCGAGCGCCCTGCTGTGCGGCGCAGCCTGGCGGGGCTGGTGCTGCTGGTCGGTGGGGTGATGATCTTCCTCGAAGGCCTGATGCGTCTGAGCGGCCTGGGGCTGTTCCCCGGATCGCCATCGCCGCAGGGCGGGGTCTGGAACATCCTGGCCTTTTTCATCCTGGCGCTGGTCCTGCTGGCGCTGACGCAGTTCTCCATCCTGCGGGTGTTCTGGAGCCTGGAGCGCATCCCCATCGGGTCAAACCTGGGCAGCCGCTGGCTGCTGTTCAGCGCCCTCTTCCTCGCCGGGCTGGCGCTGCTCGTTCTATTGCTGCCCACCCAGTATTCCCTGGGGCTGCTGGATGTGCTCGCCTTCCTGCTGGGGGTGCTGGGGCTCATCGGCGGCATTTTGCTATTAATCCTTTTTGCGCCGCTCATCCTGATCTGGTTTGCGCTCTCGTTCCTGTTTGGGCGCTCGCCAAGGCCGGACCTCTCGCGCCTGCCGGAGATGATCCCCCAGCCGCAGCCGCCTGCCACCGGAGAAGGCTGGTCGGAGCTGCTGAAGTCGATCCTGTTCTGGGCGCTGTTCCTGGGGGTGATCGGCTACTCGCTCTACCATTACATCAGCCAGAATCAGGAACTGCTGGACGCACTGCGCCGCCTGCCCCTTGCCGGTGCCGTGCTGCGCTTCCTGCGGCAGCTGCGTGACCTGATTCGCGGCGTCAACCAGAGCGTGGGGCAGGGGATCCAGGCCGGGCTGCGCCGGCTGCGAGCACGCCGGGGCGCGGCTCACGAGGCCGCTGCCTGGCGCTACACCAGCCTGCGCAGGCTGACGCCGCGCCAGCGGGTGCTGTTCTTTTACCTGGCCATGCTGCGAAGGGGAGGGGAGCAGGGACTGCCGCGCCATCCGGCGCAGACGCCATATGAGTATGCCCGCGAACTGGGCGGGCAGGTGCCCGATGTGGAGCAGGAGGTCGCGGCGCTGACGGAGGAGTTCATCGAGGCGCGCTACAGCCGGCACGATATCACCGAGGAGGATGTGGGGCTGGTGCAGGGCTGGTGGCAGCGCATTAAACACGCATTGCGCGGGCGCTAGGATGGGGGACACGGATGGACGCTGCTATCGCGGATGGACGCGGATATTAATCCCCTCCCCTGCATGGCAACCTGCCGTTTGACAGGTTGCTCAGGCGGGGGAGGGTCAGAGTAGGGGGTGTAAATGGAATCCGCTCCGGGCAATACCGTACTCCACACGGTCAGCGGGCACGGCTGCTTTTGGGACAGGGTTTTCGGGCCCTGGAGCGTTCCCTGAAAGGAGCGGTCAGGAGCCGGCCATTGCCGTGTCCTTACAGGTGGATCGGGTAAGGGCTGAGTGAACCGTGAAAGCTGGCCAGCCGGAGGGAATGCTCTACAGTAAAAAAACTACCCTGTGAGAGGGTCAGGATTGGGGGCAGGGAATGAGGCAGTCTGAGCGGCAAGGTCGGCTTGCTTGATCGAATACTGTCTGCTGTTGAACTGTTGAAAAATGCCTCCTGCAGGCGCGTTGAGCGGAAGGGGCAAGGACTGCAGTCGAAACGGCCTGTGGGTAATAAACCCTGCACCCAGGCGCCCTTCGACCGGGATCGCGAAGCAGTCGCTCCGGGTGCCTGGGTGCGGAATAAACTGCCCGCAGGCGCGCTGAGCGGAAGGGGCAAGGACTGCAGTCGAAACGGCCTGTGGGTAATAAACCCTGCACCCAGGCGCCCTTCGACCGGGATCGCGAAGCAGTCGCTCCGGGTGCCTGGGTGCGGAATAAACTGCCCGCAGGCGCGCTGAGCGGAGGGGCGCTAGCCCCGCAGTCGAAGCGGCCTGCGGCGGTTTGTTACCGCGCAGCTAGAACCAGGCTGCCCGGGCTGTTGCAATTATTAGATTGTTTATTGGTTTTACAGCAATAAAATTTGCTGTAAGGGCACGGCGCTGCGGCGAGAGCCAGCTTCCTCCCCCGGGCAGCGGTCCAGACTATTCGGCTGCTGCTCGCAGCGCGCCGTGCCCCATGACACGTGGAAAACGGAAACATGCGGAGCAATTTCCCCGCACCTGCTGTGAAAAACGATTGAAACCCGATCTTCTCCCTGCAGCCTCCTGAGTACTCCAGGCGCCGCGGCAGGGATGATTGGTGATGCTGCTTTACCTCCCCAGCCACACCTCAACCCGGTGTTCGTCCCCCGGCAGGTTGGCGGGAACCAGATTACCATCCACCGGCTCCCCATCCACATCCATGCGCACCACACCCTTACACACCCCCTGCGGGTTGTAGACGCGAACGTGCAGCCGCGTGCCCCGGAAGCGCCGCACGGCGGTAAAGCCGCCCCAGGCGCGCGGGATACAGGGATCGACGCGCAGGCCGGCGTACTCGGGCCGCAGCCCCAGGATCCACTGGACAGCGGCCTGGTAGCACCAGGAGGCGGTGCCGGAGAGCCAGGAGTTGCGCGCCAGCCCGAACTGGGGATGCTCGTCGCCGAGCACATTCTGCGCATAGACGTACGGTTCGCACTCGTAGATCTCGATGCTGTCATTGCGCTCGGCGGGGTTGATCTGGCGGTAATACTGGTAGGCGCGCTCGCCGTTCCCCAGGATGGCCTCGGCGATGATCGCCCAGGGGTTGGGGTGCAGGAAGATGCCCCCGTTCTCCTTCGCCCCGGGCGGGTAGGTGGTCACGCCGCCGTACTGCGGGTCGTAGCCGTTGAACCCGGGGGCGGAGAGTTTGAGTCCATACTTTGTGTTCAGGCGTTCGTATGCTGCGTCCAGCGCCCGGCGGGCGCGCTCGGGGGAGGCAAAGCCCGAGATTACCGGCCAGGTCTGGGCGTTCAGGTAGATCTGCCCGTAGCGGTTCTGGGCCGAGCCCAGCGGGCTGCCCCCGGCGTCGAAGTAGCGCCGGTACCAGGCCCCGTCCCAGGCGTGCCTTTCGAAGCGCCGCCGCATCTCTTCGTAATCCTGGCGGCAGGCACTCGCCGCTTCCAGGTCGCCCAGATGCTCCAGCAGGGCGATCATCTCCAGCAGGGCTTTGCCGTACAGGTTTGCGGTGAACAGGCTCTCCGCCCCGGCCGGCAGGTTGACCGTGTCGTTCCAATCGGCGAAGCCCAGCAGGGGCAGCCCATGGCGGCCCACGTCTCCCCGGGTGAAGGCCAGCCCGCGCTGCAGGTGTTCGCGCACCGTGCTGCGCTCCAGCGGCTGTCCGAGGCGGTCTTTCTCGTAAAAGGGCAGCTCCTCATCCAGGAAGGCCAGATCGCCGGTCTCTTTCAGATAGGCGCACACAGCCAGGATCAGCCACAGGTGATCGTCGCTGTAGTATTGCGGGCGGTCTTCCATCTCCAGCGAGTCGCCAGCGCTGCCCTCCATGGTCAGCGGGTTGAACTGGTGCATGGCGGACCCGTCGCGCTTCTGGAAAGTCAGCAGCGTGCGCAGGAAATCGCGCGCCTCGTCCGGCACGGAGGCGATCACCGCCATCACATCCTGAGAGGAATCGCGCATGCCGATGCCGCGCGCACCCAGACCGGTCTGGTAGTACGAAAGGTAGCGCGACCAGTTCTTCGTCACGCAGCACTGGCGCGGGTTGTAGACGTTGAGCATGGCGTTCATGCGCGGCTCGGGGGTCTGCACCTGCAGGGCGTCCAGATATTCGTCCCAGAAGGCGGCCAGCTTCTGCAGCTCAGCGTCCAGCGCCTCACCCTGGCGAAAGCGGCGGATGACGGGCAGGGCAGCCTCGACGCTGGCGGCCTGCCCAAGCTGGGTAATCAGCCGCCGGCTCTCTCCGGGCGCGAGCGTCCCCAGCGGGACCAGCAGGGCGCCGATATTGTCGCCGCGCAGGGCCTGTGTGCAGCTCAACTCGGGCTCGTACAGGCTGAGCGGGTTCTTGAAGGAGCCGTATTCGTTTTCACCCAGAAAGCGCCGGCGGTCGGTCTCGTACGAGGAGGCCGGCAGGCTGGCGGTCAGGTAATTGACCTGCGTGTCGCGGTTCATGAACGGATACTGCAGCAGGATGGTGAACTCGCCGTCCTGCACCGCCCGGCTCTGCATGGTCTGCGGGACCCAGTCGGCGTTGGTGAACTGTTTGAGGGCGTCGGGGTGGGTGTACTCGACCAGCGGGACGGCGTCCACGGTCTGCGGCCGGTCTGCGAGGTTGGTCACCCGGATATCGCGCAGCTCGCAGGTCCCGTCCAGGGGCACAAAAATGGTGACCTCGGTGCGCAGGTCGTAGAACTCGGTCACCAGGCGGGTGTAACCCAGCCCGACACGGCATTCGAAGCGCCGGTAGGGATCCAGCGTGGGCACATAAAAGGGCGAGAACACCCTGAATCCATGCGGTGTGTGGATGCGCAGGTAGAGCGTCTCACCTTTGAAATCGGAGGCCGGCATCTGCTGGATGTATTTCGTGATGCGGTTGAAGGTGGGGTCCTCGCGGCAGATCAGCGCCCCGCCGGTGTGGTCCACGAAACCGCCGAAGCGGCGGGTGCCGATGTAATTGATCCACTTGACCGGTGTGCGCGGGTCGGTGATCACGTATTCGCGACCGGCTTCGTCAAAATATCCGTAGCTCGCCATCGCTGCCTCCTGATCGAGGTTGAGGCGTAAAGGCCGGTGGTCTTTAACCCAGGGTCACGCGCACCTGCACATCCTGCGTTCCAGGCGGGGGCAGGGGGATGATCCGCCCGGACAGCTCTTTTCCGTCCACCTCCAGGCGGGTCTCACTGCCGGGGCCGCGCCGTTCGACGCGGATGTGGTAGCGCACGCCGCGGAACAGGCGCACAGCCTCGAAGCCCTCCCAGCTCGAAGGGATCACCGGGGCAATCTCCAGCCCTTCGTAAGATGGGCGGATGCCCAGAATCCACTGTGTGATGGCCACATAGTTCCAGGCGGCCGTTCCGGTGAGCCAGGAGTTTTTGGCCTCGCCGTGGGTCGGCGCGTCGCGGCCGGCGATCATCTGGGCGTAGACGTACGGCTCGCATTTGTGCAGGTCGCTGAGCGGCTCACGGGCCGAAGGGTTGATGCGCAGGTAGTAATCGTGGGCCCGGTCGCCGCGCCCGGCCATGGCCTCGGCGATCATGATCCAGGGGTTGGTGTGACAGAAGATGCCGGCGTTCTCTTTGTAGCCGGGCGGGTAAGAGGAGATCTCGCCCAGGTGCAGGTAATAGCGGCTGTAGGCCGGCTGCTGCAGGATGATGCCGTGCGGCGTGGCCAGCATACTGGCCACCGAATCCAGGGCCTGCAGCGCCCGGCCGTCCTCAAGGCCCAGGCCGGCCATGATGCAGATACCCTGGGGCTCGATGAAGATCTTGCCCTCCTCGCACTGGCGCGAACCCACCGGGCGGCCGAAATCGTCGTAAGCGCGCCGGAACCATTCGCCGTCCCAGCCGGCTTCCCACACTGCCGCCTCCATGCGGGCGGCGTGCTGGCGGTAATCAGCGGCCTCCTCTGGCTTCCCACAGTGCCCGGCGATCTGCGCCATTTCCTGAGCCGCCAGGATGAACAGCCCGGCGATGAACACGCTCTCGGCCACCTTCCCGTCCTTGCTGGTGGTCGTCTGGAAAGACTCGCCGGGGGTGTCGGAGAAGCAGTTCAGGTTCAGGCAGTCGTTCCAGTCGGCGCGGCCGATTAGCGGCAGGCCGTGCGGCCCCAGGCGCTCCAGGGTGAAGTTGATCGAACGCTGCAGGTGGGCATAAAAAGGCTCCTCGCTGCCGGGCCGGTTGTCGTACGGCACCAGCTCGTCCAGCAGGCTCCAGTCGCCGGTCTCTTTTAGATAAGCGGCTGCGGCCAGCACCAGCCACAGCGGGTCGTCGTTGAAATTGCTGCCAATGTCGTTGTTGCCGCGTTTGGTGAGCGGCTGGTACTGGTGATAAGCCCCGCCGTTTTCCATCTGCGTGGCGGCCAGGTCGAGCAGCCGCTGCCGGGCGCGCTCGGGCACCAGATGGACAAAACCCAGCAGGTCCTGGTTCGAGTCGCGAAAGCCCATGCCGCGGCCGATGCCGCTTTCAAAATAAGAGGCCGAGCGCGACAGGTTAAACGTAACCATCACCTGGTAAGCGTTCCAGATGTTGACCATGCGGTCGGTGTGGCAGTCGGGCGTGTGCACCTGGAAGCGGTCGAGCAGCGCCGCCCAGTACGCCTTGAGGTCCTGGAAGGCCTGCTCCACCGTTTCGGGCTGCAGGTAGCGGGAGATGACGGTCTTAACCCTGCGTTTGTTGATCGTCTGTGAGCCGGGCGGGTCGAACTTTTCGTCCGGCGGGTTTTCGTAGTAGCCGAGCAGGTAAATCACCCTGCGCTGTTCGCTGGGGTTTAGCTGCAGGCGCACATGCTGGGCGCCCACCGGCTGCCATCCATGGGCAATGGAGTTGGACAGATGCCCGGCCTGCACCCCTGCGGGCGAGTCCCAGCCGCGGTAGGGGCCCAGGAAGGCCTCGCGCTGCGTGTCGAAGCCGGCCAGTTCTTCCGAGCAGGCCAGGTATGCGAAGTGATTGCGGCGCTCGCGGTATTCCGTCTTGTGGTAGATCACGCCCTCTTCGACCTCCACCTCGCCGGTGGAGTAGTTGCGCTGGAAGTTGGTGACATCGTCCCAGGCATCCCACAGGCAAAACTCCACCGCCGAAAAGACGGACAGTGCGGCGCTCTCCTGGCGGTGGTTGGTCAGGGTGAGCTCCCAGACCTCCAGGTTCTCGCCCAGCGGGACGAAGTAGCGGATCTGCGCTTCGATGCCGTTCACCTGCGAGCGGATGATGGTGTAGCCCAGGCCGTGGCGGCACTCGTAGGAATCCAGCGAGGCGCGCACCGGCTGCCAGGTCGGAGACCAGAAGTGCTCGCTGGCGTCGTCTCGCAGGTAAATGTAGCGCCCGTTGGAATCCAGGGGCGCGTTGTTGTAGCGGAAGCGCGTCAACCGGCGCAGGCGGGCGTCTTTGTAGAACGAATAACCGCCGGCAGTGTTCGAGATCAGGCCGAAATAATCTTCGCTGCCCAGGTAATTGATCCAGGGCAGCGGAGTGTCGGGCCGGGTGATGACGTATTCGCAGCGCTGGTCGTCGAAGTGTCCGTACTGCATTGTTCCTCCTGATGAGTCGTGGATCGACTAATTCTACCTGCAGTTCTGTTCTGCCAGAAGGGGGCCGCCAGACGCAGGGCAGCCTTCCCGGCCGGCGTAATTCGCCAGCGGGGCTCCAGGCAGGTGTTTGTTCTTTTTTTTGAAATTTACTGTTTGCTCAGGCTGTGCTCCAGGGCCTTATTCACAGGATCCATTTCATCCATAACACGGTAGCAGGCCACATAGTGGCCCTCTTCCACCTCGACCATGGGCGGCCGGAACTGTGCACATCCTTTGTCTGCCACAGGGCAGCGGTCGTAGAACACGCAGCCCCCGTTGACCTCTCCGGCGCGCCGGTCAAGCTCCATTTCCACGTGCTCCCATTTCTTATCCAGGCGCGGCACGGAGGCGATCAGCATGCGCGTGTAGGGGTGCAGTGGGTCAGTGAAGATTTTCTCGGTGGCCCCCATCTCTGTGATGCAGCCGCGGTACAGGATAATGGCTTTCTCGCTGATGTAATTGGCCAGGGACAGGTCGTGGGTGATGAACAGGATCGACAACCCGCGCTGTTTCAGCTCGGCCAGCAGGTTGAGCACGTCGATGCGGGTGGATGCATCGAGCATACTGATGATTTCATCCGCCACCAGGAACTGAATGTCCAGCAGCAGCGCCCGGGCGATGAGGAAGCGCTGCAGCTGACCGCCGCTGAGCTGGTGCGGGTACTTGTTCAGGCAGTGGTTGGCGTTCAGGCCCACGTCTTCAAGGGCCTTCACCACCCGGTCTTTCCACTCGCGGCTGCTGATGTGCGGATAAAACTCCTGGCGCACCATCTCGAAAATGCGGTCGGCTTTGAAGATGGGGTTGTAGGAGCTGAACGGGTCCTGAAAGACGCCCTGCACCTTGCGGTAGTATTCTTTCAGCTCGCGCCCCTTGAGCTTCGAGATGTCTTCACCGTTGAAGGTGATCCTGCCCGAGGTGATCGAAATCAGGCGCAGGATCATCTTGCCGATGGTGCTTTTGCCGCTGCCGCTTTCACCAATTAATGAAACCACTTCACCGGGCTGCACTTCGAAGCTCACATCGCTGACGGCGTGCAGCTCTTTCCCGCCAAAGGTGCCGGTCCTGTAGATCTTGGTCAGGTTCTCAACTTTAATCATGGACGGGCATCTCCTTCCAGCAGGCGACATAGTGGTCTTTCTCTACCTCTACAAAGGGGGGCTCTTCCACACATTTGGCGAAGGCAAACGGGCAGCGGTCCCGGAAGCGGCAGCCGGTGGGCGGGTTGAGCAGCATGGGCGGACTGCCGGGGATGCCGGTGAGCTTTTTCTCGGAGTATTTCACACCCACCTCGGGCAGCGAGGAGATCAGCAGCTGCGTGTACGGGTGGCGGGGAGAGTGGATGATCGTCTCGGTGGGCGCTTTCTCGGCCAGCTTGCCGGCATACATCACCAGGATGCTGTCGGCGATCTGGTACAGGATGGAGATGTCGTGGGTGACCACGATCATGCTTTTCACGAACTCGCGGTCGCGGAACTCCACCAGCATCTCGGCCACAGCTTTCTGGGTGGAGACGTCGAGCGCCGAGGTGATCTCGTCGGCGATCAGCAGCGAGGGGTTCAGCAGGGTGGAGAGCACCATCACCATGCGCTGCTTCATGCCGCCCGAGAGTTCGATGGGGTACATGTCGAGCACGTCCTGCGAGAGCTGCACCAGGTCCAGCCTGCGTTTGAGCTCGGGCAGGTAATCTTTGTAGCGCAGCCGGCGCGATTCGAGCAGCTCGCGGGTCATCTTCCCGATCTTGCGCGTCGGGTTGAGGGCGTTCATAGCGTACTGGGGGATGATCGACACCTTTTTATAGCGGAAGTCCACCATGCGCTCGTTGTCCCAGATGGGCAGCTCTTCCCCGTCAAGCATGACGCAGCCTTCCACGAAGCGCTTGGGCGGGGCCAGGTGGATCAGGCTGTAGCCCAGGGTGGTCTTGCCACAGCCCGACTCGCCGGCCAGTCCCATGATCTCGCCGTCGCCAATGGAAAACGAGACGCCGTCCAGGGCCTGGACGTCCCCGTGCAGGGTCTGGTAGTAAATTCTCAGGTTTTCTACGGATAAGCTCATCGTCTCAAATCTCCCTGAGTTTGGGGTTGAAGACCTCGTCCAGACCGACGTTCATAATATAAAGCGCGCCGACGATCATCATGATGGCAACGCCCGGGGGAACAAACCACCACCACATCCCCAGGTGCAGGGCGCTCCACAGCACAGCGTTGTTCATCATCAGCCCCAGCGAGATGCCGGTGGTCGGTCCCAGGCCGATGAAATCCAGCGTGGCGGCGTTCAGGATCGCTCCGCCGAACTGCAGGATGAAGGTCATGAACAGGTACGACATCATGTTGGGGGCGATCTCGGTGAAGATGATTTTCAGCGGCCTCATCCCGTTCAGGCGGGCCAGGTCGACGAAGTCGCGCGTGCGCAGCGAGAATGTCTGGGCGCGGATGGCACGCGCCGCCCAGGGCCAGGAGGTAAGGCCGATAAAGATGCTCTCGGTCATCACCCCGCGCACCTGCAGATAGGCGGCGATGATCAGCAGCACGGCCAGGGTGGGCAGTACGAGCACGATGTTGGTGACTACATTGAGGAACTCGTCGATAATGCCGCCGCGGAAGCCGGCGGTGAAACCGATCAGCAACCCCAGCAGTGTGCCCAGCCCGCCGCCGATCAGCCCTACCTGGAAGGTCGCTTTCAGGCCGTACACGAACTGGGTATACACATCCTGGCCGAAGGTGGTGGTGCCGAACCAGTGCTCTGCAGACGGCGGGTGGGCGCCCGGGCCGACGTAGGCCATGGGGGCGTAATCGGTTAACAGCGGGCCGATAAAGGTGAGCAGCAGGAAAAACACGATCACAACCAGGCCCACCTTGAGCTTCGTGTTCCTCAGGGTAAAGTATAGGAATTCGTTTTTGCTGGTAATCATGCTGTTTCACCCTGCATGCCCATCCGGGTACGCGGATCTACCAGAACATAGGCGACATCGATCAGGAAATTGGCGATCAGCACACCGATAATAATGAAGAGGAAGCACCCCTGGAGCAGGAAGTAATCCTGGTTCTGGATGGCCTGCAGGATCAGGTATCCGATGCCGGGGTAAGAGAACACGATCTCGGTGGCCAGCGCCCCGGCCACGATCACACCCAGCTGCAGCGCCAACCCGGTGACCTGGGGGAGGATGGCGTTGTTGAAGGCGTAGCGGCGGATCAGTCTGTGCGGTGCGCCCAGGGCTTCCAGGTAGTGCGAATAGTCGGCTTCAAGTTCGTAAATGATCATGTTGCGCATACCGATCGCCCAGCCCCCAAACTGCACCAGAAAGAGCGAGGCGAACGGCAGGAACCAGTGCGAGAGCACACTGGAGATGAAGCGCCAGGTGAAGGCCGGGCGCAGCGAAAAATCGTAAGCGCCGGCGATGGGGAAGATCCCCAGGACGATCCCCAGCGCCCAGCCCAGCAGGAGAGCCAGCCACATATAGGGGGTTGCCGTCAGCAGGTAGCCCACCGGCAGGACAGAGTTATCCAGGATTTTAGAGCGGGCGGCGAAAGCACCAAAGCGGTTGCCGGCGAACCAGCTCAGCAGGATGGCCGGCAGCAGCAGCAGGATATCGTACGGGACGGCGTTCTTGATCACGTCGATCACCGGGGTGGGGAAGAGGTACATGCTGATGCCCAGGTCGCCGTGAAAGAGCGCCTTCCAGAAATTGAGGTACTGCTGCCAGACGGGCAGATCCAGACCAAAGGCCTGGGTGTAGTAAGACAGCATGGCCTGGGCGGCGTCGGCGCGCAGCCCGTAGCGGGCCAGCATCACCTGCACCGGATTGCCGGGCATGAAGCGCGGGATCATCCAGTCGATGGTGACGGCCAGGAAAAACGTGAGCGCGTAGATAACAAGCTTCCTGCCGAAATAACTCCTCACGATACCTCCTCGAGGGTCCTGCTGTGATCAGCGCACGAGTGACTTCCAGGGAGAAGGACCGCCGCCCCTCCCAGACCGGGGAGAGGCGGCGGTCTGTGTTGAGTTTATTCTGCGGGCGGCACCGGCTCCAGCTCGGCGAGCATAAGGATGCCGGTCATGTTCAGGTAGCCGCGCCACATGGCAGGCAGATAGTGGTTGGCATCTTCTGCCGCAGATGGCCAGTTCGTCCAGGCGGCGGTGCTGACCTGCGACCACAGACCGTTATACCACAGCGGGATGAGCGGCATATCGGTCAGGTGGATGCGCTGGAGCTGCGACATGATCTCGCGCATGCCGTCGATGTCCTCCACCGGGACCCGGTCGAGGGCGTCCACCAGATCGAAGGCTTCCTGGTTGTCATAGCGGCCGTAGTTGCCGTTCTGCAGGGTGGCGATATCTTCGATCGGGTTCTGGAACATCCAGTTGTAGTAGGTCCAGGGGGTGTTGCTCATCTGCGCATCGTTGGCGATCATCATGTCGAAGGTGCCGGCGTTGCGCTGTTCGACGTACTGCGGGTAGTCGGGGAAGTCGGTCACCAGGTTAATGCCCACAGCCTGGGCGCTGGCGGAGATCACGTTAATCGACTCCATCCAGTCCGTCCAGCCGAAGGGGACCATCACCTTCAGCTCGATCTTGGAGCCATCCGGCGCTTCGACGAAACCGTCGCCGTCGCTGTCCGCATAGCCGGCCTCAGCCAGGATGGCGCGCGCCTGGTCCGGATCGTAGGTGAAGCCCAGCTCGTCCACCACATCCTGGTCTACGTACTGGTCCCAGATGGGCAGCAGACCGGTGGGGTTGGATTTCTGGACGATATTGCCGTAGACCACGTTGACGATCTGGTCTACGTCGATGGCGAAGGCCATCGCCCGGCGGAAGGCGGGGTCATCCATTGGCGGCTTGGTCAGGTTCATGAGCAGCCAGGCGGTATTGGCCGAGAGCATGTACGGCGGCTCCGGATAGTAGGTCTGGATGCCGTATCCGCCGCGCACCAGGGTGGCGACGCCCGGGAGGAAGTTGTTGCTCAGGTCCAGGCCGCCCTGCAGCACCATGCCCATGGCCACGTTGTTCGAGCCGTTGACGATGTCGACGATGCGGGTCGGGGCGATGTCCAGGCCGAGGGCGTCGGTCGCCCACCAGCCGTCACGCTTCACCCAGACCATGCGGCTCTGATCGTGCGATTCGTACACGTACGGGCCGGAGCAGATCGGGTTTTCGTTGGCACCCGAGGTGATCTGTTCCACCGTGAACTCGCCCCATACATGCGCCGGTACGATCGGGGTGGTGTAGAGGGTGTTGCCCCACTGCTGGTAGAGCGCTTCCTTGAAGGTGAAGACCAGGTTATAGTCGTCCACGGCTTCAACGGAGTCCAGCCAGTCCCACACGGTGCTGATGTTCACGGGGGCTTCCTGGGCCATATCGAAGGTGAACTTGACGTCCTCAGCCGTCAGGGGTTCGCCGTCGCTCCAGGTGATGCCCTCGCGCAGCTTGAGTTCGTATACCGTGTCGCTGGTGAACTCGCCGCTTTCCGCCAGCCAGGGCTGGTACTCATTGGTGAGCGGGTCGTAGATGAAGAGTGTCTCGTAGCACAGGCCAATGGTTCCGGTGGCGTAGTTGCCGGTGTTGAAGGGGTTCCAGCTCGAGGGCGGGCCCCACTGTGTACCGGATGTGTACAGGGTCTCGCTGCGCTCGAAGACTTCGCCTGCGGCCGGGGCCTGCGGTGTAGCCTCCACGATCACTTCCTGGGTGACCGGGACTTCTACCGTCACGACCACCTCTTCCCCTGGGACTTCCACAGTCTGGATGATCGTTTCAGGGGTCGGTGAGGCGCAGCCTGCGAGAACCATGCTGGCCACGATGAACAGACTGAAAATTGTAAGTAGGGTCTTGCGCATTTTATTCTCCTCAAGAATAGTCGCTGCGAAAACGATTTGGGTGGAAGGTTAGAACGATTTTCTCAGGACTTTTCACCTCCTTCACTGCCTGGCCCATCCCCTCTGGGCCGTGGATAAGCGGTTTTTTGTGCACAGAAAACGGCGTTTATCGCAGATGGGTGTTGGTTCAGGCAGGCCCGGTTTTGCCGGGCGCTGACCTCTGCGCCGTTAACCCAGCCGGTCAGCGGTGCTTGCACCGCAGGAGGCCCGCACCACCAGCTCGGTGTCCAGGATCATCCGGCGGGGGGGTGTCAGGCCGTTTTCAACCAGGTCCATTAAGACTTCCACCGCCATCACGCCGAAGCGCTGGATGGGCTGGCGGATGGTCGTTAACGGGATGTCCACCATCGTGGCGATAGGGAGGTCGTCATACCCCACAAAAGCAATATCGTCCGGGATCTTCAACCCCGCTTCCCGGGCTGCGCGCATGGCGCCAATGGCCATGATGTCCGATGCAGCGAAGACGGCATCGGGGCGGGCGTCCAGGAGCTTCTGCATGGCGTAGTAGCCGCTGGCCTCGGTGAAGTCTCCGGCGGCGATCAGCGATTCATCCACATCCCTGCCGCGCTCCGACAGGGCTTTGCGGTAGCCCTCGAGGCGGTCGATGCTGACGGTGCTGCCCGGCGCGCCCGTAATGGTGGCGATGCGCTGGCGGCCCTGGCGGATCAGGTGGCTGGTCGCGTTGTAGGCGCCGGTGACGTTGTCCACGTCGATGTAGCTGGCGTCGCACTCCTGGACCGGGCGTCCGAGGATCACCAGGGGGATGCTGGAGGCCACCAG
>ENA-UPSB01001993-UPSB01001993.1-bioreactor-metagenome-genome-assembly--contig:-NODE-1993-length-21150-cov-6.757051_pt1 | contig 21150 bp, 15 predicted proteins | sample MGYA00238182_ERZ773286 | MGnify/ENA primary metagenome ERZ773286 (study PRJEB29026, sample SAMN07631240) | bioreactor metagenome | isolation source: Switchgrass digestor | place: USA: Dartmouth... | reverse complement strand
GAGGCTCTTCGGGTCGGCCCGGACACACCTATTGGTGAACGGCGCTACCTCGGGGATCCAGGCGGCGTTGATGGCAGTTCGCATGACGCTGGGGCCCGGGACTGTGGTGTTGCCCCGCAATGTCCACAGGTCCATGGTGACCGCGATGACCATGTCAGGGCTTGAGCCCGTCTTTGTGTGGCCCGAGTACGATCATCGCCTCGGCGGATACCTTCCGCTGGACGTGGACAGACTTCGCGCGGCTTTGGAGAGCGCGTCGTCTTCGTCTGAACATTCGTCTGGGGTGGACGGTCCGCCAAGGGCGGTCTTGGTGATCAACCCCACGTATTGCGGGTTTGCCAGAGACCTGACTAAGGTAGCCGAGTTGGTTCATTCTTACGGAGCCGCTCTGATTGTGGATGAGGCCCACGGCACCCACTTCGCCGCCGGGAACGACCTCCCTCCGTCCGCGCTCCAAGCAGGGGCGGACTTGGTGGTTCACGGCGCGCACAAGACCACCGTCGCCTTCACGCAGACGGCCTTTGTGCACGTCGGGAAATCGACTCCCGAACGGTTCCCCGCGCTGGCGGCGGCGTTGGAAGAGGCTTTGAGGGCGGTTCAGACGACTTCACCTTCGTACATCTTGATGGCCTCGCTGGAGCAGGCGATCGAGATGATGGAGAAGGAAGACGGAGCCTGGATCGACAGGGGAGTCGCCACGGCGACCGAGCTTACAAAGCGGCTTTCGCGCATTCCCGGACTGTCCGTGGTTGGCTACGAGGCAGGCGTGCCGGTGCCTCCAGGATTGATGCACGACCCCGGCCGCGTCCTCATCAATCTGAACGGACTCAGGTGCACCGGCCCGCAAGCGGCCAAGTACTTGGCCGAAGTGCACAAGGTGGACCCGGAGATGACCGGTCCCAAGAGCATTCTTTTAATCTGGACCGGAGCGGACGACGAGAAGACCATAGACGTGGTTGAGGCCGCGTTCAGGGACCTTGCCCAGGAGTTCGCGCCGGAACCCGGTTCGAAGAATGGATCGGGTCCCATGGCGAGCGCTCTGCAACTCATGCGGGAGGGGCCTAGACCCAAGAAGGTCATGTCCTTGCGAGAGGCGTTCTTGTCGGTGGCTGTTCCCGTGCCCATCGAGGAAGCCGTGGGCAGAGTTTCAGCGGATACCATAGTGATTTATCCTCCTGGGTCGCCCTTGGTTACGCCGGGCGAGGCGATCGATGCCGAAATCGTGGAGTACATCGAAAACGCCAAGAAGGCAGGCATGAACGTGCTTGGCCGCGGTATTCAGGGGAGCAACGGCAACGGGAACAATGGAACGATGATGGTGTACTGCGTGGCGGAGCGGTAGACAGCGTTCAATAGAGGACGTATCAGACGGTGATGGCCCGGAACGTACCCCGGCGGGGTGGAACGTCCGGGCCTTCTTCACAGGAACACCTCCTGTAAAGGTCCTGTGTTCTACCTTCGGTGCCTAACGGGGTTCGTACCGCCGATCACAAACAGAGCTCTTCTACTATCCTGACAAGCATGCGAGCCCCCATCTCCAGGTTATCCACGGATATCTTCTCGTTGTAGCCGTGAACCGAGGAAAGGTCTTCGTTGGACACAACAGCCGGCATAATGCCGTAGCAGGGTATCCCTTTCTCGCGGAAGAACCGGGAGTCTGTGGCGCCTGTAGACATGTACGGTACTACAAGGGCGTCCGGGATCTCCGATTTCAGCCCCCTTTCGATTATGCGAAAGTGTTCCGAATCGAAGGGAGAGACCTTGGGCGTGCCGGGCAACTCGGAGTGCTCCACTCGGACACCGTACTCCGCCACCAATCCTTCGATGGTCTTGACTACTTCTGCGGGCTCGTGACCGGGCAATACGCGAATGTCTAGGATGGCTTCAGCTCGTCCGGGGATGGAGTTCGGAGCGTCTCCCGCGGCAAGCATGGTCAGGGACACCGACGTTCGTATCATGGACCCGACCTGAGGGTGCCTGGCGATTCTGCCGGCCAGGAATCGCTGGAAAAGGGGGCTGCCCGCGCGCTTCATCGCGGTCCTCTGGACCCCTGACATTCGCATAGACATTCTCGCCATCATTTCGGCCACAACGGGCGTGATGTGCGCGTCAAACCGGTGGGATAGCACTCTATCTAGGGCGAGCACGAGGCTCTTGGTGGCATAGGTCGGTGGGGGTGAACTGCCGTGGCCCGGGGTGCCTGTCGCTACGAGTTTCAGTTTCATCACGGCTTTTTGAGTGACTTCGACGACGAAGGCTGTCCCGCTGATTAGCACATCTTTGATCCCCGCTCCGCCCTCGTTGATGACGAGTTCAGGACGCAAGCGGTCTATCAGGTTGTCGGCAGCCCATTTTGCGCCGAACACGCCGCCTTGTTCTTCGTCGGAGACTGCAAGGTAGGTGACTCTCTTTTTCAGGGAGCCGGCGTTCTCTGCCATCGCCAAGAAGGCTCCCAGCTCCATGATACCCATGCCCTTCATATCCAAAGCACCGCGACCCCATATGTACCCGTCACGGATTTCGCCTGAATAGGGAGGGACGTCCCATCCCTCGTTCGCCGCCGGCACGACGTCGACGTGATGTAGGAGTACGATTGACCCGCCCTCGCTTGGTCCGATCGAGCACTCCAAAACTCCTCTATGAGGAGCGGTTTCGTGAATGACGGGTTCTAGGCCTCGCTGCTTTAGGATGCCGTCCAGGAATTCCAGAGCGGGCATTTCCCGCCCCGGTGGGTTTTCCGTTTGTATCCTCAAGTAGTCTGACAAGGTCTGGTCCAAGCGAAGAGGGCGCATGGGCGGTTCTCCTTTCTTCGGGACGTTGAGGGAACGTCCGGCACGGCACCGCTCTTAGGCCCACGACAGACCTTCTTGTCTGCGGCGGTCGGAACGAACAGGTCGCCGGATCCCGGAAGCCCCCGCCTAGGGTCTGGCGAAAGGTGCATTCGATGGGGTCAGGCCGGAGTCCTACCAAGATGAGGCAGATTGATGCTCAAGCGTATTGGTTCCTCGCAAGCGGGTAACTCTGATGGAAGAAGTACCCACGGAGGCTGGTGTGAAGCGACGAGCGAGGCAAGAACACCGGTGAACCTATTCCTACAAGGTCCGCGCGGGGCGGGGAAGACGACGCTCCTGTTTGACACCCTTGCTTCGTCGGGGCTCCGGGCCGGCGGATTTGCCGTTAGACGAGTGTATGCCGCCGGGCGCAGCGTTGGCATGGAAATGGTTGATCTGGCCGCCGGCACGCGGGACTGGCTGATGACCTTTGACGGCAGTGGGCGGAGACAGGTCAATGTTGCGTGCTTTCGCACGGTAGGAGTACCTGCGATCCGGAGGGCGTTAGCGGAGGCCGATATCGCCGTCCTCGACGAACTGGGTCGCTTTGAACTGGATGTCCCGGAGTTCATTGAGGCGGTGACGGACGCGTTGGACGCGCCGGTGCCGGTAGTAGGCGCACTTAAAGACGAATCCAATTGGTTCCTGGATAGCATCCGAAAACGGCCTGACACGTGGGTAATCAGGTTGGAGGAAGGCACGCCAGAGACCGTAGCGCCCTCATACCGGCAGTACTTTTCGCGGTTGCTGGGGCTGTAGGTCTTCCGCGGGTTCCGGTTGGGCAAAATACACGGATGGAAGCTTCGGCGCACAGCAAGCTTAAGTGGGGGGACTCAGATGGATAAGAAGCAGTTGATAGATCTGGGCGAGCAACTGCGAGGCATCGGACATCGCCGCCGTGAGCTGGCGGAAAGGGTTTATGCTGAAGCTCAGGAAGGCGACACGGAGGAGTCCAGGGAGCTGTACGAGGAACTGGCATATGTCACTACGCAGGCCATCGAGCTCATGCAGCGTCAGAGAGATATCCTCCAGGATGCGGTGAACAGAACAAGCCCGAAAGGCTAAGAAGTAGGGCGTCGAGCGACTCCTACGCCCTGAGAAGCCATTGGCGGTGCGCGGCACTAGGCAATCGCACGACAGTTGGCGGCGCGAGACAGAGGCCGCAGATATCTGTAGGGCGCCAATGCGCGTCACTTGCTTTTCGCGCCGACAGGCACCACGATAACTGCGGCCTTCCACTATGTTTGCTTTGCGCCTACTTCCCGTTACCCGCCGCGATCCGATCCGCCGCGGATTCCTTCCCTGAGGATTCCTTTCCTCCGGAACCCTTCCCTGTGGACACCTTCCCTGTGGGACCCTTCCCTGCGGACTCCTTACCTCCGGGTTCCTTCCCGCCGTGGTGCGCTACTCTTCCATGAACTTCAACATGTGAGGCACCAGTCGATCCAGAGCGGTCTCTACATACAGGTTCCCGAGTTCGACAGACGCTTGGGTGGCGTCACCCAGCGCCCCGTTTTCGGTGGTTTCGTCGAAGAAGCTTCCACGCTGCAGGTGGACATGGTCGTTCGGTTGCTCCAATTCCGCCAGGACTTCGGGGCGAAGCTTACCCGGGGTGAGAGCCTCTTTCCGCACCGCGTCCGGCGCTAGGGCGAGCAGGATGGAGACTTCGACTTCGCAAGAGTGCCCCGTAATCGGCGACTTCGCATGCTGGCTGGAGAGGTCTCCAATCGCGTTGTACGGGAGAGTGCCCCATATCGCTTCGCAGCCCAACTCCTGTTTCACCCTGTTGACAACGATTGTGAGGGCAGGGGTGTTGCCTCCGTGTCCGTTGACGAACATGAACTTACGGATTCCGTGCTGCATCAGCGACGTCACAACTTCCATGAGGACCTGGACTAAAGTTTCGGCTCTGAAGGTAATCGTGCCGGGGAAACGCATATGGTGTCCTGAGACCCCAATGGGTATAGCCGGAGCGACGATGGCGTGTGGGTAAAGCCGCTCGCCCAGCTTCAGGGAGAACTCCCGTGCGCATGCGGTGTCGAATTGGAAGGTCCCGTGAGGACCGTGTTGCTCGTTGGAGCCTACGGGGATGATAGCCATCTTGACCTGGGGCAGGGCAGCCTTGACCTCGGGCCACGTCATCTCCGGGATATAGAGTCGCTTTGCCGGTTGCGCCATGCTTGACATCTCCTTATGAGTTGGTGGTTCGACATCCCAGCGGTTCGTCCGCCGGTCTTGCGCAGGGATGGCGGACTCCCGGCGTGGACCCCGGCGATACGGTTCGGATTCCGGCGAGAGTTGCGGGATACATCCTGCGCCTGTGGTCCGATACCTGTCCCACGGACGTTGTCCGGTGCCGGTCCCGCATACGCCGGCCAATGCCTGGGATAGAGTTGGCTTCTGCGGAGGAACCTTATAGTCCTTCGCGGAAAGATCGTCACGTGGGTGAGATGAGACCGAGATTAGGTCGAAACAGGATGGCGAGGCGAACACAGTGGGACTTGCCTTAACAATTGGAGGGTACTTGCTGGGTTCCATCCTGCCCGGCCTTTGGATCGTAAAGTGGAAGGCAGGACGGACTCCGTGGGAGTTGGACGATAACCCCGGTGGGTCAGGCACGTGGCGAAAAGCCGGTCCCGTCGCGGGCGTCTTGACCCTGCTCTTCGACATTGGAAAAGGCGTCATCCCGGCAGCCTTGGCACAGAGACAGGGCTTGCAGGGATTCTGGTTTGTAGCCGCTGCTTGTAGCCCCGTGCTCGGACACAATTGGCCCATCTTCACGCGCTTCAAAGGCGGGCGAGGCTTTGCCAGCGCCACGGGAGTCCTATTCTACCTGGCGTGGCGCGACATGCTCCCTGCCTACCTGGTGGGAGCCTTGTTTGCGCTCCAAAAGAGATGGGTACCCGCCATAGGAGTGGCCGCGTTTCCTCTTGGACTGCTCCTAATGCACATTCGTCGAGCCGAGCCTCTCGTACTAATTACCTCACTGACCGTGATGCTGCTTGTGGCCATCCGCCAGATACCCTGGTTTGTAACCAACGTCATCAAACGAAGGTAGAGATATGGGTTTTTCCAGTGACCCCTGAGTCGCCTGCACAGAGTTCGTCAGGGAATGGAAGAATGTTACTCTATCCCCCGACTTTGATTGTTTGTCTTGCGGAGCCGGCCTTCCCTTTCCGTTTCTCACAGGTAACTTCGGTACAAAAATGGAACAAGAAGTAATCCCGTGCGTCAAAACCCCTGAACAAAACGCCTGTGTCTTTCCCAGATTCCCCGGACAGTCATCGATAGTGTTAGTGGGAACACAGGTTGGGCGGGAGACGGCCGCGACAGCCCAAACCAAGTTTTAGAAAACGCAGGGGGCGATACAAGTTGGTTAGGAAGTACGCAAGACGGATTCTGAACCGCAAGATCGCGATGTCGCTTGCGGCAGCGCTCCTCGCACTTGCCATGATCGCCGCTGTGCCGGCGACTTCGTTCGCGAAGAACGGCAATGGGTGGGGCAGGCTCAAGGACGCGGAGAAGTTCTTGAACAAGGTCGCTGACCACATCAAGAAAGAGAAAGACCTCCGGTTTGTAGACTGGGATGAGGCCGAGTGGGCCATTCAGTGCATCGCCAAGATGCGGGCGCTCGGTATCATCAACGGCTACGAAGGAAACGTATTTAGGCCAAACCAAGCAGTCAAGCAGGCCGAAGCTTTGGCGATGATGGTCAGGGCGTTTGACCTCGAAGACGAAGCTCAAGATCTTGTCAAGAAATACGGTTCACTCTTCATCAGTTTTGATGATGACGATTACGGTTCCATCTACGTGGACGGGAAATCCCTTCCCAAGGTTTCTCGTTCGGTACACTGGGCCCTAGGTTACATCCTCATCGCGGTTGACCAGGGATGGGTCCGGCTTTCAGAAATAACCAACCCCCAAGCGGCGGCCAGTCGTGAATGGATTGCCATGGTAATGGTTAGGGCTTTGGGTCATGAGGACGAAGCGCAAGCCCAGATGAACGCCAAGCTTTCGTTCAAGGACGCCAACGCCGTGAGCCGCAACCGCGTCGGCTATGTCGCGGAAGCGGTGGCCATGGGACTGTTTGAAGGCTATGACGACGGCACGTTCAAGCCGCAAAGGGCTGTTACCAGGGCTGAAATGGCAGCTATCCTTGACAGGTTCCTCGACAACGAGCTTCCCTCCAACCCGTTCATGGTATCGGGCAAGGTGACCGAAGTCTCCTCGAACCGGATGAAGATAGCCCCGCAGAGCGGCAGCCCGGTTACATTGACCATCTCCAACGACGCCTTGATCCTCAAGAACAACAAGGCGGCGTCTAAGGGCGACATCAAGGTCGGACAACAGGTAGAAGTGCTCTCAAACGGCAACGGAGTAGCTCTCCTTGTAGTTATCAAGAGCGAGGCCACGCCGGCTCCGCTTCCCACGGAAGTTACCGGGTCGATCGTAGCCATCGCTACTCCCAGAGCCATTACCGTGGCGACTGACAGTAAGTCGGGCAACGTCACCGTATCTCTGGATGACAACTGCACCATAAGGGAAAACAACCAGGCGGTATCCTTCTCCAGCCTGAACATTGGTGACAGGGTCAAAGTCACCATCCAGAACGGTAAGGCTGTAAGGATCGAGGTGCTCCAGCGCCAGGGAGCGACCAGCACCGTGAGCGGCAAAGTCACAGGCATCACCCAAACCAACGCCGGCACCTCGATTACGGTGAAAAAGACCAACAGCGACGTGTATTACGGTGTCACGCTGGCCGACAACTGTGTGGTAGTGTACGGGTCCCAGACGCTGAACGTAGCCGACATCCAAGTCAACGACACGGTTACCCTGACAATCCAGGGCGCCAAGTGCGTCAAGGTGACCATCACGGCCAGAGCCGATACCTGGGGCGATGTAGGCGGGACCATCACCGGAATCACCCTGGCTAACACCGGCAGATCCATCATCATAAAGGACGGGTCTACCACGAGAACGATCGCCTTGGCGGACAACGTGGTTGTGAAGTACGGAAACAGCACTCTTGGGGTGAATGACCTCCGGCTCGGAGACGTGGTGCGCATTGACCTGGTAAACAACAAGGCAGCCGAGATCCGCATCACTGCCCGCGCCGACGAGCAGCAGACCATCACCGGTATGGTTACTGCCGTACTACTCAGCACCGACGAGTCCAAGTTAACAGTGAAGAAGGCCGACAACACTTCGGTAACCGTGGCACTTGCCGATGACGTCAAGGTGACCTTCGGTTCTGAGACCTTGACCCCTGACAAGATCGCGTACGGCGATACAGTGACCCTGAAAGTGGTCAACAATATCTGCACCGAAGTGAAGATCACCGCAAGGCTGGATACCTGGGGCGATGTAGGCGGGACCATCCGCGGCATCAGCCTGACCACCGCCGGCTGGTCTATCGAGCTTAGGGACGGCTCCACAACGAGAACGATAGCTCTGGCGAACAACGTGGTTGTGAGGTACGGAAACAGCATCCTTGGGGTCAGTGACCTACGTCCCGGAGACGTGGTCCGTGTCGACCTCGAAAACAACAAGGCCGTCGAGATTCGTGTTACCAGCAGGGGATCTACCGGGTCGTAGGTTCTTAGAGGGCGGATACGGCGGGAATACGCCGGGGCCGGCTTAGTGAGAAGCTGACTTCACCCAGAAACAATGGTTGAACCCAAGATTCACGATAGTATAGCAGACGGCGATACAGCCGGGCTCTCCAAAGAGGGCCCGGCTGTTCATATAGTTGCGGCCTTCGCATCTCTTCCTTCTCGTCTTCAGTCTGCTCCAGGGGAACCTCCTTGTTTGCGTCGGTTGGCGCGGGTTTTAGGCTGGGCTACTTGGAAAGGAATTATCCGGCACCGTAAGGAAGACTAAGAAGTAATCAAAGCAGAGCTTAACGGAAGGAGGGAAGGCGCCGGGAGGAGAGTGCCCGGCGTGACACGGTGAGCGTAAGCGTAGAAGAGCTCAAGAAACGAGCAGGAGATGCCGTTGACTCGTTGTCTCAAACGCTCCGGAAGATAAGCGAGGACATCCACAGGAACCCTGAGTTGGCCTTCAGGGAGTATAAGGCTGCCAATTGGCTGGCCTCATTCCTTGAGGGCGAGGGCTTCAAAGTCCAGAGAAGTGCCGCCGGTATGGAGACCGCGTTTATTGCCGAGTATGTATCGGCCGAGGGCGGACCCACCGTAGCCATCCTCGCCGAGTACGACGCGCTCCCCGGGGTAGGCCATGCTTGCGGACACAACATCATTGGCACGTCGGCCGCCGGAGCGGGCGCCGCTCTCAAGAGGGCTTTGAGCGGGACCCGCTTGCCGGGGCGTGTCCTGGTTCTCGGGACTCCCGCCGAGGAAGGCGGAGGCGGCAAAGTCCTGATGGTCAAGGCCGGCGTGTTCAAGGACGTGGATGCCGCGTTGATGGTCCACCCGACGTCAGGTCTGTCACGGATCGGGGGCCGCAGCCTGGCGACCCACTCATTCCAATTCGACTACTACGGAAAACCCGCTCACGCCGCGGGAAGCCCCACCGAGGGCATCAATGCCCTGGACGCGGTGAACATCTTTTTCCACGCGGTCGCCTGCTTGAGGCAGCACGTGCCGGAAGATGTCCGTATGCACGGGATGATCACAATGGGAGGCGACGCTGTCAACATCATCCCCGAGCACACTCAGGTCCGGTACTTGGCGAGGTCCTATTCGCTAAAGACGCTTGCTTCCGTGGTGGAGCGCGTCAAGCAGTGCGCGAAGGCAGGCGCCCTGGCTACGGGATGCCGGCTGGAAATCCAGGAGCGTGAAGGCTACCTGGCTAGGATCCCGAACTTGGCGATAAGCGAAGCTTTCATCGCCAACCTCATGGCTTTGGGTGAGGAGGTCCTCCCGGGCGTGGTGGACAGCAAGGGCTCTACCGACTTCGGCGACGTGAGCAGGGAAGTTCCCGCGTGCAACGCGTACATCCGCATCGCTCCCGAAGGGGTCGCCGGACACTCAAGGGAGTTTTGCGAAGCCGCGGGCTCGGCCGAAGGCGCGGCGGCCTTGTATCTCTCGGCCAAGTCCATGGCCTTTACCGCCATAGACCTCTTGACCGCCCCCGAACTTCTGGCCAGGGCAAAAGAGGAATTCTTGAAGGGACGTGATTCTTAGTGGACGAGAAGGCGTTTTCGGCGTTCTTGGACAAGTGGATTCCGGAACATAAGGACGAGATCATAGAGTCGCTCCTCGGGCTCCTCAAGATCAACAGCGTGGGCGCCCAGCCGCTGGAAGGAAAGCCTTTTGGCGAAGAAGTGGACCGCGCGATCCAGTACTTCATCGACGAGGCGCGAAAGTACGGCATGATGACAAAAAACGTGGACGGTTACGCGGCCCACGCCGAGATCGGCTCGGGCGAAGAGATGGCCATGACATTGACCCACGTGGATATCGTGCCCGCGGGGACAGGCTGGGACCACGACCCGTTTGGAGAACTCCACGAGGGGCTTATCTACGGTAGAGGCTCCACCGATAACAAGGGTCCGACGGTCGCGAGCCTGTTCGCGCTCCGCGCGCTGAAAGAGGCGGGAGCCCCTCTTAAGAGAAGGGTGCGCCACGTCGTGGGAGGCAACGAGGAGTCAGGGTTCCGCTGTGTCCGGCACTACTTTGAGGTTGAGGAAAAGCCCACCTACGGGTTCTCGCCTGACGCATCGTTCCCGCTGGTATTTGCCGAAAAGGGCAGTATGAATGTCCAGATTGAGTTCGAGTTGCCCGGGGCGTTGTCGGGCGGAGCTACCTGTCGCGTGACCGAGCTATACGGGGGAGAGCGCCCCAACATCGTGGCGTCCAAAGGAGTAGCGGTTCTTGAGGTCACCGAGGGTTCGGAAACGGACTTGATCAATGAACTGAAGGGCCGCGTTGAGGACGCGCGCAAAGTCGCCGGCGGTCCAGGACCCCTGACCTTTGAGTTCCAACAGGAACCGGGCAAGGTGACCGTAACCGCTCACGGGAAAGCGGCGCACGCCGCCACGCCCGATGAAGGCACCAACGCGCTGACGGGTCTTGCCTACATTCTGTCGACCCTGGGCCAGCGGCTAGAGACAGTGCCCGCTCTCAAGTTCATGGCGGACGCGGGGGACATCCACGGTAAAGGGCTATGCATCGACTCTGAGGACGACATTTCCGGGAAGCTTACGTGCAACCTCGGGATGGCGGCCGTCGAAGAAGCGGAAGGGAAGCGGATCGTTCGAGTCATCTACAACATCCGCTATCCTGTGAAGGTTTCCGGTGAGGAACTGAAGAACCGCGCCGACGGTTGCCCAAGGCCCGACAGCGTGAAGGTGACGGTGTTGAGTGTTGGCAGCCCACACTACACCGACCCTGAGTCCTTCCTCGTGAAGGAACTCCTACGGATCTACCGTGAGGAGACAGGCGATATGTCGCCCCCCATCGCCATAGGGGGAGGCACTTACGCAAAAGTCATTCCCGGAGGGGTCGCCTACGGTCCTGGCAAACCCGGGGATCCGGAGCTGGCTCACCAGGCCAACGAGTACATATCGGTGGACGACCTGCTGCAGTTGGTGAGGATATACGCCAGGGCGTTGTTCGCGCTGGCTACGTAAGCTGAGATCAGTAGCGGGGCCAGCTGTTCGGCCCCGCTTATTCTTTCCTTCCCATATGGTAGCCACAGAAGTAGAGCACTCGAAAGAAGCTTGCTTCTATCCCGCCCGGCTTTCTATGGAACGACCGGACTTGATGACAACCAGCGGCGTCTTCTGGTCATCGTTTCCGAACGGGTTTGACTTCAGAAGCTCCTTGATCCACTTTTCCTTTTCGGGCGTAAGGGGCAGGCTGGAGCCCAGGACGTCCACCGCTCCTTTGTCGTTCACGTCAAGGATGAGGAGCCAGAGCCCCGTGTTCCGCCATACTTTTCGGGCTTCGGCGTGAGCGTTTTTCGGCCCGAGGATGATGCTCCGCTCGTAGGGCGGCATGGTCCCGCCCGAGTCGTCGATCTCGGCCACCTCGTGCCCGGCGACCTTGAAAAACAGTCCCTTCTTGCCGGTCAGTTTGCCCCACAGACCCGCTGCCGCCGCCATCAATATCCGGGGTACGCCGACCATGTCGATGGCCACCTGCATTGAGCGGGGGGCCGACACAGACGCGTCCGGATGGGCGAACCGGGCGATGAACCGCGCGAGGAAGCTTGGCTTGACTGTTTCAGGCGGAATCGCGCGCCCCTGCATGATGGCCACTACCGACTCGGAGATGCCCACCATGTCGCCGGGTTCTGCCACGTCCTTGGTGTACCGCCGGATGACGCTCAAGAGGTCGTCCTTCTCGGTTATGAGGTGCGTACGAATCCGCAGGATCGCCACCTTGTCGTTGTTAGTTCCAATCACCGGTTGCTTAACCATACGGGTTGCCTCCTTCTATCTCTGCCGGAGGAACCTGTGGATTCCGTTGAAAATGGCCTGGGCCGTCCTCTTCCGAAACAAAGGAGCCCGGAAGTTGGCTTCATCTGAGAAATAAGTAAGGCAAAGCGGTTCAACTCTCACGGTTGGACAAGGCATTGACTCCGAAGGTTCAAGAGGCCCCGAATCCATTAGGCGCATGCCCATCCTTTCAAAGAAAGCCTCCGTCAGCTTTCGGCCAAGGATGGCTGATGCGGCGCACTCCGGCTTCTCGAAGATCCGGTACAGCTGTACCAGTGGGTCATCCACTCCGCAAGCATGGATTTGCACGCACAACTCCGCCCCGGCTTCTCTGAGGATGGATACACGGTCGGCGTCGCTCAGAGGAATGTCCCTGTCACGGGTCAGTATCGGAGTCGCCCCGGCCGTACTCAACAAGTCCCTGAGCTCCAAGGCGACCGCGAGGGACGTGTCTTTTTCCAGCAAGTTGACCGGACCCCTGATCCCGAAATCTTTACCGCCATGCCCGGGATCGATTCCGATGCGTTTGCCCCGGAACACATCTCTGACGCCGTCTCGCGGAAAGGTGAAGCGGGTAGTGTGCGGCAGTCCTGGGATGTCGTCTCTCGTTGGGGTCGCAGGGTGCTCTAGGATAACCCGCAACTCAACGGTACCGTCGCCACCATCACTCACTCCGACCTTCCGGAGCAGGCCGTCCGCGACCAAGATGTCGTCTTCCGCCATCACCAAAGAAGTGCCGGCCAGGACTATCCTCAGATCGTAATCGCCGTTCGGCAGTCTAGTCACAGGACTGATTTGGCTTCGCGCAGGCTCTGCCGTAAGCTCCAAGCAGATCCTCGTAACCCACGAGCCATCGCCGGCCTCGCGCATTTCCGCCCAAGTGTTCAGGAGCTTGGCGTGTGCCGTAACCGACTTGGCTGATGAGGTTTCAGGATGGATACGCGCGGTGACGGGCTTCATAAACCTTTCACCACCCGAAGCGTCCTAAGGGTTCTATCTTCCGGTCCGGAGATGCCGAAAGCCAGCCGCTTGACGATCTCCATGTAAGACACGGTGTCCTTGCTTATGACCTCACCGGGGAAAAGAAGGGGGATTCCCGGCGGGTAACACGTCACCACCTCGGCGCTTACGCGGCCTACCGACTCCTCCAGCAAGACTCTCTCCCAGGGCTTTTCGACGGCCTTACGCGGCAGAAGCGCCAACTCCGGAACCCCCGGCATATCGGGGATGTCTTTCTGCGCCGACAGCAGTTTCTTTGGGACTTCGCCCGACGCCACCGCCGCGGTAAGCGCCTTAAGCCCATCGAGGAGCTTGGAAATCTCGTCGGATGTGTTCCCGAAACTGACGATTACTAAGATGTTGTACAGGTCCGAAAGCTCGACCTGGATGCCGAATCTGGATCTTAAGAAGGTCTCAGCCTGGAACCCGGTGATGCCGAGTTCACGCACGGTGATGGTGACCTTGGTCGGGTCAAGCCAGTCAGCGCCCGGTTTTCCCAAGGATTCTTCCCCAAAGGCGTACAGCCCGGGTATCTCGTTTACCGACTCCCGCAAGAACGCCGCAAGCGCCAGGGCGTACTCCAAGAGGTCCCTGCCGTAAAGGACCATTTGCCTCCTCGCGAGGTCCAAGGACGCCAAAAGCAGGTACGATGGACTCGTCGAGGTGAGGTACTGAAAGACCGCCTTCATTCTGGCCCTGTCAATTAGGTTGCCCTTGACGTGCAGGTACGACGCCTGGGTGAACGCTCCGATGATCTTGTGAGCCCCTTGAGCCACCGCGTCCGCGCCCGCTTCCAGGGCGGGGATGGGAAGCTGCGGATGGAACCGGAAGTGGGGGCCGTGGGCCTCATCCACCAGGAGCGCCATGTCGTGACGGTGGAGAGCCGACGCTATCGGCGCCAGATCGACGCTCGTGCCGTAGTAGGTGGGGTTTACCAGCAGGGCCGCTTTGGCCGAAGGGTTTTCCCGTATACACGCCTCTACGGAGTCCGCGTCAACGCCCAAGGCAAAGCCTAAAAAGCTGTCGTATGACGGCATGACGAAGGCCGGCTTCGCCCCGGACAGGATCACCGCCGATAGGACTGACTTATGGATGTTCCGGGGGATGATTACCGTGTCTCCTTCGCTGAGCACCGACAGAGCCATAGTATGGATGGCCCCCGAAGTGCCGTTGACCGAGAAAAACGTTTGGTCGGCGCCGAAGGCCTCGGCGGCAAGTTTTTCAGCCTCGGCTATGCAGCCGTGGGGCTCGTGCAGGTCGTCCATGCCCGGCACTCCCGTAACGTCGTTTAGGAAGGCGTTTTGGCCGAGGAAAGAGACGGCCAACGGGTCGGCGCCCTCGCCTCCGCGGTGACCGGGCATATGGAAACGGGTGACACCGCGATACTGTTGAAGCGCCTCCAGAATCGGAACTGTGTCATGGGCCCGGTTTTCAGAAGGAGCGCGGCCTTTGACCAACGGTGTCTTGTCTTTGGGGACCGGGTACTGAAGAAGCCCTGGATAAGTGTTCACCGGCTAGCCTCCCGCTTCTTAGCTGACGACCATTAGTCTATTCACGTGGAGGGCAGAAGGTCACTGGGCGCGTTCTTTCCTGGCGATGGCCGCGAGAGTGGACGCCTCCAATTCGTTGACAACGTAAAGAGTCCCCTTTGCCGTCGAGACCAGTTGCCTCAGGAAGCTCTGGTTCGGCTCAAGCCCGATGCACCCAAACCTGATTCCCCTGCGGGCCAGGTTCCGCGCCGCCGCGATCGCGTCGTCAATGGGGGAGAGAGTCTTTGACGGCACCGTGGGTATTCCATCGGTTACGCACAGCACGAGCGGCTTCTTGGTAGAACGGTACGACAGCTCCAGCGCTTTCTCCAGTCCTTTGGCGAGGGGAGTGAGCCCCATGGCTTGCACCGTCCTCAGGCCGGCTTCCAGCTTTCTCGGGTTCTTGGTGAAATCGCATACGATTTTGACGTCCGAGTCCTGAAACAGGACAACGGAGACCTTGTCTTTTCCGGTGAGCACCAGGTGGCGGGCCAATTCTTTGGCAGCGGCTATCCGCCGCCCCGCCATGGACGCTGAAGCGTCCAGTAGAAGGATGATCGGGCTTTGGGTTTTTGTTCTGACGTAGGAGAAGCGCAGGTCCTCGGCCCGGACTTGGAAAGTGGGCTCTTGGATTCCAGCCGTGCCCGCCGCGCCCGCCGTGAGTGCCGCGCCTCTGGTGTCCGCGCCGCCTGTTGTGCCTGCCGCGCCCGCCGCATCTGACGTGCTGGCGGTTCTGGTTGTAGAGGCCGCGCTGGTCGCAAAGGAGCGTACGCCCACCGCCAGGGCGGTTTCCGGGATGGCGATTTCCGCCGCGTACTCGCCGTCCTGTCGGGGAAGGGCCATGCTTCTGCCTCTGCTTTGACCGGCTTCCCGCTTTTTGCCTCTCCTCTCGGAACTGGGGATGTCCCGGGACGGCAGAGACCACAGGAGGCGCCTCAGGTAACTCTCTATTTCGTGGTAGTGCTCCTTCAGAAACGAAAGCGCGAGGAGCCCTTCGGTGGTCAAGGTGTAACGCTGGCCGTCAAACTTGGCAAGACGGCATCGAGTGAGGGCGTTTCGTATTTCGTCGGGAGTCTTGTCCGTCTCAGGCCGCAGACGGGCAAACTCACCTGCCCTTAGGCCCTTTGCCAGAGCCTCGAGTATCCGCAGCGTTTCGCTGGCTGAGCCCACTTCTTGAGCGGCCTGACGAGCCAGGGCTTCCTTGCGGTACACCGACGCGTCCGAGTTTCCGTGGGGCAGGCACCTCAGCAGGGAGTCCGTGGCGGTCTGGTAGTTGCTCATGTCAACGGGGCTCCCGCCGCCTCTGGTCATGCGAACCCGCCGGACTTTCCTCAGTTGAAGCCCGGAGTCTTCGATTGCCGACTCTACAGCCGCCACGAGGGTGAACAGAGAAGCCACCATTTCCGGGGTGTTTAGGGCGGCTATGTGAACGTGGGTCCGGTGGGCCATGCGCACTCCTTCCTCACGGCCGTAGGACAGGTCTCCGTCAAGCCGCCCTCCGCCTCCCGCCGTTTGAACGTCGATGTAGGGAAACAGGGATTCCAAACTGGGCAGGGGCGGCGGGCTCCCGGGAGTCGACTCGAACTTGAGCCCCGACAGCGCGCTCATCACGCGCCGGGCGACTTCTTTGGGGTCGACCACACCTTCCGAATGGAATATATCCAGATGGAGGACATCGCCCATGTGTTCCCGGTTGTAGAAAGCCTGGCCCGCGTCGCTGGAAAACACAGCGCTGACGTCCTGGGGCACTGATATGTCCTGGACATGCACCTTGGTTGATACAACGGTAGTCTCGCCCAACCGCGCGGCTAGGGAATCAGACAATAGGCGAGCCAAGCGGGACACGGCGTTCTTGTGTCCAAGGGAGGAGCCTTTGGTGTAAACCATCATTTAGGGTTGTCCTTCCATTCGGGCGGGACGACGAGTTCCTCCCACGACAAGTAACTTATGCGTCTGGCCGCGTCCGGAGGGGAGACCGGAGGCGTCTTCTTAGGGTCGGTAAGCTGGGGGGACATGGCGCCGCTCTGTCCGGACGCTCCCGAACCGCCTGAAACGCCCTGGTTGGCCGACGAGTACTTAGACATCAGCCGCTGTAGCCACGTAGGGGTTGTCCGGTCGCCTGTCTTTTGCAGGACGGCGGGCTGTTCATGCTTCGTTCCTGTGGCAGCTTCTTTAGGCCTTGAGGTCCCGTCAGGGCCCGGATCACCCAGGTGTCCGTTTTGACCGCTCGTACTGTTCTTGTCGGGCGGTTGAGCCGTCGACGCGTCTTTGGTCTCGGGCAACGGCTTGACCTGGACTCCCGCCGCCTTGCGAAGCTCCAGGTCTTTGAGTATTTCGGAAAGGATGAGGGGCTCCACTCTGTGGCGCAGTACAAGCGGAATAACCGACAGGAGGTCGTCGAAACTCACTTCGAACCTGCCTTCTAGCGCCGCCTTCAGGCGGGACGACAGCTCCAGCGCCTCTATGGCTCGCAGGCTTTCGACATTTCGCTGGACGTAGAGTTGGGCGATGTATTTCACAATGCCAGGGGGGACGGTTACCTGCCTTAGAGATTCGGCTTTCTCGACCAAGCCGGCCATCCACAAGCTTTCACTCGATGCTTGCCTCGAGTTGTCCAACAAGTTCTCCCTCGGACTGTCCTCGAAAGGCGTCCGGAGCAGCAGCTTCTCGACTATGGCCGCGTCCGACGGTCTTTGTACGGGTACCACCAGGTCAAACCGGTCGGCAAGCTGTTTTCTTATGTCTTCTAGAGGTCCGGGGTCCTCGTCTGGGTTGGAGGCCGCCCAGACAGAAGACGTGACGTCTATCTCGCACGCAGGCAAACCCACTTCTTCGATTTTGACGCGGCCCGGTTTGGTGCCCATCACCGAGAGAAGCACGTCGGTTATCTCAGGCGCCGTCTCGGCAAGCCTGTTCACTTCGTCCACGAGGATGATTCCCCTGTGGGCCATAGGGATGGCTCCGGGGAGAAGGGCCGCTTCCGGCCGGGACCGGTCCGTCAACCTGGCCAGGTCGATGCTCCCTAACACGGTCCCAAGCTTCGCGCCGTGCCCGATTTCAACGAAGGGCATGGCGGTATCCTCGGTCTCAAATGGAGTGGAGCCCGCAAGTGCTGAGTGCAGCGGACAATGGGGGCGCTGAGGATCGCACTGGAAAGGGCACCCCTTGACCCTCCGGATCTTCGGCATGGCGTTACGGGCCCAGCGCATGACGGTCGTTTTCCCCGTACCACGGAGTCCTTCCGCGTGCACGTGGAGCGGTATTCCCGCGAGCGTCGAGACTACTGACATCTCAACGGCGAGGAACAGGTTTTCGTTTCCTTGATGTCTGATGGGTGTTGGTTTTGGCAAGAATAAGACCTCCCGCGGGAGGTATTGTTCCCTTGAAAAGGGAGGTCTTAACTACGAGCGGAATGGAAAGAATGGGATGGGGATAGAGGCGGTACGACCTAGGATTGGCCTCTCGCCGGCTCCATGAGCGCCAGAAGCATGTTGTTGGCCTGGCACGCGCTTTTCCTAGCAGCGTCCGCCATCTCGCAATAAGTCCGGATGGCCTTGCTGAACCAGTCTTGTCGGGCGACGTCCTGCAAAGTATCGGAACTTTGCTGAGTGATGGCGGTGGCGTCCTCGATGGAGCGCACCAGTTCCTCAAGCCGCTTGGCGTTGTCCGCCGCGTGTTGGGATATGGAACGGATTTGGGTTGAGGATGAGTCCACCGCCGACTGGATCTCGCTCAGCGCCCGTCCGGCCTCCTCGGCAAGCAAGACACCTGACTCGACCTGCTCGGTGCTGTTTTTCATCGCAGCCACAGCTTCCCCCGTCTGTCTCGCTATATCGTTGATGAGGAGGCTGATGTCCTTGGCTGCCCTGTTGGACTTCTCGGCCAATCGCCTTACTTCGCTGGCTACCACCGCGAAACCGCGGCCTTGCTCTCCAGCGCGGGCTGCCTCGATGGCGGCGTTCAGAGCAAGAAGGTTGGTCTGTTCGGCGATTTCGCTGATAACCATGACTATCTCGCCGATACGGTTGGACTGCTCACCCAACTGGTGGATTCGCTCGGCGCTCGAGAGCACTGTTTCTCTGATGGCTTTCATCCCGTCAACGGTACGGGACACCGCAAGGGCGCCGGTTTGTGCCGCGGACAGGGTTTGATCGGAGCACGCAGCCAGCGATTCGGCCTTGGCGGACATGCTTCCGGTGGCTTCGGCCATTTCTTCCGCCAATCCCGCAATCTCTTCGTACCTGGCGGATTGCTTGTCCATGCCCACTGCGATCTGCTCCAGTGCCGCGTTCACTTTGCCGACCTGTATCTCAATGTCAGCGCAGGCGGCATGGAGCGAATCGGTTTCCTCACATAGTTCTTGAACCAGTGCTTCTAGGGCGTTTGCCTGTTGAGTCATGAAGGGTATCTGTCTGTCCTGCGCATCGTGGGCGAAGGGAGATGTTGATTCGGTCTTGGAATCTGCTCCGATCGCCGCGTTTGTCCCGGGTGGAGGAGTCGCGACTTCCGCAACGGACGCATTCCGAACCGCGGAGCCTGCCGAAGTTTGGGCTTGGAACTCACGCTTGTGTGCCAAACCTCGAATGAGCAGTGCCGAGGAGGCTCCAAGCCATGCCGCCATAAACATACGTCCTATGTCGAGCAAAGTGGGAGGTTGCAGAACATCCAGGATGACGATTCCTAAGGCAGGGAGGAGAACAGCTACTATCCTACTTATCTCCGCTATGGTCAAAGGACTTCACTCCCCTCAACACTACTCTGTATATCGAAGGGGATCATGCTTAGTTGAGGATGTCAGAGAGGCAAGTGTGGCTGGTTACGACCTGGTTTGCCGCGGGCCCGAAGCGGAGGCGACGATGGGGTTTTGAGCCCGAGATGGAAGTGAGATTAGGGTTCTAAGCCCTAGATGCCGGGGAGGTTGAGGTTCTAAGCCCGAGACGGCAGTGAATAATGAGGCTGGGGTCATCTTTGACCCCAGCCATCCGCAACCTGCATCAACCTCGATCTACATTCCTCGACCTACATTCCTCCGCAGATCTCGCAGTCTTCGCGTCTGGAAGCGGTCACAATCTGGAACTGCCCCATCTTCAGGTCGAAGAGGAGCATGCGGCCCACCAACGGTTCACCTATGTTAAGCAGGAGCTTCAGTACCTCAGACGCCTCCAACGCCCCGGCGATTCCGGGAGCCGGACCGGCGATGGGAGGTGGCGAAGAAGGCTTCTTGCTCGCCGCGGACCGTTTCGGGAAAAGGCACTGGTAGCAGGGTCCCTTTCCAGGCATCACAACAGTCACCATGCCCGTGAAGCCGGATACTGCCGCCTCAACCATGGGGATACCAGCTTCGACGCAGGCTTCGTTCAGGATGTACCTGGTCGCTAGGTTGTCGAGGCACGCTGCGACCACGTCATGTCCCTGAACAACTTCCTTTATATTGTCCTTGTCCAGTCGTTTGACGATGGGGTTCACTTTCACGCCTGGGTTAGCGGCCATCAGTCTCTCTGCGAGAAGAAGAGCTTTTGGCTTGCCGATATCGTCCATCCGGTACATGACCTGGCGGGGGAGGTTGGACAGGGCTACCACGTCCGAGTCAACAAGGTCGATTTCACCTACGCCCGCGCCTGCCAGGTACAGTGAGCAGGGAGTGCCTAGCCCGCCGGCACCCACGATGAGCACCTTCTTAGTGAAAAGTTCCTTCTGGCCGGTTTCGCCGACCTCGGGGAGCAAGATTTGCCTTGCGTATCGTTCTCTGCTTTCCGCGTCTAGCTGTTCATGCATTGATGCTGGATTCTTGTCGTCCATAGGAATACCTCCGTGTTTAGGTACCGTGCTTCTCTGGGATCCTGCTTCTACGGTATCTTGCTTCTCCAAGGATTTAAGGATTATTGAACGCGGGTCGTGTCGGTTCCTTCTGTTCCGCTAGCCTTCGCCTGTCTCGGCCGGAACAAACCGAGGAAAGCCCATCCTCACGTCGAATTGTAACAAGGTAAGCAGCCGGAGTAGAACTTGAAGGAGGACATCGAGAAGAACACAGAAGACTTGACGGCGAACCCGAAATAGAACCATGAGGAGAACCCGAAGGAGGACACTAAATGCAAGACATCCTTATCAAGAACGTTCGCGTGATTGACGGAACCGGAGCTCCATGGTTTCACGGAGAAGTGCTTGTCAAAGACGGGAAGATCGCGGCGGTCGCCAAGAAGGTAGAAGCGACCGCGTCACGGGTCATCGACGGGCAGGGTTTGGTCCTCGCTCCAGGCTTCATTGATTCTCACAGCCACTCAGATACCAACTGGTTCTTGGACCCCAGGGGCGAATCTAAGATACGCCAGGGCGTTACCACCGAAGTGACCGGACAGTGCGGCGAGTCGGGAGCGCCCAAACGTCTGGATGA
>ENA-UPSB01001986-UPSB01001986.1-bioreactor-metagenome-genome-assembly--contig:-NODE-1986-length-21197-cov-4.166635_pt1 | contig 21197 bp, 16 predicted proteins | sample MGYA00238182_ERZ773286 | MGnify/ENA primary metagenome ERZ773286 (study PRJEB29026, sample SAMN07631240) | bioreactor metagenome | isolation source: Switchgrass digestor | place: USA: Dartmouth... | reverse complement strand
TGTCTTCTTTGGTGGAAATTTCGATCGCCTGCGAGTGCAGGTGCTCGGAAACGGCCTTCGCAGCGGCCTGGATGCCGCGCTGCAGCATCATCGGATTGGCGCCGGCGGCCAGGTTCTTCAAGCCCTCAGTCACGATGGCGTGCGCCAGCACGGTCGAGGTTGTGGTGCCGTCACCGGCAATGTCGTTGGTCTTGGTCGCGGCTTCCTTCAGGAGCTGGGCTCCCATGTTCTCAAACGGGTCTTCCAGCTCAATTTCCTTCGCCACTGTCACGCCGTCATGGGTGATGGTGGGGGAGCCGAACTTCCGGTCCACAGCGACATTGCGGCCCTTGGGGCCCAGCGTGGTCGCCACAGCGGTGGCGACGATATCTACGCCGTTCTTCAGGCGACGGCGAGCTTCTTCAGAGAAAACCAGCTGCTTAGCTGCCATATCCACGTACTCCTTATGATTGATTGAATATCATTAGCCTTCGATAATGGCGAGCAGGTCACTCTCGCGCAGAATCAACAACTTCTTGCCGTCCAGCTTGAACTCGGTGCCGGCATACTTGGCGAACAACACCTTGTCGCCTTCTTTGACATCCATCGCGATCCGATTGCCCTTGTCGTCCCGGTCTCCGGGTCCAACCGACAGGACTTTGCCCTGCTGTGGCTTTTCCTTGGCGGTTTCGGGAAGGACGATCCCACCGGCAGTGACCTCTTCCTGCTCGATGGGTTCTACCACCACACGACTGCCTAAAGGTTTCAAGTTGGTCGCCATATGAAGCTCCTCTTGCTCAGAATGGGTTTTTCATTGTGCTTATTAGCACTCAATGGTATAGAGTGCTAAAACCGATATATATATACTCGCATTCTTTTTAGAAGTCAAGAGGATGCGAGGTGATTACCGGCGTCGAAAATGGCTAGTAGCCAAACCGCTCACAGATGGCTTCCCCGGCCGAGACAATGCTGATGGCCAGTTCGTCATCCGGGAAGGTGCGGCGAAACTCCCTGAAGATATCCATGGCCTCCGGGCAGGTGGGGCTGGCGTTTCGGTGCAGCGCCGCCAGCACCTGGCCGTACTCCAGATAATACCATTTGGAGCCTTCGGTCAGCGGCAGGCCCTCCACGGTAACGGGCAGGTCGACCTCCTGGTCACACTGGCGCAGCTCGCAGCTGGCGTCCGCGTCACAGCCGCGCACGGCGCAGTGGAAGGCCTCCATCGCGCTTTCATAGTTGCGCGCCCGGTAGAAGATATCGCCGGCCACGCCGTATAGGTCCGGGTTGGCCGGGTCATACTCCAGCGCCGTCTGGATATTCCAGGAAGCGGCGAAGAACTCACCCTGCTGGGCGTAGGTCTTGGCAATGGCGATATAGGGCACCGGGTCCTGGATGCCCAGCTGCTTGTTGATCTCCACCGCGCGGGCGAAGGATTCCAGCGCCTGGTCGTACATCTGTAAACTGCGGTAGTTGTAGCCGAGCCGCAGGTGCAGGAAGGTGAGATTGGGGGCCAGCTCGATGGCCTTCTGCCACTCGACGATGGCTTCCCCGTAATTGGTCAGGGATTCCTGCACATAGGCGTTCACCCGGTGAACATCCATATACGAATCGTCCGCCTCCAGCGCCAGGCGGATGCGGTCTTCCGCATCCAGCACCTGCTGCTGGTCGACCAGGATCTCGGCCGAATAAGCCAGCGCCAGCGCGTTGCGGCTGTCCAGATCGATGGCCCGCGTGACCGCCTGCTCGGCCTCCGAGAGCAGGGCCAGCCGCTCCTCCTCGCTCACCAGCGACCCGTTGGCGTTCCAGTTGTAGACAAAGGCCTTGATCGCCAGCACCATGCTGTCGTCCGGGGCCAGTTCAATCGCCTGGTCGGCATACTCCTTTGCCTGGCGCAGCGCCGCCAGCACCTGCGCGTCCGTGGTCAGCAGGGTGGAGGAATACGCCTGCAGGCGGGCCAGTTCGGCCAGCAGGCTGGCGTTATCCGGGTCCAGCGCTATGGCCTGCTGGTAGGCGGCGATGGCGCCGGTCAGGTCGCCGGCTTCGAACAGCGTCTGCCCCTGAAGCACGAAGGAAGCCGGCACGCGGGTCGGTGTGGGGGTCGGTTCAAAGGGGGAAACCACCTCTCCCGTCGCCAGCCCGCGGTAGGCGAACAGCGCTCCGATGATCAGGGTCAGCAGGAAGAACACCCGGTAGGGATTGGACCGCCGGTGCTGCCGGCGGAAAAGCGGTTTTCCTTCAGGAACGTAGTACATCCAGCCTGTTCTCTGGTCTAGCCTCCAGCGGCGCCAGACTCGCCTCCAACCTCTTCTTCGGCCGGCTGAGTCTCCACCGCCGGGGGTGTCGGCGTGCCGTTCTCCAGAATGCTCTGGCAGATGTTGACCATCTCCTGAGCGTTAAATGCGGTGACCTCGTCGTTCGAGTAATTTTGCAGAAGCAGCTGGGAGATTTCCAGCGCCTCGCCGCACTCACCCAGGTTCGCCATGGTCAGCCCGAAGCTCGAGTAGTAGCCCACCTCGCGCACGCCGTTGGGCGAAACCGGGGTAACCTCCACCCCTTCATCCGACATGCCGCCCTTCACGGCCAGCGTGAGGTGCTTGCGGGCGTCCAGGTACTGCTTCTGCCGGTAATACAGCTGGCCCAGGTTGCCGCGCCAGTACGGGTTGGCCGGATCCTGCTCGACCGCTTTCAGGCCGAACTGGATGGCGCGCACAAACTCGCCGTTGGCGGCATAGGTAGTGGAAAGATAGGAATAGCCCCAGGGATCGGTCGGATTGAGCGCCACGGCGCGGTTGAACTCTTCCAGCGCTTTGGGCAGCACCTGCATGGTTCGGTACACCCGGCCCAGCCCCAGGTGCAGGCTGGCAATGTTGGGGTTGATGGAAATGGCCGCCTGGTATTCCTGGGCCGCCTGTTCAATGTTCTGGCCGTCGTTCCAGGAGCCGGTCAGCTCCAGGATGATTGCCCGGGCGCGGTGCGTTTCCAGCGCGTTCGCGTTCAGCTCGCGCGCCTTGTGCGACAGCTCAATGGCCTCGTCCAGCGTGGTCTGGTCACCGATCCCGGTTTCGTACTTGTTGGCGGTGATCTCCGCCAGGAGCGCGTACGGCAGGTAGTTGTTTGGCTCCAGTTCAATGGCCGCTTCCAGCGCGGCCTCGGCCTCCAGGTAATCGCCCAGCTTACCCAGCGCGTAACCCCGCAGCGCGTGCGCAACGGCGCTGGACTGGTTGATCATCAGCGCTTTTTCCGCATTTTCGACGGCCTCTTCATAGGAGGCCAGGTACGTGTGCAGCCGGGCCAGGCTGATGTAGTTGTTCATGTTTTTCGGGTCGACGCGGATGGCCTCTTCGTACGCCTGGATGGCCTGGTTATATTTACCTTCGCTCTCCAGCGTCTGCGCGTCGGAAATGTAGGTTTCCGGCGGAAGGGTTGGCGTGGGCGTCGGCACGAACAGAGGCGGCACGGTGGGCATGATGACAAAATTAACATACAGCCCGACGGCGATCAGTACTGACAAAACCATCACCCGCAGCGGGCTGGTCACCCTGCGCCGCCGCTTCATGCTCAATTTACTACCACGGAGATACATAATTGCATCTTACCATAGCCTCAAGATGAAGCGCAAGGAAGCGCGGCGGCCGGCTGACAACTCTGTCAGGCCGGGTATCACAGCTCCCTGTTCATATATAACGCAGTTTATCGGCTGCCAGTAGTGCGATTCTGCCGTAAATGATCGCCCAAACCGGATGCTGCTTCTCCATCCAGGCAGAGGCCGTTCGTTACTTGCGCGCCGCCCGGCGAATCAGTAGAATGAGCGTATGCGCTTTGATGTGTTTTCATTGTTCCCATCCGTTCTGCAGGCCTATTTGGAAATCAGCATCCTCCAGCGTGCCATCGAGCGTGAGCTGCTCGAGGTGCACCTGCATGACATCCGCGCCTGGACCACCGACCGCCATCACATCACCGACGAGCCGCCTTACGGCGGGGGCGGCGGGATGGTAATGAAGGTGGAACCGGTCTTCGCCGCGGTGGAGGATGTGCTGGGCGCACCCCCGCAGTCCCCGGTGATCCTGCTCACCCCGCAGGGCCGCACCTTCACCCAGAAGGTGGCCTACGAGCTGGCCGAATACCCCCGCCTGGCGCTGGTCTGTGGGCGCTATGAGGGCTTCGACGAGCGCATCCGCCAGCACCTGGCCACCGACGAAATTTCCATTGGCGACTACGTGCTCACCGGCGGCGAGCTGCCCGCCCTGATCCTGATCGACGCCGTCACCCGGCTGATTCCCGGCGCGCTGGGTGACCCGACCGGGGCCAGCGACGATTCCGTCGCCAGCGGCCTGCTCGAGTACCCCCAGTACACCCGACCGGCCGAGTTCCGCGGCTGGACGGTCCCCGAGGTGCTGCTCTCTGGCAACCACGCTGAAATCGCCCGCTGGCGCCGCGAGCAGGCTCTGCGGCGCACCTGGGAGCGCCGCCCCGACCTGCTCAACACCGCCGACCTGACCGACCGGGACCGTAAACTACTGGACCGCTGGGAGGCTGAGCGCGCCGCCGCCAGCCGTCCCGAGCCGGATCCCTCGCCTTCCGCCTCTGAATAAACCACACAACCGGTTTTCTCCCATCCCACCCCCACCAGGAGACCACTATGAACCAACGCTTCAGCTTCGGGAAAACCTTTCTGCTGGGATTCGGCTTTTTCGGCACGTCTGTGATATGGATGGTCTATAACAGCTTCGTGCCCCTGTTCCTGGCCAACCGCTTCGGGCTGGACCCGCGCTGGATCGGGTTTTTCATGACCCTGGACAACATCGCCGCCCTGCTGATCCAGCCGGCCGTCGGGGCCTGGTCGGACCGGCTGCGCACCCCCATCGGCCGGCGCATGCCTTTCATCTTGATCGGCGCGCCCGTCGCGGCCATCGCTTTCGGCTTCATCCCGCTGGCCGCCGCGCTGCCGGTGTTCGTGGCCTGCACTTCCACGCTGCTGCTCAGCATGGCCTTCTGGCGCACCCCGGTCGTGGCGCTGATGCCCGATGTGACCCCGTCCAAATACCGCTCGCAGGCCAACGGCATCATCAACTTCATGGGCGGCGTGGGCGCCATCATCGCCACCCTGGGCGGCTCCCGGCTGTACGCCATCAACCAGGCCTATCCCTTCTGGCTGGGCTCGGCCCTGGTGATCCTCTCCGCCGTGCTGGTGTTCATCTTCGTGCGCGAGCCGAAGGAGTATGAGGGTAACACCGAAGAGCGCCCCAGCCTGTGGCGCAACTTCTTCCGGCTTTTCGAGGAAGAGGAAAAAAGCCCGCTGCGCATCCTGCTGGCCATCTTCTTCTGGTTTGTGGCCTACAACGCCATCGAGGCCTTCTTCACCCTGTACGCGCAGAATCACCTGGGCCTGCCCGGCGAGGACGGCGCCCGGCTGCTCGGCCAGCTCTCGCTGATCTTCGTCATCTTTGCCCTGCCGGCCGGCTACATCGGCGGGCGCATCGGCCGGCGCAACACCATCGTGATCGGCATCCTGGGCCTGTCGACCTGCATGCTGGCCATGTACATCCTGCCGGCCAGCCGGCTGCTGATTGAGATCACCCGCCTGCCGGTGCTGGGCGTGGTGCCGGTCATCGGGCTGATCCTGATGTTCGGCGGCGCCGCCTGGGCCATGATCAACGTCAACTCGCTGCCCATGGTGGTGGACATGACCGATGACGTGCACATCGGCACCTACACCGGGCTGTACTACCTGTTCTCCACCCTGGCCGCCATCGCCGGGCCGAACATCAACGGCTGGATCATCGCCCTGACCGGCAACAACTACAACCTGGTGATGATCGTCGGGCCGCTGTTCATGGCCGCCGCGCTGGTGATGATGCTGGGTGTGCGCCGAGGCGAAGCCCGCAAGGCGGCTGCTCCCGCCCCTCAGCCGGCCAACCTTGAGCCGTCAGGCTGGGACTAGAGCGGTTATCGCTTGTATTACCATTCCAAACGGTGTAAAATTGTGCCGAAAAGGAATGCGGGGGAAATCCCCCTACACTCCTTCGAAAAACCCTCATCACGCCTTGAAGTTAGGAGGAGAATCAATGTCCAAGAAAGTGTTTACGCTGATTGCTGTACTGGTCATGGCTGCCATGATCCTGTCAGCCTGCGGTGCACCGGCAACCCAATCTCCGGCCCCCGCAGAAACGCAACCGCCTGCCGCCGAAGCCACCGAACCCCCGGCTGAGGCGACCGAGCCCCCCGCTGAAGCCACTAAGCCTCCTGCTGAAGTGACTGAACCGCCCGCTGGCGAGACTATCCGCGCCTGCCAGGTGACCGACGCCGGTGGTATCGACGACCGCTCCTTCAACGCGACCGCCTGGCTGGGCGTGCAGCGCGCCATGGAAGAGCTGGGTATCGATGGCCAGTACCTGGAATCCCAGCAGCAGACCGATTACGAGCGCAACATCAGCCAGTTCATCGAGGCTGACTGCGATCTGATCATCACCGTGGGCTTCCTGCTGGATGCCGCCACCGCTGCTGCCGCGGATGCCAACCCCGATCAGAACTTCGCCATCGTCGACTTCGCCTACGATCCCCCGCGTGACAACGTCCTGGGCCTGGTCTACGCCACCCACCAGGCTGGCTTCCTGGCCGGTTACCTGGCCGCTGGCATGACCCAGACCGGCGCCATCGGCACCTTCGGCGGTCTGCAGATCCCCTCTGTGACCACCTTCATGGACGGCTACGCCCTGGGCGCCCAGTACTACAACGAAGTCCACGGCACCGATGTCCGCGTCCTGGGTTGGGATCCCGTCGCCCAGACCGGTCTGTTCGCCGGTAACTTCGAGTCCACCGACGACGGCCGCACCCTCGGCACCACGCTGATGGACGAAGGCGCCGACGTCATCATGCCGGTTGCCGGTCCTGTGGGCCTGGGCACCGCCGCCGCCGTGCAGGAACGCGGTGAGGGCTACTACATCGTTGGTGTGGACAGCGACTGGACCGTCAGCTCGCCCGAATATGCCGACATCATCCTGACCTCCGTGATCAAGCGTATGGACAACTCCGTGTACGACGCGATCCAGCAGGTTATTGACGGCACCTTCGCCGGCGGTATCTACCTGGGCACCCTGGAGAACGAGGGTGTTGGCCTGGGCACGATCCACGCGAACGTCCCCGCCGAGCTGATCGCCGAAGTTGAGGCCCTGATCCCCGAGATCATCGCCGGCAATATCCAGACCGATCCCACCGCTCAGTAAACGCTTTCAAAAGCACGCCATGGGCCGGCTTCACGCCGGCCCTTTTTTTTTATGACAGAAATCATATTCATAACCGGATGTAAAATTAAAATTGCGATGGTAAAATGAAGTGAATATCCTGCCCTGAAAGAGGGAAATATGCCTCCTGTCCTTGAATTGCGTGGAATCACCAAGAGATTTCCCGGGGTCCTGGCCAACGATCATATTGATCTCACACTGGAAAAAGGTCAGGTTCTTGCCTTGCTGGGAGAAAACGGGGCCGGGAAAAGTACACTGATGAACATCCTCTACGGGCTGTACCAGCCGGACGAGGGTGAAATTTTCATCAATGGCGAGAAGGCCGAAATCCATTCACCCAGCGATGCCATCGCCCGCGGAATCGGCATGGTCCACCAGCATTTCATGCTCGTGCCCGTGTTTACGGTGACCGAAAATGTGATGCTGGGTGAAGAAGCGACAAAAAACGGCGGTTTCCTGGACCGCCAGAGGGCCGCGGCCCGCATCCGCGAAATTTCCGACCAGTACGGCCTGGCTGTGGACCCGGACAGCTACATTCAGGATCTGCCCGTGGGCGTGCAGCAGCGCGTGGAAATCATCAAGCTGCTGTACCGCAAGGCCGACATCCTGATTTTCGACGAGCCCACCGCCGTTCTGACCCCGCAAGAGGCCGACGAGCTGTTCGTCATCATGCGCTCGCTGACAGAGCAGGGCAAATCCATTATTTTCATCACCCACAAGCTGCGCGAAGTGCTCGATTTCTCGGACAAAATCACCGTCATCCGGCGCGGAAAGGTGATCGGCTCGGTGCTGCCGCAGGAGGCTGACCAGACCACCCTGGCGTCCATGATGGTGGGCCGTGACGTGCAGCTGGAACTGGAGCGCGCCCCTCTGAATGTCGGCGAACCGGTGCTGGAAGTGCAGGACCTGGTGGTGACCGACCAGGCCAACACGATCGTGGTGGACAAGGTGTCCTTCAGCGTCTGCGCCGGTGAGGTGCTGGGCATCGCTGGTGTGCAGGGCAACGGGCAAACCGAGCTGGTGGAAGCCCTCACCGGGCTGCGGCCGGTCGCCCGCGGGAGCATCTCCATTCTGGGCAAGGAGATGACCAACGCCTCGCCCCGCGAGATCACCGAGGCCGGCACCGCTCATGTGCCGGAGGACCGACAGCGCGACGGTCTGGTGCTCTCCTTCCCGGTGCGCGACAACCTGATCCTGCAGACCTATTACAAAAAGCCCTACGCGGAAGGCGCGTCCATCCTCTGGGACAAAGCCACCGCTGATGCGGTCGCGCTGATCCAGCAGTTTGATATCCGCACGCCTTCGCCCTTCACCCCGGCCGGCTCGCTTTCGGGCGGCAACCAGCAGAAGGTAATCGTCGCGCGTGAACTATCCAGGCCGATCAAGCTGCTGATCGCCTCGCAGCCCACCCGCGGCCTGGATGTGGGCTCCATCGAATACATCCACAGGCAAATTCTGGACAGGCGCGAAAAAGGCGTGGCCGTGCTGCTGGTTTCCTCCGAACTGGACGAGATCCTGCAGCTGTCGGACCGCGTTGCCGTAATGTACCAGGGCAAGATTACCGCCATTCTGCCCAGCAGTGAGGCCACCAAGGAATACGTCGGCCTGTTGATGGCCGGACTGACCCAGGAGGCGGCCAGAGAACAACTGGCGAACAACAAAACTCAAATGACCGTCGACGGGGGTGCCGCTTGACCGAGAACAATCAACCCAGGCCTTCTCCGATCAAAGTATTTCTTTCCGAACTCACCAACCGGGGGAACGAGGAAGGGCCGGATGCCCACCGCAAGCGCGGCCTCCTGAGCTCCCTGCTGATCCCGATCCTGGCGATCTTTACCGGTCTGGTCGTCGGAGGCATTTTCATTATTCTGACTACTGAATCCGTGTACGCTGCCTTCCAGCAGAGCATCGGTGCGGGCATCGCCGAATCCTGGCGTGTGGTACTCCTCTCCTACCAGTCCCTGTTCACCGGCTCCTTCGGCAGCCCATCTCGCATCATCGCCGCGATTCAGTCCGGTGACGGCGCGCAGATCCGCTCAGCCTTCAACCCCATCCTGGAAAGCCTGGTGGCGTCTACGCCTTACATTTTCGCCGGCCTTTCGGTAGCGCTGGGCTTCCGCGCCGGCGTGTTCAACATCGGCGCTGAAGGCCAGCTGTTCATCGGCGCGCTGACCGCCACCTTCGCCGGTTACGCCATCAAGGGCGTCCCGGCGGTCATCCACATCCCACTGGCCCTGCTGGCAGGCTTTGCCGGCGGCGCGATCTGGGGCTTCATCCCCGGCTGGCTGAAGGCGAAAACCGGAGGTCATGAGGTCATCAACACCATCATGATGAACTACATCGCCTTCCGCTTCAGCGACCTGATGCTCACCGGCCCGATGAAGATGCCCGGCTCGTTCAACCCGGTCAGCCCGACCATTGAACGCAGCGCCTGGCTGCCGGTCATCTTCGGCGCGCCGACCCGCTTCCACCTGGGTTTCTTCATCGCCCTGGGCGTGGCCTTCCTGGTCTACTGGTTCCTGTTCAAGACCACCTGGGGCTTCGACCTGCGCACCGTGGGCGCCAACCCGTACGCGGCGAAATACGCCGGCATGAAAGTTCCCCTGAACATCATGCTGGCCATGACGCTGGCAGGCGGTCTGGCCGGTCTGGCCGGAGCGAATGAGGTGCTGGGTGTGAACCACAACCTGGCGATGGCCTTCTCCTCGGGCTACGGCTTCGACAGTATCGCCCTGGCCCTGCTGGGGAACAACCATCCCGCCGGTGTGGTGGCCGCATCGCTGCTGTTCGGCACGCTGCGCAGCGGCGCCATCCGCATGCAGCTGGTGGCCGGCATTCCCATCGATATCGTCTCCATCCTCCAGGCCGTGATCCTGATGTTCATCGCCGCGCCTGCCATTATTCGCACCATCTACCGCCTGCGCAAGCCTGTCCACGATGAAGGCGTCACCGTAGCAACCAGCTGGGGAGCTGACTAACCATGAGCCAAGTAGCCACAACGTTCCATCAAAAATTGGAGACCGGCGTAACCGTTCGCCAGCGGGTGATCGGTGTGCTGTTCCTGGTTCTGGCAGTGATCACCGGGCTGTATTTTGCCGGAGCCGTGCCGCCGGACCAGACCGCCACGTTCGGTATGGTGGCCGGCGGCTCGAAGCAGTCCATCGATCCCCTGGTGGTTCCGGCTCAGAACAGCCTGTATTTCCTGGCAGTGATTATGGCGGTGGTGGGCGGCGTGCAGATCGCACGCGGTTTCCGCTCCCGCACCAACCTGATGCTGGGCGTGGTCGTGCTGCTGTTCGTGTTCGGCTTTCTGATCTGGGCAGCGGCCGGCAAGTCCCTGAACCTGGCCGGTCTGCTGAACACCACCCTGATCAAGTCCGTCCCGCTGACGCTGGGTGCCATGGCCGGCATCCTGTGCGAGCGCTCGGGCATCGTCAACATCGCTATCGAGGGCATGATGCTCTCCAGCGCGATGACCAGTACCCTGATCGCCAGCGTCACCGGCAGCCTGTGGCTGGGCCTGATCGCCGGCATGCTCACCGGCGGGCTGATGGCCCTGCTGCTGGCGGTGCTCTCCATCCGCTACAAAACCAACCAGGTGGTCGCCGGCACGGTGATCAATATTCTGGCCACCGGGCTGACCTCTTACGTGTCGGCCAAGTTCCTGCAGGTGTACCAGGGGTTGAACAATCCGGGCACCTTCAAAGCCTGGCCCATCCCCCTCCTGTCCGACATCCCGTTGATCGGCCCCATCCTGTTCAACAACAACATCTTCGTCTACGGCATGTTCATCATGCTGGTCGTGCTGCACGTGGCCCTGTTCTACACCAAATGGGGCCTGCGCATGCGCTCCGTGGGCGAGCATCCCAAGGCGGCCGACACGCTGGGCATCAACGTATTCCGCATCCGCTACTACTGCACCTTCCTGGGCGGGCTGGTGGCCGGTTTCGCCGGGGCTTACTTCACCCTCGGCTCGGTGGGCCGCTTCGACGAGGTCATGACCGCCGGGCGCGGCTTCATCTCCCTGGCCGCCATGATCTTCGGCAACTGGATGCCCTTCGGGTCCTTCGGCGCGGGCCTGCTCTTCGGCTTCGCCGACTCTCTGGCCTCCCGCCTGGCCATCCTGCAGGTGGCCATCCCCTCGCAGGTGCTGCTGATGGCGCCGTACATCGCCACCATGATCGTTCTGGCAGGTGTGATCGGCCGCAGCCGACCCCCAGCCGCGGAAGGCGTCCCGTACGAAAAGGAGTAACCGTACGGTTGTACCCATCTTCTGGAATCAACCCGCCGGTGACGGCGGGTTTTTCCTTCATTGTGTGCAATTGTTGAACCTCCGGTATAATCGGGGAGGGTAAATTTCTAACAAAAAATCTCATTTTTGTGAGAATGATCGAGGGATGATATGGCAACGATTGATGTCCGGAATGTCTGCAAGAGGTTCGGCAAGCAGCAGGTCGTTGATGACGTCAGCTTTGAGGTCGTCAGAGGAGAAATTTTCGGTTTGCTCGGCCCCAACGGCGCGGGGAAAACCACCACCATTCGCATGATTCTGGACATCTTCAAACCAGATTCGGGGACCATCAGCATCCTCGGCGGCCCGATGACCGAGGACAAGAAAGACCGGATCGGCTACCTGCCCGAAGAGCGCGGCCTGTACCAGGACATATCGCTGGAGCGGGGTCTGGTCTACCTGGCCACCCTCAAAGGACTTAGCGCGTCCGAAGCACAGAAGCGCATCCAGACCTGGCTGGAGCGCTTTGACCTGGCCGACCACAAAAACAAGCGCATCAAAGAGCTATCCAAAGGCATGCAGCAGAAGGCGCAGCTGATCGCCACGCTGGTGCACGAACCGGAGCTGATCATCATCGATGAGCCCTTCAGCGCGCTGGACCCGGTTAACACGCAGATGGTGAAGGACCTGCTGCGCGAGCAGCGCGACGCCGGCAAGGCGATCGTCATGTGCACCCACCAGATGCACCAGGTGGAAGAGCTGGCCGACCGGCTGGTGCTGATCAACCGCGGGCAGTCCGTGCTTTACGGCTCGCTGGACGAAGTCCGCCGCCGCTACGCCGGGCAGGACGTGATCGTGCGCGCCCTGGCCCCCCTGCCCGCCAGCCTGCCAGGCGTGGACCGCGTGGAGCGGGAAAACGGCCAGTACCGCCTGCACCTGACCAGCGGCACCACCGTTCAGGATCTGCTGCGCTGCCTGGTGGAGGAGAACATCCCGCTGGAACAGTTTGAGGTCGCGCTGCCCACCCTGGACCAGATCTTCATCCAGATTGTCACCCGGGAAGGAGAGGCGCTATGAAGAAGTTCTGGCTGGTATTCAAATACGAGTACCTTCGCCATGTCCTGCGCAAGCGCTTCCTGTTCGGACTGCTCAGCGTTCCCTTGTTCATCGTGGTGATTCTTGGCATCGGCATGATCTCCGCGCTGCTGGCCATCGACAACAAACCGGCCGGCTATGTGGACCAGGCCGGGCTGCTGACCATCACCGAGGTTCCCGGGGAGGAGGAAGGCATTTTCGCCGATCCGCCGCTGGTCGCCTTCCCGAACGAAGCAGCTGCCCTCGAGGCCATCGACCGGGGCGAAATTGGCGCTTTCTATGTGATCCCGCCGGACTATCTGGAAACCGGTGAAGTCCGCGTGATCACCCGGGAGGCGGATTCCAACCTGTCGCAGGGCCGGTTTACCCGGCTGGTACGCATTAACCTGCTGGCCCGGGAGGACGAGGCTGTCGCCAAACGGGTGCTGGAAGGCCCTCAGATGATCCTGCGCTCGGTGGACGGCACTCGTGAGACAAACGAGAGCAACTTCCTGTCCTTCCTGGTGCCGTTTTCTGCGGGCGTCCTGTTTATGATCGCGGTCAATTCCAGCGGCGGCTATTTGCTGCAGGCGGTAGTGGAAGAAAAGGAAAACCGCACCATGGAGATCGTGATCACCAGCGTATCTCCGGAGCAGCTGATGGCCGGGAAAGTGCTGGGCAACCTGCGCGTCGGCCTAACCCAGCTGTTCGCCTGGATTCTGTTCGGTGTGGTCGGGCTGTGGGTGGCAAAGAACTTTTTCCCCTTCGCAGAAAACCTGGCCATTGACCTGACTTCCGTCATGCTGATGCTGATCACCCTGCTGCCGGCCTTCGTCATGGTGGCTGCGCTGATGGCCATGGCCGGGGCCACCGCCACCGAAAGCAGCGAAGCCCAGCAAATCGCCGGGCTGTTCTCGCTGCCGATCGTAGCGCCCTACTGGTTTGCCGGCTCCATCATGACCAATCCCAACGGTCCGCTGGCCACCGGTCTGAGCCTGTTCCCGCTCACCGCGCCGGTCGCACTGCCCATGCGCGCGATCGTCACCAACGTGCCGGTAGGGCAGGTGATTCTGGCGGTGGTCCTGCTGGTGCTGGTGGCCCTGCTGGCCCTTCTGCTGGCGGCGCGCGCCTTCCGCCTGGGCATGCTGCGCTACGTGAAACGGGTTACCTGGGGCGAGCTGTTCCGCTCCCGCCGGGCGGTCGCCTGAGGAGGGTTGAGGTCATGAACAAAACCTGGCTTGTTTTCAAAAACGAACTTCTTAACACCATCCGCCGCAAGTCGTTCATCCTGACTCTGATCCTGATCCCGCTGGGATCGTTCATCGTGCTGGGGATCATCTCCCTGCTGCAGAACAGCGAGGCCGGCGCGCAGGTCGGGCAGGTTTTTGGCGGCTCGCAGGGTGTTCAGGTTCACGGGCTGGTCGACCAGAGCGGGCTGATCCGCGAGATCCCCGAAGGATCGCCCGGGCAGATCGAGCTGTATCCCTCTGAACAGGCCGCCCGTCAGGCGCTGGATGAGGGCGCCATCGACGCGTTCGTGCTTATCGCTGAGGACTATCTGGAAAACGGAACGGTGTACTACTACCGCCCGGATTTCAACCCGATGGAAGGCTTTGACCTGTCCGCGGAGCTGGAGCACATCATCAACACCAACCTGCTGGGCGAAAACCAGGCCCTGCTGGCCCGGGTGCAGAACCCGCTCAACATGGAGATGGAGGTGCTTAACCCGGAGCCTCAGCGCGACCCGGGCAACATGCTCACCTTCTTCCTGCCTTACGCGGTGACCTTCCTGTTCTACATCGTCATCCTATCGTCCGCCAGCCTGATGCTCAGCAGCATCACCAGCGAAAAGCAGAACCGGGTGATCGAGATCCTGATGACTTCCATCACCCCGATGCAGATGCTGACCGGCAAGATCATCGCCCTGGGCCTGGCGGGCCTGTTCCAGACCATCGTCTGGACCACCGCCGGCCTGCTGCTGCTGCGCGTGAGCGGCACCACATTTAGCCTGCCGGCCGAATTCCAGCTGCCGGTCTCAATCATCTTCTGGGGCGCGATCTTCTTCCTGCTGGGCTACGCGGTCTACGCCAGCCTGATGGCCGGCGCGGGCGCGCTGGTGCCCAACCTGCGGGAAAGCTCGCAGGTGACCACCATTCTGGTCATCCCCATGGTCATCCCCCTGATGATGATCAACCCCCTGATCCAGCAGCCGAACGGCACCATCGCGGTTGTGCTAAGCCTGTTCCCGCTGACCGCTCCGGTGAGCATGATGACCCGCCTGGCCGGAACGCAGGTGCCCATCTGGCAGATTCTGCTGTCCATCCTGCTGCTGGCGATCACCGCGGCCCTCGTCATCCGCGCGGTTTCCGGGATGTTCCGGGCGCAGAACCTGCTCTCGGGCCAGCCCTTCCGGATGAATGTCTTTTTCAAGGCTCTGCTGGGCCGCCTATAATCTGCGGAGATTCGTCGACCAGATCCGTCCGAAATTTGCTCAGGTCACCCGTGCTCGCTGCTTGCATCGCCTATAGCTGCATGATATAATCACCGCAAGCTATCGGTATTTACAGGTAATCGTGCAGCTTCACCTTCCTAATCTCGACGGTGGGGAAGCTCTTCAAGCCGGGTGACCTGAAATCTCTTTAACGGAACAACACAGCCACTGAAACGGGAAACCTGCTACCCATTCTCACTCCATTTAAACTAAATACGGAACAATCCTATGAAATTCCTGGAACTTGAAAATGCTCCTTTGGCTCAATTGCGCCAGATTGCAGCTGAGCTGCAAGTGCCCAATGCCAACCGCCTGAAGAAAGAGAACCTGATCATGCGGATCCGGCAGGTGGAGGCTGAAAAAGAAGGCCTGGAGGTCCGGGGCGGGATTCTGGAGATCCTGTCTGACGGGATCGGATTCCTGCGCCAGAACTACCAGGTTGGCAGCAACGACGTGTACGTCTCGCAGGCCCAGCTGCGCCGCTATGATTTGCGCAACGGCGATTTGATTATCGGTGTGGTTCGCCCGCCGCGCGAATCCGAACGGCACTACGGCCTGCTGCGGGTTGAGTCCATCAACGGGCAGTCCCCGGACGAAGCCCGCCGCCGGCCCAACTTCGAAAACCTGACTCCGATCTTCCCGGACAAGCGCTTTGACCTGGAAAGCGATCCGAAGGTGCTTTCCACCCGCCTGATCAATCTGGTAGCCCCCATCGGGCGCGGCCAGCGCGGCATGATCGTCTCGCCGCCCAAATCCGGCAAGACCACCATCCTGAAGGAGATCGCCAACGCCATCTCCGCAAAAAACCCGGATGTGCACCTGATCATCGCCCTGATCGGCGAGCGGCCCGAGGAAGTGACCGATATGGACCGCTCGGTGGACGCCGAAGTGGTGGCCTCCACCTTCGACGAGCCGGTCTCGGCGCACGTGCGCACCGCGGAAATCACCCTGGAGCGGGCCAAGCGCCTGGTGGAGATTGGCCGCGATGTGGTCATCCTGATGGACTCGCTCACCCGCCTGGCCCGGGCCTACAACCTGGTGGTCAACCCCTCCGGCCGCACGCTCTCCGGCGGTATGGACCCCTCCGCGCTGTACCCGCCCAAGCGCTTCTTTGGCGCGGCGCGAAACATCGAAGAAGGCGGCTCGCTGACCATCATCGCCACCGCGCTGGTGGATACCGGTTCCCGTTTGGACGACGTAGTCTATGAAGAATTCAAAGGAACTGGTAATATGGAGCTGCATCTTTCCCGCCGCCTGCAGGAACGCCGCATCTTCCCCGCCATCGACATCGAGCGCTCCTCCACCCGGCGTGAGGAACTGCTGCTGGGGCCCGACCTGCTGCAGCGTTCCTGGCTGATGCGCCGCATGTACCTGCAGATGATCGGCCAGCCCCCTGCCGGCGCCGGCATGGACCCGGCCGTGGCGACCGAAGCCATCCTGCAGCGCATGGCCAAAACCAAATCCAATCAGGAGTTCCTGGAAAGCCTGACGGAGGATATGTAATTTGAAAAAACCCGCCCGCACTGCAGCCAGCCAGTCTCCCGCGCAGATGTCTGCGCTGGATCTCTGGCTAACACGGATCTCGTGGGGTCTGGCAGCATTGATGGTTGCGCTGATGGCCTGGCTGCTGGTTCACCACCTGGGCGGCACCGGCAGCGCCGCAGCCCTCTCCGGCGAAGGCGACTCGACTGTGGCCCTCGTGGGTTTACCGGAAAACCTTTCTATTCCGGCCTTTGACGTGCCGGACTTCCAGCCGGCAGTCTACCGCAAAGCGTCACTGCGCACCATCATACCCACCCGCGAGAGAGATGAGGTCACCATCTACACGGTGGAACAGGGCGATTCCATCTTTGGCATCGCCAAGAGTTTCGACATTTCACCGGAAACCGTGCTGTGGGCCAACTATGATGTGCTCAACGACGACCCGCACATGATCGAAATCGGGCTGGACCTGAAGATCCCGCCCACGAACGGTGTGTATTACCAGGTGCAGGAAGGGGATACCATCGAGAGCGTGGCGAGCAAGTTCAAAGCCGACCCGGATGACATCCTCACCTGGCCGGGCAATCACCTGGACATCGTCGAACCGGTCCTCGAGCCGGGCACTTACATCATGGTCCCCGGCGGTCAGCGTGAGTTCCGCCAGTGGGTCGTGCCCACCATCGCCCGCGGCCGCGCCGGTGTGAACACCACCATCATCGGCCCGGGTTCCTGCGACACGAGCGCGGGCGGCGCCTTCGGCACCGGCAGCTTCGTCTGGCCGGCGGGCAATCACTACCTGTCCGGCAATGACTACTGGTCCGGCCACCTGGCGATCGACATCGCTGCCGGCATGGGCGCGCCGGTCTACGCCACCGACAGCGGTCTGGTGGTCTACGCCGGGGCAATCGGCGGCGGATACGGCAACATGGTCATGATCGACCATGGCAACGGCTTCCAGTCGCTGTACGCGCACCTGAGCCAGATCAACGTGCGCTGCGGCCAGAGCGTGTACCAGGGCAACATGATCGGCCTGGCCGGCTCGACCGGCAACTCCACCGGTCCGCACCTGCACTTTGAAATTCGCTACTTCGGCGCGTTCGTCAACCCCTGGCAGGTGCTTCCGTAACCAGCCAACAACCAAAACACAGGCGGCCCGAATGGGCCGCCTGTTTGATTCTCCAGCGGTTACAGCAGGCTGGGCGGGTCGACTTCGATGCGCCAGTCGGGCAGTGAGCGGCCCCGCACCACTGCCGCCGGATCCTGACCGCGCAGGATGATTTGCCAGCGGTACAGTCCGTCCTGGCGGGCGAAGAAGCAGGGCACCGGACCAATGATGCCCACATTGCGCTGCCCCTCGTCTTCAATCCAGCGCGAGAGCCGCGCCGCCAGCGCCCGGGCGGCCGCTTCGGCCTCGCGGGCGTCTTTGTGGCGGTACTCAAGCCGCACCAGGCGGGAGAATGGCGGGTAACCGATCTGCCGGCGGCGGGCGACTTCACGGCGGTACAACCCGCGGTAATCCTGACTGGCGGCTGCCTGGATGGCGTAATGCTCCGGCTGAAAGGTCTGCAGCACCACCTTGCCGCCCAGCGGGCTGCGCCCGGCCCGCCCGGCCACCTGGGTCAGCAGCTGGAAGGTGCGCTCCCCGGCGCGGAAATCGGGCAGGTTCAGCCCCACGTCGGCCAGGATCACCCCGACCAGGGTGACCATGGGCAGGTCCAGCCCCGTGGCCAGCATCTGCGTGCCGATGAGAAAATCCGCCCCCTTCCGGGAAAAGTTGGACAGGATCAGGTCGTGCGCACCTTTCTGGCGGGTGGTCTCTGCGTCCCAGCGCAGGAAGCGTGCCTCCGGAAACAGCTCCTGAGCCAGCTGCTCGACCTTCTCGGTCCCCACGCCGAACTGGCGGATGTGCGGGCCGCCGCAGGAGGGACAGGTGGTGGGCATCTGGCGGCGGTAGTTGCAGGTGTGGCAGATCAGCGCCTTGCTGCCGGTGTGATAGGTCAGCGGCAGGTCGCAGCGCGGGCAGGTGAGCGCGTAACCGCAGTCCCGGCAGAAGACGTAGGTGGCGCTGCCCCGGCGGTTGAGGAAAAGGATGCCCTGCTGCTGGCGCTCGAGCACCTGGCGCATGGCATCCTGCAGCGCCTGGCTGAAGATGGAGCGGTTCCCGGCGGCCAGCTCTCGGCGCATGTCCACTACCTCGACCGTGGGCAAAGGGAGCGAGGTGGCCGTATCGCCCATATCGTCCACTTCCCGGGCGATGCCCATGTGCACTTCGTACTGGCGCACGGCCTGGCGGTGAGCCAGTACACGCACCGGCAGGTTCAGCACCGGCCATTTTGCGGCCACGGCCCGGTGCATCAGCGCCACCTCGGGGGTGGCCGAACCCAGCAGGATCAGCGCGCCGGTCAGGCGGGCCAGCTCCATGGCCGCTTCCACCGCGCTGTAGCGCGGCTCGATGTCGCTCTGGTGGTAGGACTCTTCGTGGAACTCGTCGATTATAATCAGCCCCGGGTTCCACAGGGGCGAAAACAGAGCGCTGCGCGGCCCGACGATCACCGGCAGCAGGCCGGCCCTGGCCCGCCGCCAGGTGTCAAACCGCTCGCCAGCAGAGAGCTGTGAGTGGACCAGCCCCACCCGGCCGGGGAAGCGCGACAGGAAGCGTCGAACTGTCTGTGGGGTCAGCGCGATCTCGGGCACCATGACCACCGCCTGCTTGCCCTGCTCCAGCACCTCCCCCACCGCGCGCAGGTAGATCTCCGTCTTGCCCGAGCCGGTCACCCCGTAAAGAATATGCGGGGGGCGATCGGTGTCCTCTGAGCGCAGCACCTCCTGCACCTGCTCCCAGACCTGCTGCTGGCGGCCGGTCAGCGTGGGGATGCCCGTCGGGACGGAGGCCACCTGCTCGAGCGGGTCGCGCCAGACCTCGCTTTCCCCCAGGGAGATGAGATTCAACTCCACCAGCCGGTCCAGGTCCGCCGGGGTAATCTGGCAGGCAGCCCGGACCACGACCATGCTCAGCGGCCAGGGCTCTTTCATCAGCAGCTTCAGCAAATCCCGGCGGCGTTTTTCCGCCTGGCTGCCAGCCCTGCCCAGGTTGTCCCACTGCCGCTCAACCTCTTGGGGCGAGGCCGTCAGCTGGACGGTGCGCACCATCTTGGGGCGGGTGGCGGGCGGCAGCAGCACCGGCCGGCTGATCACCAGCCCGCGGCGCTGCAGTGACTGCATGGATTTCTGCCAGTCCATGCGCTTGAAGGCCGAATCCAGCTGCCGGGCGCGGCTCGGGCCGTTCTCCCGCAGGTGGGTGATCAGCCGCTGCTGCGGGCCGGTCAGCTTTTCGCCCTCCAGCGGCATGCCCGGGTTGAGGGAATATTCCGTGTCCGAAGACTGCGACAGCCCGGGAGGCACCATCAGGTCCAGGCAGGCGGCCAGCGAGTTCAGGTATTTCTCCGCCATCCAGCGGGCCAGCGCCAGCTGCTGCGGGCTGACCACCGGCTGCGAGTCCACCAGCATGCTGATCGGCCGGGTGACCGCCACCCGCGGGGTCTCCAGCAGGCGGGTGACCACGCCCTGCACCGTCTGGTGGCTGAAGGGCACGATCACCAGAGACCCGGGCTGCACCTGTCCGGCCAGCTCAGGCGGTATGTGGTAATCAAACAGGTCCGTGACCTGGCGGACAAAGACACAGACTTCGGCGTAATCAGGCAACTGCAGCTCGCTGGTATATGACACAGGCTCCGTAGCCCACCACGGCGCCGAAATCGCCGCTCTGGTCTCCGGAGGTGGAATAATGCACGGTCTGGACGGCGTTAGCGCCCATCTCCCTGGCGGCCCACAGCACGGCGACCACCGCCCCCACCCCGCAGGCAAACCCGGCGCCGGCTTCCTCCGCAGCGAGCACGTTCAGCGGGGCGAACTGCTCGATGCGCCGCAGCATCTCCCGGTCCAGGCGTTCGGCCACCGGCTGAGGGTAATAATGCGACAGGTCGGTGCTGGCGACCAGCAGGCTGCCTTCGGGCAGCACATCAGCCAGCGCCAGCCCGAGCGCCCGCATCGGAGCCGACGCGCGGGTGCGGACCATCACGGGCAGCAGCCGGAAGCCCGGCTCCAGCGCCCGCTGCAGAAATGGCAGCTCGATCTCCAGGGAATGCTCCTCGTCCCGCGGCAGCCTGACCAGGCCGGGCATGCCCCCGGCTCGCAGGGTCTCATCCAGGCGGTTCAGCAGGTCCAGGTCGACGGGCACCTCACCCAGCGGAGTCCAGTAGGCGGTGTGAGCGGTGGTCAGCAGCGGCGCCATGTGAGGGTGATGATACGGCGACAGCACCGCCACCACCTCGCGGGACTGCCCGCGCACCGCGGCAAAGGCCCGGCCGGCTGTGCGGCCTGAAAAGCGGATGCCGGCGTGCGGCGCGACCAGCCCGATCACCTGCCCCTCCGGCTTGTACGGAACCGCCTCATCCAGATACGCATCAATTTCTCGGGCCAGCAGGCCCGGATCCCGGTTGTACCAGGTCCCCGCAATGAGCGAAGGACGCACATCCGGCTGCTGGATCATATGTCCTCCTATTCTTTCTACCGGGGTACCAGTCTTCACTTTAATGATAGCACAGCCGCTGATCGCCGGAAAACCTTATTTCCACAGCACGCTGTCGAGCTGTACAGCCGCAGCTCCGGCCGCCAGCAGCCCCCTGCCGTCCTCCACCCG
>ENA-UPSB01001979-UPSB01001979.1-bioreactor-metagenome-genome-assembly--contig:-NODE-1979-length-21245-cov-87.028693_pt1 | contig 21245 bp, 18 predicted proteins | sample MGYA00238182_ERZ773286 | MGnify/ENA primary metagenome ERZ773286 (study PRJEB29026, sample SAMN07631240) | bioreactor metagenome | isolation source: Switchgrass digestor | place: USA: Dartmouth... | reverse complement strand
TATGAAATTGATGCATATACAGGAAAGGTATTAAAATCTGAATCGGAAAGCAAGGATATGAAAAAAGTGCCTCAAAAAGCAAGGACGCAAAGGAAGCCTCAGGTACTGAGATAACACCAATCCCTAAGTCCTCAGATAGCTATATTGATCTAAGCAAAGGCTAAGGAAATTGTACTTCAGCATTCAGGCCTTGATGTCGGACAAATCAGGGATTTAAAGATCGAATTTGATAATGATGATGGAAAAGCGATCTATGAAATCGAATTTAAGGCTGGATCTTATGAATACGATTACGAGCTGGATGCAGTAACAGGTCGGATTATTAAATCAGAAAAGGATAGGGATGATTGATATCTGCAAATCCGGTATGTTTAAAACTATATGTCGGTATGGACTTTAGGTCTGTTCCGGCATATAGTTTTTATTATCAGAATAAGCTTATGGCTTAAAGAATAATCTATATATTTAATAATTTTTTTGAGCTTGTTAGGTTGAGACATATGTTTGCATATGTTATAATCATGGTAAAATTTTCATAATCATGGTGAAATGGTAGCTGGCATCAAGTATTAATACCTGATATATTCAAATATTTCAATAGTACTGATATCTAAAGTGCTTTATCCAATATCAGGGAGGGTATCAAGCAATGTTTGATATAAATACTATTGTCGACAAGCTTCTTGATATGAAGCCGGACCCTATTCCGACATTTGCTTTGCTTAAGGAATTTAAAAAAATCAGTCCTGACAGCAATGAATATCAAAATGCATATGATAAGGTCATTGACCATCCCTTTGTAAAAAGCTTGAGGCAGAGCAGAATGAAAGAGGATTAAAAGCTACTAAAACTATCCAAGAAGGGTTGTTGAAAATGAAAATTGAACACATTGCTATCTGGACAATGGATTTGGAAGGCCTAAAGGAATTCTATGTTAAATACTTCAATGCCAAGGCCGGGAATATTTTTATTAATGAAAAGACAGGCTTCAGATCATATTTTTTAACCTTTGATGAAGCCTGCAGGCTTGAGATAATGGAAAAGCCGAAAGTTAGCGGACAAAAGGAGCCTGCTTTTGATGTCGTGGGATTAGCACATTTTGCAATAAGTGTTGGTAGTAAATTAGCTGTTGATGAGTTAACAGGCAGACTCAGGGCTGACGGAATTAAGGTATTAAGTGAGCCCAGGACTACAGGAGACGGCTATTATGAAAGTGTGATAGCTGATCCGGATGGCAACAGGGTGGAGATTACAGTATAATATTATCTGCAGGAGAATACAGTAAAATTATCGGCTATTAGTATTGGGGGAACCCTTTATCTCTTTACTATAGGTCTATACGGAGGATATATGAAAAAAATTATAAGAAGAGCTGGTATTACTTTATTAGTTATATGCATGTCTGCAATTCTCATGGTAATTGCCTTATAACAGGGTTAAATCCGCAATTGAAGAAAACAATGGTATTCTTACAGAAGAACAGGCTATTGAACTGTTGTCGGAAATAGGTATTTACGATGATAATGGTGAAAATAAACTTCAATGGTCTGTCATATACAACATGAATAATTTAGAGTGGAAGATATTTACCGAGCGTAATAAAAATAAGCTTATAAGCTTTCAGTTAAAATGAGTTGCTACTTTATATAATAGTTGCTACTATATGATGGTAGGATAATGATAAGCTGCGCATTTGCATCAACTGCTTCAATTGCAGTTAAACTGAGATATTCTGCAGCAAATGAGGGATATTTTATATTTGAAAGACATAATCTGGTTAATGAATTTATCCTTATAAAGGAGTTGGATGCTTATGAGAAGAAAAGACAGAGAGGTTAAGGATTTACAGGAGATATTGAATATTATTGATGCCTGCAAGGTTTGCAGAATTGCAATGCAGGATAAGGAGGGCCTTTATATTGTCCCTATGAATTTTGGCTATATTTATACAGAGGGCTGCCTGCAGCTATATTTCCATAGCGCAAAGGAAGGAAGAAAGATTGAGGCCTTCAAAGCTAATAGCGATATATGCTTTGAAATGGATTGCGAGCACAGACTTATTGAAGGAGATAAGGCCTGTGATTATTCATATGCATATAAAAGCATTATTGGTTACGGTAAGGTAGTCTTTATTGATGAGCCAGAGGAAAAGAAGCTTGCTTTGTCAGCATTGATGAAGCATCAGACCGGTAAGGACTTTAAATTTACCGATAATATGACAGATAGTGTTTGTGTCTTTAAAATAGTGGCCAGGGACTTTAGTGGAAAAGCCCGTTACTGACAAGTAAGCTTCAGGAGACATATAGGTACTTGACATATATACTCAGCTGGAGCAATACGCCAATTGCTGCAATGATGATGACCTGGTTTTATATATGTCAAAAAAGCTTCGCTGAGTTTTATTCTATGTTAAGGATATTAATTATTCTCGATTAGTATATACTTATGTTATAAGGGAATGAGAGTGTATGAAGAAGAACGTATGGGGTATGCCCACCTTGATTGAACTGAATGGTATTGAAGAAAATCTAAGCCTCTGCACCTCTTTGGGGCTTGATTTTATAGAGCTTAATATGAATATGCCTGAGTACCAGCCGGATAAGATTGAGCTGGACAGGCTGATATATTTGAAGGATAAGTACAATATCTTCTATACCATACATTTGCCTGAGGAATTTGATATAGCTAATTTTAATAAGTATGTTCGGGATGCATATGAAAAAATTTTCAAGGATACGGTAGAGCTTGCTGCAGGTTTAAACTGCCCGGTTATTAATATGCATATGAATTCAGGTGTATATTTTACCTTGCCAAGTCGGAGAATTCATTTGTACAGTAAATATTTTAATGAATACATAGACAGAATAAAAGGGTTTGGAGCATATGCACAGTCCTTGTTGGAGGATGGCGATATCAGGCTATGCATAGAAAATACAGGAATCTATGATATGGATTATATCAGGAAGGCTGTAGAACTATTGCTTGATTATGACAGGATATATCTTACCTGGGACATTGGGCATGATCGTTCAAGCGGTTATAGGGATATGAAATTTATAATGGATAACATTGATAAGCTTAAGCATATGCATTTTCATGATGCATTGGATAAAAAGGACCATCTTCCTTTATTTGAAGGAGATATAGATATCTGTGAAAAAATAGATATTGCTAAAAAATGTGATTGCTTATCTGTTATTGAAACCAAGACGGTTGAAGGTCTGAGAGCTTCTGTGGATAGCTTGCTGAAGAAAGGATTGCTAGGTTAGGCATTATCTGGTTATTTTTCTGCACATTTGATTTGGTATACTTACTAAGCTGCAATCTTTATATTATGTAATTATTTAATGGGGGATATGCCATGTCAAAACCCAAAAGCTTCTTTTTATATGCCATTTGTGTTTCGGCAGTAATACTTGCAGTTTCATGTTCCAATAAAAACAAGCATAATGATGAGTCAAGAACCAGAGATAATGTCTCAGTGAATAATAATGATACATCAAAATCAATTTCATCAGACTTACCATCACTTGTTCCAACTCATATTCCGGATAAATCACCTGAGATAACTCCTATGACTGATATAAGCGGGATTTCCGGAGAAAATGATGAAGAAATCAAGAAGGCACAGAAAATTATTGATGATTTGATGCCTTTATATCGTGAAATGAACAGGCTCATATATGGCGGACTGGATACATACAGTGAGGAAATCATAGAAGAAGAAAGCGGACATATTTATTTTGTGGTAAAGGATAATAAATATAGTTCGATTGATGATATACGGTCTGTTATGGAGAATGTTTTAACCAAGGATTTTATAAGTCACAGCTATTATAATTGGGTATTGGGAGGGGATTATCCTTATTTTAAGGAGGTTGACGGAAAGCTGTGTGTTGCTATGCTGGATGCTGTATCCACGCCCTTGCTTTCGGAGGTCAAAGGGGTAAACCAAATGTCTGAATCAGAAATGGTACTGCTTATGCAGGAAGACACAGACGATGGAATAAAGGATGTTTTAGTAACTTTGAAAAACGTAGATGGCAATTGGAGAATAGATAGCTACTAATGCTTTTGCTTTATCCTATCAAACAACCTAAAATTCAAATTCTAAAATTCAAATTATTATGTAATTATTTAATTATGTAATTATTTAATTATTCAGAAAAAATGGTTGACAAAGTGAATATTGACTATTATTATTCGTATTAATACTATTTTTAGGGTGCTTATAAAAAATGAAGCACCTGTTTTTTACCCTGCATTATGCAGATGGTTACTGATAATATACCGGTATTATTTGAACTAAATAAGAAAATGCCTGACTGTGAATTTGCAGGGATAATTTAATTTGCTTCTAAAAAGCTGCTGCCGGCCTATAAATGGGTTAAGAGCTTGCCGAAGTCAACTAAGCTAAATTGGGATATGGGGATTTAATATGAAAGCAGAAAACACTGAGATAATTAAAGCATATTATGATGCGAATCCACAAATGGAGTGGGACAGAACTGATGAAAGCAGGATCGAGTTTATTATAACCAGCCGGATGCTTAACCGTTACATAAAAGAAGGAGATAAGGTTCTTGATATTGGAGGCGGCCCGGGAAGGTATTCGATTTGGTTGGCATCCCGTGGCTGTGATGTTACCTTATTTGATCTGTCAGAGGGTAATGTCCGTTTTGCTGAAAATAAAGCGGCTGAGCTGGGGGTAAGGCTAAAAACCATATGTGGCAATGCCTTGGATAATGACTTGTATCCGGATGAGTATTATGATCACATTTTGGTCATGGGCCCGATGTATCACATTTTTGATGAGGAAGAAAGACGGACGGTTATAAATAATGCATTGGCGTACTTAAAGCCAAACGGCAAGATTTATATAGCCTTCATTAATTTATTTGCCGGAGTAATGTATTATATGGACGAATGGTTACAGGGCTTTAAGGCTGAATTGGATTCCGGCAATGGCTATGCAGAATGCATTTGCAATAATACGAGCTGGGAGGGGCGAGCCTTTACCGAGGCCAGGTTTGCGTCGTTGCCGGAGATCAAAAGCTTTTGCAATTCCTTTGGTCTAAAGCAGCTGACAATGTTTGGCCAGGAAGGCTTTTTGGCCTGCCAATTAACTCATATAGAGGCTCTGGAGGAACCCCACAGAAGCACATGGATAGAATATGCCTATAGAATGTGTGAAATTGAAGATTACCTAATCATGTCATCCCACATAATGTATATAGGCGAAAAATGCTGATTATGTTTGTCAGCAGAAAATCGGCTGTAATAAGCTCATATAATTAGTAATATATAACAGATGTCATAAAAATAACTTGAGTAGCTGCAGTTAAAGACTTTAGACTACTGCAATCAACGTGTCGAACATTTGTTCACATTGCTCATTGATATGATGATTAAAAGATGGTTCAAAACCACCTGTTTTGGTTATCAGCAATGTGGTATTGGAGAATGCTATGATGCATCTTTGCTGGTGCTAAGATTTATATCTACAGTAGCACCTGATGATAAAGACTGGATTAAAAGCAGAATTAATAATTATTACAAGCATTTTCATAAGAAAAAACGACCATGGTTTGTAGAATGGTATTATTGGCTTTGCCTTTCTGAAATGCCGTTAGATATTGCATTATCAGAAATAGATAAATACAAGGATGTTATGCTAAACATGTAAAAAATAAAAGCTGTGCTATACGCAGCCGTCATAATAAGGAAATCCAACCGATATTGCTGTCCATACTTAGAAATAATATGGTAAGATATCCTGAATACGAGTATATAAAGGATAGTGAAGCCAATATAGGCAAAGTGGATGAAGCCTGCCCTGTTGTGTAAGTATTCTTATGTTTATATTATATTAAATTGCTCTATATATATCAGTTTCTATAAATCAGTATATATAATATATGCAGGAGGTTTATATGGATAATTTAATTCTTGTGAAACCGTCCAAGGAACTGGAAAAAGATATTTTGGATTATCGGCAGGAATTCCTTGATTATGGCGAAAAACATATAAATGGAAGCTGCGGTTTGTCGCATTATGATAATTTTGATGAATGGCTGGATATTGCTCTTTCCATTGAGAAGGATAGATTATCAAGTAATAATGTACATGCCAGTACATATTTTTCAGTCCGGGAATCGGATAAAAGAATTATTGGTTCAATACAGCTGCGTCATTGGCTTACCGAGGAGCTGGAAAAGTACGGTGGCCATATCGGTTATGGGATTCGCCCATCAGAAAGAAGAAAGGGATATGGCAAGCAACAGCTTGCGCTGGTACTGGATAAGGCCAGGGAGCTTATGATACCGAGGGTAATGATCTCCTGTGACAAGAATAATATAGCATCAAGCAGAACAATCATAAGCTGTGGAGGCATATTGACAAGCGAGTCTGTATACAAAGGCCAGGAAATCAAAATTTATTGGATTGATTTGTATAAATGACAGCAAAAAGACTTGAAAGAGTGGGCTGGATACTTCTTTCAAGTCTTTTACATATATATGAGGAACTTTTTACTGATTAATTAAAATCCTCTGCCTTAAATATAGAACTGAAGAAATTGTATAAACCGCTGCGGATCGTACGGTTATCATGATCCGCACCTGATACCTCATACCAGATATGATTTACTCCGTTTCTTTCCATAATGTCATGGTAGCTCTTTGGAAACGTACCTACAACACGATCGTTGGTGCCGGAGCAAAGCATAATAAGATATGGTGTTTCATCGCTGTCTTTTATCCGAAGCTCATCCTCCTGCATCTGACCGGGATGATTCAAGGCCCAGTCTTTACCGGGAGTCAGTCCGGGTGCAGGTGCAATTGCAAGTATATAGCCAAAGAGATCAGGCCGTGTAAATCCTATGTATAAAGCCTCCCTGCCGCCCATGGAGAAGCCGGCTATTGCCTGATTCTCCCTGCCGGCAAGAACCGAATAATTCTCTTCGATAAAAGGCATCAGGTCGTTGACTAGATCATTAATAAAGTTATCATATATAAGCATGCCTTCCTGAGTAAGTGAAGGCTGCTGATTTATATCAGTTTTAGCAAACATATCAGGCAGTACAATAATCATTTCCTTGGTTTTACCTTCGGCTGCCAGGTTACCGCTAATTTCTATTAAGAAGTTGCCTTCCAGCATCGAATGCTCATTTCCGAAGATACCATGCAACAGATAAACCACAGGATATTTTTTGGACTCATCATAGTTGGGAGGGAGAATAATATTCACTCCTCTGGTAAGTCCGGTTGTTTTTGAAGCATAAGTTTTATGTACAACAGTGCCGTAGGTTCTGTCAGCCTTTTTTGCCATGTAATCTGAAGGACTGTCCTCTGTAACAGTAATTGCACTCATATATGCATTTGAAATATCAATCATTGATTCATAGGAGTCTTCCGGTTTGTCTTCATTTTCAGTTGCCTGCTCGCTGGTTGGAGCCTTTGCCTCTTCCGGCATTTCTGTCGGAGCTGGTGCAATAGTAGGAGTAGCTGTTGAGGCAGGCTCTTTTGGCTGTAGTTCTTCAACAGCTTGAGTTGGCTCTGGTTTTTGCGTAGCTGCAGGAGATGCGACATCGTCTGCTGATTTTAAGCAGCCTGCAAGTATGAATGTGAAAACTGCCGCAATTATAGCTATGCTAAGTCTTTTGCCGTTTTTCATGCTTAAGTCTCCTTTATTAAGTCGAAGCTTCCTTGAACTGTCATATAATAAAAATACATCAAACAGTATATCAATGATTAAGGACATGTCCATTTATTACACCTATAAAATACCATAATTTTTTTATTACTTCAAGATTTATGATGTGAATATCCGGGAAAAATCGATGAGATGATGAATACTAAACAACTGTATCTTGAATAATTATCTTTGATAAAAGCAGATAGTGTGTTTTTTGTTCCCTTTCTGACATATAAAAATATTTTATCATGGTTTGGTTTCTAATAGTGTTATATAACTTATGAAGAGTTTGAGCTTGAAGCAGTGTTCAAGGTTTTGCCTGGTTATAATTAATATCAGGTATTAGTAATTAATAATAAGGAGGGATTCAACTCCCTCCTTGCAACTCTGTATAACTGATTTTAAAGTCTTATAATTTGTATTTATCTTTGATTTCTTGAGAGCATCTGCATACTCCATATACTTTTATTGATTCAACTGTTTGCTCAAGTAATTCCAGCGTTATGTCCTTTGGTATAACAAATAAACCGACAGAAACAATTTTTAATTTCTTTTCATTAGACTTGATAATTTTTTCTAGCTCTGATTTAGATAGTCCTCCAACACCAATTGAGAATTGGTAGCCATAGCTTTTTCTTTGCTCTAAAAGCTGCTTTGTGTCGTTTTCATGCTTATCAATTTGCCTTTTTATAGCCGACTTTATGAATTCTGTTCTGTTTGCATAATAACCCTCGCTAACAAGTAAATCAATATAGCCAAGGTCAACCGTATTGATATTGATAGTAATCTTTTCAGTTGTATTTATTTTAGTTTCGTTCATCGCATTACCTCCTCATATTGAAAATTCTACGAATATTATACCATCCCATTGGATGGTGGTCAACATCCAAATTAGCATATTTAATTCTCAAATTAATAATTTACCATTACCAATAAAGAATTTAAGAAAATTTGATGGTCTTTCATAATGAGTAATATGGTTTACATGCAGCACAGATTCTTGACAAAATGAATAAAGCATGCTAGATTGTATAAAATGAGTATTAAATATGAAAAGCTTTATTCATAAGGTAATAAAGGCAATGAAGAGAAGAGTAATCCTATTAATGACAAGAGGCGCATAGCTTATTATTTAATGGCTGTATTTCTTTAATTAAGCGATGGCTTCTTGTTTTAAGTTTACAGAGAGTCTGTGTATGCTGAGAGCAGATAACTTAGATAGGATGAAGCAAGGCTCGGAGCCGCATACGGATCGCTTATTGCGTGATGCTATGACGTTGGATCCACGTTACAGGATCAGGGTATGAAGCAATACATAGGGATTGTGAGTACCCGGTGAGGCTTTCTCTGGTGACAGGAAAGTGAAATAGGGTGGCACCGCGGATCATTTCGCCCCTTAAAATATTATAATAATATTTTAAGGGGTGTTTTTATGTTTACAAAAAGATTAATGCCGGGGGAAAGGCCTAAATTTCCTAAAAAAGCGATAATTACTGCAGGTATGCCTTATGGCAATAAAAATCTGCATTTTGGCCATGTGGGCGGCATGTTCGTGCATGCAGATATATTTGCCCGTTTTATGCGTGACCGGATTGGTAAGGACAATGTTATCTTTGTATCGGGAACCGACTGCTATGGTTCACCCATTTTGGAAAGCTACCGTAAGTTAAAAGAGTCCGGTTATGAGGGAACCATTGAAGAATATGTAATGAGCAATCATATAAGCCAAAAGGAAACTCTGAAAAAATACTATATAAGCCCGAACTTGTTTGCCGCATCAGCTCTGGGGAGATCCGGCGAGATTCATCAGGAGGTTTCCGACTGGTTATTCAATACCCTGTATGAGAAGGGATTTATCAAAAAATATTCAAGCCCCCAGTTTTATGATGAGGAACTTGGTGTTTATCTTAATGGCCGCCAGGTTATAGGAAAATGTCCAATCGAAGGCTGTACTTCCGAGCATGCCTATGCTGATGAATGTTCTCTCGGCCATCAGTATATGCCGACCGAGCTGATTAATCCAATTTCAGTATTGTCCGGCAAGAAGCCGGCCTTCCGGGATGTGACCAACTGGTATTTTGTATTGGATGAATGTATTGATGAGCTTAAGGAGCATCTGGATTACCTGGCAAGGAATACAAACACCCGCAAATATCAGATTAAAATAATCGATGAGTTTTTAAAGAAGCCGGTGCTTCATGTACAGAGAAAATATATCGATAATCTGGCTGAATTGGAAGCCAAGCTGCCGGCGCATACAACCATTGATGATGAGAAGAAAAGCTCGGTAACCTTTGAATTTGAAAGCCTGAGCTTAAGGGATGAAGCAAAGCAGCTGCTGGATTCTCTTGGAATCTTCTATAGAGCAGGCAAGACCCTTGTGCCTTTCCGCCTCTCCGGAAATGTGGAATGGGGAGTTAAGGTTCCCGACAAGGAGGATTTAAAGGATCTCACCTTCTGGGTATGGCCGGAATCCTTATGGGCTCCGATATCATTTACCCAAACATATCTTGAATCAATAGGAAGGTCCAGGGAAGAATGGCTGGATTGGTGGAACAGCGAGGAATCGCAGGTATATCAATTTATCGGAGAAGATAATATTTACTTTTATTCAATTGCCGAGATGGGCATGTTCTTGCATTTGCTGGATGAGGGAGGCCTTAAGCTGCCTCATGTAATTCCAAATCGCCATATTTTGTTTATGGATACAAAGGCCAGCAGCAGCTCCGATATAAAACCGCCTATGGCTGATGAGCTATTGGAATATTATACGCCTGAACAGCTCAGAATGCATTTCATGAGCCTGGGACTGTCATCAAAGAGCACCAGCTTTAAACCGCAAGTATATATGAAAGAGGAAGAAAGAACAGGCGTTGATATGGTGCTTAAGGACGGCAATTTGCTGACAAATGTATTCAACCGGATAATCAGATCCTGTTTCTATGCAGCTCAAACTTACTTTAACGGCAGGATTCCGAAAGGATGTGTTAGCGAGGATATAAGGAAACTGATTGAGGAAAAGGTCCTGGAATATGAATTGCATATGTATAATCATGAGTTCCACAGAATTTCCTATGTACTTGATGATTTAATCCGGGAAGTAAACAAATATTGGGCGGGCCGGATTCGTATAGCCGATACGAATAACGATGAGGCTCTGCGCAAGCAGACTCTGATTGACTGTTTCTATGCCTGCAAGGTTATAGCAATTCTGGTGCATCCTATAGCTCCTTCAGGCTGCGAGATGTTCAGGGAATATCTGAATATTGATGAAAATCTGTGGAACTGGGAGCATATCTTTGAGCCTATAGAATTCTACACCGGCGATTTGGATAAGCATGAGATGAAATACCTTGAGCCCAGGGTGGATTTCTTCGAGAAGCTGGAATGGCAGTATGAGAAGCAATAGATGTATTATATATAGAAATAATTAAATCAATTCAGTTAAATATAAGAATCAGATATTAAATAATACTCTGAAAATAGCCCTGTTTGGTATTGATTTAGATACCTGGACAGGGCTAATATTACTATGAGCTGCACAGGTTTAATCCTAGAGTGATAACCGTATTTTATTATCAAAATATTGGAGTAATGTGTACAGTTTAGCTATATTCATTTTTTGCATTGAATAATGGATTTCGATATTATATATAATTTGTAAAATCAGGACTTTACCAACTTGTCTTACATACATTAGCAGGTTACCTATTATAGTATTTGCTATATAAAGGCTAGTGAAATATAAATATATATGAAGGAAAACTGCGATTGGTGCGGGATTGGTTTGAATATAATAAGCTAAATCCGGAAAATTAAACTTAAAGCCTATAAACTTTATTTACCTTTTTATGAGTAATTTTATTTGCAGAGAAGATTTAAACTGCATTAAAACAAGAGAAACAATAAACACATTATTTATATCAATATCCATATAGGAGAGAGAAATGTCAAGAAATGCGGTTGATTATTTTGAAAACACAATAATTCCATTAATTCAGGCATATTTTCCGGATCTTTTACCTGAGATGGATATAATGCTGTTGGGTTCCGTCGGCTTAGGAATTGATGATGAGATTTCAGATATCGAGGCGGCCATATATTTGGAGGATTCAATATGGAAAGCACATGGCAAGGGCCTGCAGCTATTGTTGAATGATTGCCTCGCCAGGACGAATAAATGGAAGAGTAAAGGCTCTATATTATGCGTTCATCCCGTTTCATGGCTCCTGGATGGACATTCCAATAAATTCCTATTAAATAATGATAATTATATTGATAATTTGCCTTGGGAAAAAGTATCTTTTGAAACCTTATTTACAATTCAGAATAATAAAATAATCCTAAGCAACAAAGGGATATTGAAAGCTTTAAGGGAAAAAACTGTTACCGACAAATATCCCCAAAAATTATGGAAAAAGATGTTGATTACTAATTTAAAAGAGCTTATAAATGGAGAATTTTTCGAACTAAAAAAGGATGTTTATCGGAATCTAACAGCTGAAGCTATAATTATATATGGAATTATACTAGAAAGGATTTATCATGTTGCCTTTTTAATTTCACATGAATATTATCCATGGCGAACACATCTGGATTGGGCATTCAGAAAATTGCCTGTTTCAGGGACAGAACTGGGCCGTTACATAGATAAGCTGTTAGTAATCGATAATTGGAACGAAAGATTCGGCATGATAAACACAATAATAGAGTTTTACAAAAGCTACATTACAAATAATAAAATAGTTCCGGAAATAGATTTATATAGTGACGATAATGAATTAATATGGGCGGAAAGACTTTCTGCATGGAATAATCCTGAATGGAGAAATTATATCAAAGAAAAAGAAAAAGATGCTGTAGAAAATGGTTACAATGCAGATCAGTTCTGGGTATTTAGCTTATGGAGCTAACAGATGGGGTCCAGGGATTAGCTGCCTGGAGTCTCATTTTAGTATACTATTATTTCGTTAAACATAGGTTTTGCGAATAGTTGGATATAAAAACAATATACTACCCTATAGCCTTGTTGATATTTGTCCATTGAAGTAGTTATCACCACAGTTTCTATTTCAATTTTGCGGGGGTATTAGGCGGTATCCCCTTAACAAGCGAATTTTGGGAGACAAGATTCAGTGCTTGCTACAACATAAGACACCTGTCTTATACGGTAAGTATTTGATTACCTGCCGAAAAATAAGAGCCATCATCGCTCATGTTCATGTCGTTTTTGCTTACTTAACCGTTCTTCCATCTCTTTTTCTTTAGTGGTAAATTCCACACCGGCAAAGTGTTCTGAATCATGGATGTATCCTTGATTTCCACTTGATAGATTTTCATTAACGAAGCCTCCTTTCTTGATTTTTTATTAAAAATTCTGGTATTTTTTCATCTTTACAGCGATTAAAAAGTGTAAATTAATAATTGGAACCAAGGATACATATCATATTAAATTGTATATACTATAATAGGATATTGTCTTCTCATCTTTTAAAACGCAGATCCTATATTGACAAAATGGCTTATGCGTTCTATAATTAGATTGAAAGACAATATGCCAGTTTGTCCTCCGGTGTCCCTAGGGCCCGGGGGCTTTTAATCTATTGGGGGATACAATGTCGAAGAAAGTATTTAAAACATATCGGCAACTTCTTACAATACTTAGAGGTCGTGGCGTTAGAATCAAAAAGGGATCTGCCGGAAGCCGTGCTATCCGTATTTTAGAGAAAGAGAATTACTACAATGTCATTAATGGATATAAAGAGCTATTTATTGATAAAACAGCTACAACAGCCACAAAAGAAGTATATAAAGCAGGTACTGATTTTGATGAGATCTATGCTCTGTACACTTTTGATCGCGAAATCCGTATTATTTACCTAAAATATCTATTATTAATTGAAAATCACTTTAAATCAGTATTATCCCATATTTTTTCAGAAAAATATGGGTATGATAATTATCTTAAGCTTGATAATTTCCATTGCACTGCTTCAACCGATCCAGGTACACAAAAACGAATAGCAAAGGCCCATCATTTGGATATCACTCGTGATTTAGCACAAATCAATAGAATAAGCGCTGAAGAAAATGTTTCAAACGTAACACATCTTATTGGTGATATTCAAATGGAGATTGCAAGGCAGCTGTCAAAACACCACCCAATGGTAACCCATTATATGACAACGCACGGTTATATTCCTTTATGGGTTCTTGTAAACGTTTTAACTTTCGGTAAGGTTACAACTTTTTATTTAAATATGAAAGAGCCTGATAAAATTCAAATAGCTAAGTCCTTCAATATACATTATAAAGAACTCCATAAATACATGAGTATGCTGGGTTTTGCAAGAAATAAATGTGCACATGACGAACGATTTTATGATATTCGTTTTGTTCAATTGCTTCATACTAAGAGTATTCCTTACTTTTCCCGAATTGGATTACCTCGTAACACCAGCGGCTCATATGACATGGGATTGAATGATGCATTTGCTGTTGCTATTATCTTTAAGCAAATGCTCAGCAAAAGTAATTTCAAAGAATTTGCTTCAGCAATGGATGTAGCTTTCAAAAAACTGGATAAGCAATTACATACCATTACTATTGATGATGTAAAAGGTAAAATGGGGTATCCTAAATCCTGGAAAAACATAGTTAATCTTTAATTCTATTTTATAAACGTTCACATTTATTTCCGTAAAGCTGTCTGCCTAATATTAATTCTAGGTAGTTATTCACATCCTTTCCGCGCTTAGGCGGCTCATCAGAAGCAATATAGGTAGATGATAAAATGGTTTGAATCGTTATTGCTGCCAGTCTTCCGGCTGTATCGTTATCCAAATGCAGGGCTATCTCATTGATTTTTGGAGAGTCCTTTAAGTATTGCGTGAGTGCAGCAGGTAGGGGGCTTTCTTTATATATAGCATTGTAGAAAAAGCAAAGGCAAATCGCCTATAGCCGCATTATTTTTTTGAACTTCTCCTGACTGAGATACCTAAGCACATGGATGATAAAAATCTTGACTTTCTGGATGATTTGCTTCCATGGTCAGAAAAGCTCCCGGAAACATGCAGAAGGTAAAAAGCAATAATGATAATTAGCCGCCACTTTAGGCGGTTAATTTTTTCAGGTGGTACGCATGGTTGGTTTCCCGGTTACTTAGTCATAAATATATAGATATAAAAAGCAAGAAAAGTTTCCAGCAAAGGTTTTACCGAATCACTGAATACTTTCTCGTCTCAATTGCAAATTAGGCACAATACAATAAGCATACCATATTATATGATTATGAATGCATGCCAGTATTTTTTGATTAATTTCCAACTATTTTACTTCTACGTTCCATCAGAATAACATCATGCCACTTTCCGTTACTCATTTTACCGAGGCGTTCTCTATTACCAGTATTTAAGAAGCAACAACAGCTTCAATACCGATTTATTTAAGAGACTGGCACCTTCATTTAAAAATACTATCAATTATACTGATAATATAAGCTATGGCAGCGGTAATGTATTTTATATATTTGCTTTTAAAGATACTGATTTTATGTTTGTATATATACCGTTTGTCTCTTTTATATTAGATAAATTAGAATACCCTGTGGTAAGAGCCGCTGGCATACCTTACATTACTGAAAATGAAAGTAATGTAGGAACCTGTTATTTTATCACTGTCAATCCTGCATCAAAAAACCTTAAGGAAACACTTAAATATATCAGCTCTTTATGCAAGTACCTGAGCTCATATAACCCGTATGTGATTTTAAAGAACCGAGCCCTGTATCCTGATACTCAGGTTATGGATGATATTTATGAAATCTATTCAAATGGTGATATCCAGTTCACATATCCTAATGAATTATTTATAGACACATTTGAAAAATTCCTGGCAGGTGAAATAGAGCTAGACAGCTTTATAAAAGAAGCTGACAGAAGACTTGATACATACCTGAAAGAATAACAACATTTTACATCGAGTAGGAGGTGGTGACTAACCGCTCTCCTCTCACAGCACCGTACGTACCGTTCGGTATACGGCGCTTTCAATAGTTGACGTGCACTGACTGATATGCTGTGGCTAAATCATAGAAGCCACTTCGTATCAGTCTTTCTTTTGTCATTACCATATTTACAGCAACTGTTTGTGTTGCAGTCATTCCTTTCTTTCTCGGTTATACTTGGGACTCCTATTGATTTCGCCCTTCATCTCTCAATTACTATGGCCACTGTTGACTTCTGTATGTTCAGCACCGCCTCGTTTCCTTGTACGGTGGTTACTCTTTTCAGAGCGTTTCATACAGATCTCCCCGGGTACTCGCATGTTCCTTCTCTCCATATATCTGCTACATTTACCATGCATGATTACGTGCGGTTATTGGGCTTCGGCTTGTCTTGCAGTCTTACCCTCATGCATGGCCTGATGTGATTTCTGTTCGTCAGATCGGAGATTTGCCCACTGGTTAGTATGTTCCCAGTATCCAGCTTCCTTCAGATTCGGTCTCACAACCGACACCCTTGCCTTCGGCTATATCCTTCCCACCGCCGGGCGGATTCGAGACTTTCACTCGTTGGAACATGCGCCCGCCGGGCGCACAGATAAACGGAACCCCTTTAACGTGTTTGCAGTGTAAGGGGTTCCGTTTATGCGTTCATTAAATTGATGGTAGGTTCATCATATTCTTGATGTTCATTTCTAAACAGTAGAGATAATTTTATTAGCATAATATATGCTGTCACTTTCATTCAATTTCATTTCAGAAATTATAATCGTGATATTTTATAGCATTCTTTGTTCAGTGGTAAAAATAAATACTCTCAGCTGTTGGTTCCGCAATGCTATACCTCTTCTTTCTCTGAATGTTATTACTTATAATTTTAATATTTTTAATTGTCACAAAGCACATAAAAATAACTTAATTATTATCTCATATATTGTACTAAATAGTTAGACTGCTATGTACTAAATAGTTAGACTGCTATATATTGACATATACCATATTATGGAATATACTATATTTTACATATACAATTTTTAAGCTCACTAACATTTATGAGAAAATATGCATAAAAAAGTTTAATTATATAGATTAATTATTTATAGTATAAGGGGGCTATTATTATGTTTAATGTTAATTTATTGAAGTCCAGTAAAATTAAAGTAGTATCTATTATGCTTTCTCTTGCATTTATAATTTTTAAGTATTCCAACTTTTCCTACAAAGGCGGCTTCTGATTTTGAGCACATCCAAGCTTCTACTGAGGATACTTATATCACTGCTTCCAACTGCGAGCATACCTATAGTTTTATAACAAGTTTTCAGGTTCCAGGTATCAGTAGCGATCATATTCATAATGGCCAACTTTGCAATGTCACAGTGGTTTATAATATTATAGTGTTTGTATGCACAAATTGCGGTCACATGTTAAACGTAGTTTCAAGTGTTTATGAAATCCATAGTGTCGCTAATTGAAAAATCGGAAGTAACATTCCGATTTCTCTGTAATATATGAATTTAAAAAAGCAACAACCAAATAACGAAGGAGCTAATGATATGAAAAGAATCAAATACTTATTAGTACTTATCTTAATTACTACCCTTCTCTGTTCCTGCAATAAAACCGAAACATCTGTAAATGAGCCTGATTATTCTGCTTTTACTCGCAAACAAAACGCAGAATCAGATATATATGGTGATGCAAACATCAAGAACAATACAGATGAAACACCGAACACTACATCTAACCCTAATCCTCAAGGACATGATCCTGAAAAGGAATGGCCTCTTGAACTGGATTTTACAGGCATAGCTTCAAATAAAGAAGTTAAGCTTGGTAATATAAATATTAATCGAAAAATAGAGTATCAGTATTCATATTTGGTCTGCTACGATGCAGATAACGATACTACATACTATATTAATTATGGAAATGATAATTATATATATGAGCTTAAGGATGGAAAAAGCAGCTTATTAATTGATATGGAAGCCATATGTCTTCAGTTGTGGAATAATGAGCTCTATTTTTTGGCCAATAATCATAAAAACCAAGATATGATTACCGGTGATATTTATTGCTATAATTTGTCCGATAAAAAGCTTCGTCTTATACTGGAGACAGATGCCAATTTTCTTTATATAGATTCTTATGGAATTTATTTTACCCAATTAAAGCCGCCTCAGTCTGGTTTTATAGACACACTGAAATTTACAGGTTATATACTTGATTTTGGAGCAGATACTCCTCAAAAGGTAGATTATATACAACCTGTGGCATATAACGAATATCTGCTATATGTAAGCAATGAGGGTATAGTTCTACATAATAGGGAAACAGATGAAAAGATTCTTATTGCTCCAAAAGAATATTATTATAATCATATGAGTATTTATGACCAATATCTTATATTAACCTATGAATCAAAAATATGTATGCTTGATTTGCTTAATGGTGATAGAAAAATATTTGATTTCAATGATGATAAAGACCTGAAAAATAAAGGTATTTATTTAATGGATTATATAATTATTGATGATGTTTTTTATTGTATTAGTTTTGGTCCTGTAATATACACATGCAATTTATCTACAGGAGAACTAGACATTTATAGCCCTCTTTTCGGTGATATAAAATCAAATCCTGGTATACAAGCTTTATTTACTGATGGAAAAAGTATATATGCGATTTGGCAAGAATATGGCCATAGCAGATTGGTAGAAATTTGCTTAACAAGTGAAATTCAAGTAATAGGATTAGAAAATCTTTTTGAAATTAAGGAGATGGGCAAGTGAAAAAAATACATTTACTTATGTGTATATGCTTTATATGTATATTAACATTCCTTGCCACTGCTTGCAGCAGGAGGGAAACTGACGATGGAAATGTTGACTCAATTGATGATTATTATCAATATACTATAAATGACACCATATTTTCATACGATGCTGATGAGGATAAAGTTTATTATGTGACAGCTGAATATAATACGTCTGTTGGTGCAAACGGGCTTGAAAGCAAAGCTCTATCAAGATATATTCTTAATGTCATGAACCTTGACGGAGTTCTTGAAAATAGTTATACAGTTCCTATAGGATTCAGAATATTATGTGTTTCCGGCGGACGAATATTTTATATAGCTGATAATTTGTTTGATGAGGTTAATGATTTCTTTTTTTATGAATTTGACAAGGATGCTAACAAAGCTGTACTACTGGGTTCTTCCAGCAATTATAATGAAATTAATAAAATTGAAGAAGCAGCTGGCAAATTGTATTTTTTAGGAATTAACAAGGATTATACAAATATAGAGTATTCTCTTGCTTCTCTTGAAGACAGGTTCAGCTATTCAGGTGAAAGAATCGGTTGCCTTGATTTAGAAAGCGGTAATATAGAAGAGTTGCCAATAGATCTTCCTGTAGCTTTTGCAAAGGCTCCACACGACAATCTGCTTATATATGCCTATGACCAGGAAAAAGGCTATTATTTTACTATTTACAATACAGCTTCCAGTAGCTTTTCCGAAAGAATATATCATAATATGGAACAATTAACTGTCTTTGATGTGATTAATGAAAATTATGATTTCATTTACCTAACCTTAAAAGGTGACTCTTTTACACTGACTGTTTCTTCACCTTACCCTGATGGCGGTCAAAAAGATTTGATACCAAATTTCCCTCTTAGTGCAATGTTCAATATTTCATGCTTCGGAGACTTTACCTATTGTACAGATCTGGAGGGAAAAAATATAATACGAGTACAAAATTCAGCTTATTTAAAATCCAATAAACAGATCATAATGTATTGTAAATTTTCAAACACTACACCATTTGGCTGCGGTTATAATATCAAGAATGAGGTTTTGACAAATGAAGAGTTATCTCTTGCTCTTCTATCACAGGATCCTGCTTTTGATATTTGTTGCATTAACTCATATGATGATATCTCAGCCAATATTCGTGATAAAGGCTCCTTTTATCCGTTGAATAATGTCAGTGGTGTTAAGGAATACCTTGACCTATGCTTCCCTTATGTAAAAGAAGCAGCCACCAATTCAGACGGTGATATATGGATGCTTCCGATATACGTTGACATTCCATGCTTTATATACAATGAGAGCATTTGTCAAACCAAAGGAATTGAATTTTTCAGGTCAATGACTATTGAGGAATTACTTAATACAATTGATAAGGTTAAGCAAGAAGAAGCACTAAAGGAATATTACGAAGTTAATAATTTATCCTTTACTAAATGTCTCTTTTACCAGTACTTAAGAAGCAATACCAGCTTCAATACTGATTCATTCAAGAGACTGGCAACTTTAATCAAGAATACTATAAATTATACTGATAATATAAGTTATGGTAGCGGTGATGTATTTTATAAATTCGCTAATAAAGATAATGATTTTATGTTTTTATATATTCCTTTTGCTGTTTTTTTACTAGACAAATTAGAATACCCTGTGGTAAGAGCCGCTGGCATACCTTACATTACTGAAAATGAAAGTAATGTAGGAACCTGTTATTTTATCACTGTCAATCCTGCATCAAAAAACCTTAAGGAAACACTTAAATATATCAGCTCTTTATGCAAGTACCTGAGCTCATATAACCCGTATGTGATTTTAAAGAACCGAGCCCTGTATCCTGATACTCAGGTTATGGATGATATTTATGAAATCTATTCAAATGGTGATATCCAGTTCACATATCCTAATGAATTATTTATAGACACATTTGAAAAATTCCTGGCAGGTGAAATAGAGCTAGACAGCTTTATAAAAGAAGCTGACAGAAGACTTGATACATACCTGAAAGAATAACAAAGCTTTTGCATATTACGGATGAACGGAACCCCTTTAATGTAATTTCATGTAAGGGGCTCCGTTTTGTTTGAGCAATGAAGTTTTGAGTTATTATTAAATGCACACTATTCTCAATTGGTAGTTATGTTTAATAATCTTCCATTCTCTTTTTCATCAACAAAATGAAAAATGTGCTTATTAACTCAAGGGCCAAAGTGCGTCTTTCGCCCTTTTTTATTTTAGGTAAAACGTCTTTTGATATATATGCGTTGTACACTACGTCTGTATTTGCTGGCCGTACAAAAGTATGATAAAAGAAATCATTGGGGAAAATGTAAGTACCCCGTTCCGTTTTATATTGTTCTAAGAAGAACATACACTTCCCAAACCATTCACTGTTTAGTGCAACAGGTGAATATGACATCATATTTATTGTATTCAAGAAAGAAAATTTATCATTTTCAAGCAAATAATCACTTTCGTAAAATGGTAGACATATACCGCCGGCACTTGTGTGGTATGCTTTGTTTTCTTCGGACCAATGTATACCATAATAACCATGTGTCTTTTGATATCGGGGATCGAATATATATTTCACTATATCATCAATTTTTTTCTTTGTTTCTTCGCTTTTTATGTATTTATATAGATAAATCATTCCCATTACTGAATAGTTTGTCGGTAAAGTGTTTTTACCGGGTCAATTATTCCAAAAGCTACCGTACTTGCCTGTCCGTGAA
>ENA-UPSB01001977-UPSB01001977.1-bioreactor-metagenome-genome-assembly--contig:-NODE-1977-length-21259-cov-792.598519_pt1 | contig 21259 bp, 19 predicted proteins | sample MGYA00238182_ERZ773286 | MGnify/ENA primary metagenome ERZ773286 (study PRJEB29026, sample SAMN07631240) | bioreactor metagenome | isolation source: Switchgrass digestor | place: USA: Dartmouth... | reverse complement strand
ACTGCCGTGAACAGGTAGATACGCTGTGGGAGGAAGTGAAGAGGTTCGAGAACCCTCACAGGTATTACGTGGACCTGTCGCAGAAGCTGTGGGACATAAGGGCGAAGCTGCTGCATGAGTATTCGATGAGATGATAGGCCGGATACCGGCGGCAGTGCCGGTTGAGGCCGTACCGCGATGAGATCCGGCAAACGTCTTTCAGCAATACAGGCAGGGTTTGGGCTATTGGACGATACAGATGGATTTCGGAGGAGATGCATGTGAAGTCATACCGTAAAGTGCTTTATTTCAATACGCCGACCAGGCGGGCTTATATCAATATAACGCCGCAGGTCCAGAAATGCATCGACGAAAGCGGGATAAAGGAAGGGCTTGTCCTGGTCAACGCAATGAACATCACGGCCAGCGTATTCGTGAACGATGACGAACCGGGGCTCCATCATGACTTTGAGGTGTGGCTCGAGAAGCTTGCGCCGGAGAAACCATACAGCCAGTATGAACATAACGGCTTCGAGGACAACGCTGACGCCCATCTGAAGCGGCAGATCATGGGCCGCGAAGTCGTGGCTGCCATAACCAATGGAAAACTTGATTTTGGGACCTGGGAGCAGATATTCTACGGCGAATATGACGGCAGGCGCGAGAAGCGCGTATTGGTCAAGATAATAGGCGAATAGCCGCTGATTAGGATTTTGCAAGCCGTCATTGCGTCTCCGCTCGAGCAGGTACGCTGACAGCTAAGCAAGTTTCACTTCATACACACATGATTTGTCCCCGCGCAGCACGGATGCTTTTACAGTTGCCCGCACGGGACGGCCGAAAACTTTACTGAACATCATTTCCGCAAATCCTTCGGAACAGTTGCACAGTTTCGGGCACTTCACCCTGTCGTCCAGCGGGCATACGCAAAAAGGCTTGTTTTCATCTGCAATGATTATACCGGCGTCCCTGTCGAACGTTATTTTCCATCCCCATGTTTCTTCAATAAAAGAAATAAACTCCTCTGGTTTTCCCACGTACGGTTCAAGTACCTTATCCATTTCATTCGCAGTATAGTGGCGGACGGCGGCTCCCTTTATCTTTCCGCATTCGTCCTCGCTGCCGAAATAAGATTCGATTTCCTTAGAAACCTTTTCGATATCGAAATATGCCATAACTGTCCCCCGAATCGGTTTTTATGTAAAAATAATATGTTACAGCAGGCAGCCAGTCAAGAGTTATGCAGGGCTGTTGGATAATACCTGGGGCATCCAGGTATTTCGGCCTTCTGTGTATACCTGAGGTCAAAGTTCTGAAACTGCCGTCATCGACACAACCGCCATCCGCTGTCCTGTCAAAAAATACGTTGACAATTCGTATTGACAGTGGGTATAATAGCGAAAATACAGTTTAATATTGAAAAAGAATACCTGATCAAAAGCATTGATGGAGAAGGAGTAAGGGCAATGGATCCCGACAGAGAGTTCCCGGGCGGTGAGAGGGGCGGGGAGACTTGTTCTGAATACATCTCCGGAGCTGCAGGCTGAAAGTGCATATAATGCATGAGTAGGCTGTGCCGGAAGCCTGCGACCGTTACAGCGCTAGTGGATAATGTGACCGGAAAGGGTTTTGCCTGCGGCAGCAATACGGCACACGTCCATAATAAGGTCGGTACCGCAAGGTATCGATGAAATGAGGTGGTAACACGAAGCGAGAGCTCTCGTCCTCTGACAGCATTCAGAGGCCGAGGGCTTTTTTGGTTTATGACCGGCCGGCTTTACCGGCCGGCGGAGCTGGAGCATACCGGCTTAAAAACTGTACTGGATTTTGATGCGCTGTGTATCAACACCCGTCTTGAGGCCAATGAGCCCATCGGCATACACGAGTTCCTCTATCCCCTGATGCAGGGCTACGATTCAGTGGTGGTAAAAGCGGATGTGGAGCTTGGCGCGACAGAGCAAAGGTTCAATGTACTGATGGGCAGGAAGCTTCAGAAGGATTTCGGACAGCAAAGCCAGGTCGCTTTGTTCATGCCCGTACTGGAAGGGACCGATGGAGTTGAGAAAATGAGCAAGAGCCTGGGGAATTACATCGGCATAAATGAAGACGCCGCAAACATGTACGGCAAGGTCATGTCGATACCGGACCAGCTCATAATAAAGTATTTCAGGCTGGTGACGGATGTCCATCCCGACGAGATCGATGCCATGGAAAAGGCGCTCAGAAACAATGAAATAAATCCAAGGGATCTCAAAATGAAACTTGCCTTTGAGATAACCGGGTTATATCATGGAAATGAGGCAGCAGTCCGGGCGGAAGAAAATTTCGTTTCGGTGTTCCAAAGGAAAGGTATCCCTGGGGATATAACAGAGTACAGGCTTGACAGTGAACTGATCACGGTAGGCGGCGTAGATATGGCGGAACTGCTGGTAAGGATGGGTTTCAGTGCGAGCAAAAGCGAGGCAAGGAGGCTCATTACACAGGGCGCTGTCAGGATAAACGGAGAGAAGCTCACCGGTCTGACCGCTGCAGCACTGGATAACGGAGACATAATACAGGCGGGGAAGCTCAAGTTTGCGCGGATATTGCGGTAAGGCAGCCGTGAATAACATGCCTGGACAGTACCGGACGCTTGCCGATGCCGTACGGGATATTTGCTGTCGCAGTACCGGACGTTTACTGATACGGAGCCGGTTGTTTGAGATTCAGCCGGATGCTCATGCTGCCGGTAAAAATAAAAGGAGGGTTTGAGATGAAACTGCTTAAGGAATTCAGGGAATTTGCGATGAAAGGGAATGTCATCGACCTTGCGGTCGGCGTCATTATCGGCGGCGCGTTCGGGAAAATAGTCACATCACTTGTAAACGACATCATAATGCCGTTGCTTACGTTTATCACGAAGCGTGGCGAACTGAGCTTCGAAAACCTGTTCATCGCTCTTGACGGAAAACATTATGAAACTCTGGCCGCCGCGCAGGAAGCGGGAGCGCCCACTTTCAACTATGGCCTGTTCCTGACGAACGTACTTGACTTCCTGATCATATCATTCGTCATTTTCATGTTCGTGAAGCAAATAAACAGGTTGAAAAGAAAGCCTGAACCGGCGCCGGTGGCGACTAAGGAATGCCCGTACTGCCGTACCGCTATCCACAAGGACGCTGTAAGGTGCCCGAACTGCACATCGGAACTCCATTGATACCTGGAGTTCCGATGACAGGTGGGGGGAGTTGGCAAGATGTCCTTACAGGGGCTTTGTTTATATTGGGGACAGGCTTTATCTTACCAGCCTGATTCCTTCGTCAAAGGGTTCCATGAAGACAAGGTCTCCAGGTGAACTGTAAACTTCGATACCGCCGTTGAAGATGATCTTTTGCGCTATTATCCTTCCGTAAACCGTGTGGAGGCCGTTATTGAGAACGACGGTGCCGTTGGGCGCATAAATGGTGCCCCGGATGACCGCGCCGGAGCTGTTGAAGTGTATATTGCCGTTCTGCGAGTATATGCAGATGGAATCCGTGCCCGGGCTTTCGTATACGACTGAATGGTTGAAATTGATATTGTCTTTGGCAAATATGGTCCCGATGCCGGAGAACTTGTTGCAGTTGAAGTTGATGTGCCCGTTTACGTATATGGCTTCATCGACGTGGAGATCGCTGTTGAAGCTCTGGCTGGTGTTGTAATAGGTGCCCTGCTTCAGGGCGAGCTGCTTTATTTCTTCGGAAAAATCGGGCATTTCAATATAGCTGTTGAAAGGGCGCTGTTCCCCGATGTCCGTATGGATACTGTTGAGCGTGATCCTGCCGACAGTGTCGAGCACGCCTGTGATAACCAGCGAGTCGTGGTTGCCGTTATAGCGGAAACCGTTGTTGGAATGTACGCTTCCTTCCACATATGTATCCTTGCCGTTTGAGTTGAGGATGAGTTCCTGGTTCATGTCGCTGGAGAATATGGCATATTCAAACGCGCCTCTCAGGTATCTGCCTCCCTTTTGGGCCGTTGCTGAAGCCATGACTTCAACGGAGTCCATGCCGAAGACACCGGCCAGCATGTAGTCAAACGACTGGGCTGCTTCTACGGTCACCTGCCTGTCATTGTTCGCGAAACTTACATTTATTGATGCCGATTCGAAACCGTTGCTGTCCAGGTATGCCCGTGCAGTATCGGCCGCGTCGGCGGTGGAGGGCAGGTCCTGTGCTGCGGCCAGGGCAGCTGAGTCGACAGCGTTCTGGAGCCTGCTCTTCTGTATGCTTACGATGCCGATGTCAACGACAAGCGCACTGAAGCCAAGGATCAGCGTCATCATCAGGGCTGTCGTAACAGCCGCTGTCCCTTTGCAGCTTTTAAAGGAAATATCCATGCAAATACCTCCTGACTTTATTCTATAACCTCTTCAGAATAAAAAAGGTACGGCAGTCACAACATTTATGGGGAAAAAGTACTATTTTTGATACAGTGATGAGCCGAAGCGCCTGTGTTATAATGTGAGATGCTGATATAATGCTGACGTGATACAAATGATCGCCGGCATGGTGCCAATATAAAGACCAACGGCTGGTTTTCCGGGATCTTGCAGCCCGGTCACCTGAACAGTCGGCTGCAATGCCTGGAAAGCATGCTTTGGCGGAGATCAAGAATATGAAAGGAAGGAACATGATCGATGGTGGTAATAAAAAAGGTCAGGACGAAGGATGAAATGGATCAGGTGTATGATATCAGGCGCGAAGTGTTCATCGAAGAACAGGGAGTGCCTGAAGATATAGAGATGGACGGAAGGGACGATGAGGCGGTCCATGTGCTGGCTGTTGTCGATGGCGAGCCTGCCGGCTGCGGAAGGCTTTTGATCAGCGGCGATGAAGCCAGGATCGGAAGGGTCGCGGTCAGGAAAAAAATGCGCAGGTGCGGCATAGGAGACGGCATATGCAGACTGCTGATCGCACTTGCGAAGGACAGGGGCGCAGGTAAGATAGTCCTTGACGCCCAGCTTACTGCCGAAGGATTCTATTCACGTCTTGGTTTCGAACGCGAAGGCGATATCTTCATGGAAGCGGGCATGGAACATGTGAGGATGACCATGAAAATCTGAACTGTTTGGGAATATTTGAGCCGTCCTGGCGCTCATGTGATTATTGCCCGGTTTTCATCTTATTTTCCGGTCATTTTTTGTTCATTTTTCACATCTAATTGATATTGACATTCATTATCAATAGGGCTAAAATTTAGATAGCAAATGATAATGATTATCAATTACAGGTGAGATGTATGACACTGGATGAAGCGAAGCGCGGAGATCAGTTACAAATAGTCAATATCAAGGACGCCCTCGTACGTTCACAGGCTATAAGGCTTGGCATATCTGAGGGTTCCAGGATGCAGTGCGCCGAAATAGTTCCGCACGGTCCGATAATCCTGAAGAACAGGAAGCAGGAAGTAGCCATAGGCTATAAGCTGGCGCACAAAATAAAGGTGGAAAGGGTAGGATAGGCCATGTCTTCTCAAAAACCGGGGAAAGCCGGAGAGACCCATGCGGCAGACGCTCCGAAGCTTGTACTGGCAGGCAACCCAAACGTGGGAAAGTCTGTCTTTTTTAATGCCCTTACGGGTATGTACGTGGATGTATCGAATTTCCCGGGGACCACTGTGGAAATTAGCAGAGGCAGGTATCGGGACTACGACGTCATAGACACTCCGGGAGTCTACGGGGTATCATCCTTCAATGACGAGGAAAAGGCAGCCAGGGACATCATCCTCGAGGCTGACCTTGTTCTGAACGTGGTGGACGCGGTACACCTGCACCGTGACCTGTTCCTGACCCAACAGCTGATAGACATGGGCAAGAGGGTCATCATTGCGCTCAACCTCATGGATGAAGCCGAGAAGAACGGGATAAGGGTCGATGTGCCGAAGCTTTCGGAAATGCTTGGAGTTCCCGTGATCCCTACGAAGGCAGTGAAAAATGTCGGTATAGCCGAAGTACTGGACCGGATCGGGGACGCGTCGCAGGGCAACAGGCTGGCAGGCGTTGCTGAACTCCTTAAGCCATATACGGAGAAAGGCCTGACAGAGCCTGAGGCACTCATGGTGCTCGAAGATGACGGCGAGACCTGCAAAAGAGTCGGGATGCAGCCTGCCGGGCTGCAGGAGAAACTGTACAGGCAGAGGCGTGAAAGGGTCGATGAGATAATAGCGGCAGCTGTGACCGAGACCGACGACAAAGCAAGTTTTTCCGTAAAGCTTGGGCGCCTGATGCTCAGGCCGCTGACAGGGATCCCGATGCTTATCGCAACATTGATCCTGGTATTTATGTTCGTGGGCGTCTTCATGGGGCAGACAGTCGTTGAACTGACTGAAGAGAAAATAATGGAAGGGATATACCGGCCATTTATCGCTGACCTCACCGGCAAGGTGATCCCGGCGGACTCGTTCCTGGGACAGATCCTTGCAGGAGAGTTCGGGCTGCTCACGATGACGCCGGTCTATATACTGGGTCTTCTGCTTCCGTTGGTCGTCGGGTTCTACCTGATGCTGTCCATATTGGAGGATTCAGGTTACCTGCCGAGGATAGCCGTTCTGACAGACAAGGTGATGACCAGGGTCGGACTCAACGGAAGGGCGATCATCCCGACCATACTCGCCTTCGGATGCTTCACCGCTGCCACGATGACAACGAGACTGTTGGGCTCCAGGCGTGAACGCTTCATTGCCACCGCTCTTTTGGGGCTGACCATACCGTGCTCCGCACAACTGGGCGTCATTGCGGGCATGCTCTCATCGCTTGGCCTGCCATATATACTGTTCTACGTGTTCGTACTCCTATTGCTGTTCGGGCTGGTGGGCAGGCTCCTGAACAGGCTTTTGCCAGGCGAATCCACCGGCCTCCTGATAGATCTGCCGCCAATACGCCTGCCTGGCGTCAAAAATGTGTTGAAGAAAACGTTTGTAAAAACTAAAATGTTTTTAAAGGAAGCCACTCCGCTTTTTGCGCTGGGAGCCCTCATCATTTCACTGCTTCAGTATTTCGGGATACTCGAAGCGATACAGGCTGCTATTGCGCCGCTGACAGAGCAGTGGCTGATGCTGCCGAAGGAAATGGCGACCGTGTTCATAATGGGTATGATCAGACGTGATTTCGGTGCGGCAGGGCTCAGCAGCCTGGCACTGACAGGCCCGCAGCTGATGACGGCGCTGATCACGATAACGCTGTTCGTGCCGTGTATCGCTTCAGTGATCGTTATTTTCAAGGAAAGATCGAAGGGCGAGGCCGCAGTCATATGGCTGGGAAGCCTTGTATCAGCATTCCTGGTTGGGGGACTGGTCGCACGGTTCCTGTTGCTGGTTTGACGATAGTGGTATAATGGAAGTGATATGTATGAAGACAGTATGCGCTGTATGCGGTTATGAATATGAAAGTGACAGGCCGGAAAAATGTCCGCGATGCGGTTCGGCCCCACGGATCGCGGGCGGCTGTGAAAATTGCCGGGGATGTTCGCTTTGGGGATCGTGCAGTATCAGGAACACAAACGGTGCACAGCACGATAAGGAAAGAAAGGCGGTAAAATGACCCCGACAGGAGGGAAAACCGATGGATGGATCCCAGAAGAATGACCTCATGGAACTGCTGAAAAAGAGCGGTTACAAGTTCACCGACCAGAGAAGTGCTGTGCTGGATGTGCTGATCAGGCATAAAGACAGTCATCTCAGTATCGATGAAATATATAATTATGTTAAGGAAAACAATCCGGACATCGGGATAGCTACGGTGTACCGGACTCTGACGCTTCTTGAGAAAGTCGGGGCAGTTGTGAAACTCGACCTGGACGACGGGTTCAGCCGGTATGAGCTGTCCCGCCAGGATGAGGACCATCGCCACCATCACCTTATCTGCACCAAATGCGGCGATGTTTCAGAGGTCGAAGACGATCTGCTGGACGCATTGGAGGAGCAGATACTTCAGAAAGACGGTTTTTTGGTCACGGATCACAGGGTGAAATTCTACGGCTTGTGTAAAAAGTGCAGGTAAATGACCGTACTGGTTCCGATACATTTATCTGTTTGAATTATGTTTGGGGTATCTTTGCCGGACAGAGCGCTGTGATCGGCATAAAGAGTATTGCATTATGGAGGTCTTCGTATGGATGCGTTGTTCAGTAATTTAAGTCCGGTCGTGCAGGCATTGATAGCCACCGGGTTTTCATGGTTCATGACGGCAGTTGGATCCGCCCTTGTATTCTTTTTCAAGTCTATAAACAAAAGAGTCCTCGATACGATGCTTGGGTCGGCGGCGGGTGTTATGATCGCGGCAAGTTTCTGGTCGCTGCTCGCTCCCTCCATAGAGATGTCGGAAGAGCTTGGCCTGCCTGTATGGATGCCCCCGCTCGTCGGGTTCCTTGCAGGCGGATTTTTCCTGAAGCTCGCAGATTCTCTGCTTCCGCACCTGCACATTGGTTCGCCCAGTGAAAAGGCAGAAGGCATCAAATCGGGATGGAAGCGCGTCGTTTTGCTTGTGTTTGCGATCACTTTGCATAATATACCTGAAGGCCTTGCCGTTGGCGTCGCGATAGGCGCAGCAACCAACAACCTGGGATCGGCTACACTGGCAAGCGCTCTCATACTTACTCTCGGTATGGGCCTCCAGAACCTGCCTGAAGGAGCGGCAGTTTCGATACCGCTCAGGCGGGAAGGAGTTTCAAGGCTCAAGAGTTTCTGGTACGGCCAGGTTTCAGGGCTCGTTGAGCCAATAGCCGGCGTGCTGGGGGTTGTCGCGGTCATGGCGATAAAGCCGATACTGCCGTATGCAATGTCCTTCGCGGCAGGCGCCATGATATACGTGGTTGTCGAGGAACTGCTGCCTGAAGCCCAGTCGTCGGACAGTTCCGATTATTCCACCATAGGATGTATCCTTGGCTTTGCGCTGATGATGGTGCTTGACATAGCATTGGGATGACAGAAAAGCAGTCAAGCAGCACGTTGCTGATTACGTGCTGCTTTATGCGATGCTGCTATCTGAGATGCTGTTTCTACACGGTGCCCTGCCATACATGCTGCCTGTTATGCATGCTTCCATTGAATATTTTATCTGTTGTCTCCCGACTATTGGTTTATTATGTTGCCGTCGATACTTATTGTAACAACATTCCAGGGTATTATCCTGCCGCTCGTCAGCATGGCGTCCCTTACTGCCTGGACCAGTCCGCCGCAGCAGGGAACTTCCATCCTGAGGACCGTTATGCTCTGGATATTGTTGTTTGCAAGTATTGCGGCAAGCTTTTCGGAATAATCCGTATCGTCGAGCTTCGGGCATCCTATTATCGTGATCCTGCCCTTCATGAATTCCTGGTGGATAGACGCGTATGCATACGCAGTGCAGTCCGCAGCTACCAGCAGATGCGCATTGTGGAAATACGGCGCATTGGGTGAAACCAGTTTGATCTGGCAGGGCCACTGCCTGAGCTGTGATTCCGGTTTCGTATCTGCGCCGGAGCACGGGCTGCCTGTTGCTGTATGAGGTGTGCTGTTATTCCCGGTCGTATCCGGATCGTTATTCCTGCTTATGAAGCGCATGCGCGAACCGGGACAGCCGGACGCTGAATGGAACGCATGGCTGTGTGAAGCCGGACTTTCCTGATTGCCTGCTCCGTGTCCGCCCTGGTCCGGATCCTGACCATTCTGTACGGGAGGCAGACCCATCTCCCCGAGGCGCTTGTTTACGGCTGCTTCATCGAATGCTTCCGCTTCACGCTCGATTATCTCAATCGCGCCTGTCGGACACTCTGGAAGGCAGTTCCCGAGGCCGTCGCAGTAAGCGTCAGATACCAGTTTTGCTTTACCGTTCTCCAGCACAAGGGCCCCTTCGTGGCATGCATTTATGCAGAGCCCGCATCCATTGCATTTCTCTTCATTTATCTTAACTATTTTCCTGACCATGTTATTGCTCCTTTCCTGCATTTTCCGTGCCGACACGTCACATTCACGGTCATTGTCCGTATATATGTGCCTGCATGTCCTGCCTGGCGCCATGCTTTTTTCTTTGTACCTCTATTGTAGTACCGGACCATATGTGAATCGGTAACCAAGGTTACAAAAATCCATTGATGTTTTGCTGCCGCAGAATTTTAATGTGGTTTGGATATATATTCCAAACAACTGTGCCATAATTAGGCGACGGATTATATATTTGTCATATTTGTCCTGTTGAAACATTTCTTTTGAATAATGTGCTATAACGAGTCGATGTAGGGCTCATATGCCTCGCTGAAACACTTCTGTTGTGAAGAAATTTTTTTACAAACAGAAAATTTTCTTTGAACTATGTGTTATAATATTCCATGAAATTTCTGGCATACTGTGCACATCAGACCAGTTATGGGATATGCGCGTAAACTATATACGGATCATACACAACAGCTTCTTTCCGGTTTATAGCAGGAAGCGGATCATGAGGAGGTCAGAAGTGATCAAGGTAGAACATCTTGTAAAAAAGTATGACAAAGTTACAGCGGTAAACGACATAAGTTTCACCGTCCACCCCGGTGAAGTGACCGTGCTGCTTGGCCCCAACGGCGCGGGCAAATCGACGGCCATCAAGAGTATCGCAGGTCTGCTTAATTATAAAGGCGAGATCACAATTTGCGGAATGCCTAATAAAAGTATCGAGGCAAAAAGGGTTTTCGGTTACGTGCCGGAGATCCCGGCGCTGTTCGAACTGATGACGATATGGGACCATGTGCAGTTCATAGCAAAGGCATACAGGCTAGAAGAAGGATGGCAGGAGGAAGCGGAACAGCTGCTGAAAAGATTCGAGATACTGGATAAAAAAGATTCGTTGAGCAGGGAACTGTCTAAAGGCATGCTCCAGAAAGTCAGTATCGTTCTGGCTCTGATGATAAATCCAAAAGCCGTGCTGTTCGATGAGCCGCTGATAGGGCTTGATCCAAAGGCTATCAGCGAAATGCTGGCCATTTTCGAAGAGCTTAAGCGCAAGGGGGTCAGCATCCTGATAAGCACGCACATCATCGACACTATCAGTGATGTTTGGGACAGGGCTTATATCATGAACAAGGGATCCATCGTATATGAGACTACCAGGGAAGGAACGAACGGAAAGGATCTCAAGTCCCTCTTCTTTGAAATGACTGATGTGAACGATGCGGAGGTATCAGCATGAACGCGGTGGTTTATTTGCTGCTCCGGCAGTATGCCAACAGGATCAGGCGGCTGTTCAGAAAACCGCTGAATGCCTTATTGACGATAATAGCGGCCCTGTTCATATTGAGCGGACCTATATTGATGCTTGTGATCCCTGAGTTTTATGAAGGCTTAGTCGGCGCCAGGGGAAGAGAGATCGCTGTCGCAGGAGTACAGCTTTTTATCGGAATGACACTGATTTTGTCTTCACTGTCGCAGCAGGGCGGGCTTTTCACATACTCGGAAGCGAGCATTTTGTTCAGCGCGCCGCTGACCAAGAGGACGGTACTTCTGTATTCCACGCTGCAGTCGCTGCCCGGCTCGATCCTGACGTCGATATTCATGTGTTTCTATTTCCCATGGCTCATCGGAAGCGCGATGACTCCGCTGAAACTGCTGGCAACGCTTTTGGTGATGGCGCTGCTGATCTTCTGTATATTCATACTCTACTATTATATCTATATCCAGGATATCGCCCATGAAGGCCTGAAAAAGAGACTGAAGAAGTATTTGCTGATATTCTTCGGAGCGGTCGCAGTTATATATGCAGTGATCTGGCTGACGAACGGACATGATTTCGGGGAGGCCGCAATAACATTTTTCACCAGTCCGTTCTACAATGCATTCCCGCTGTTCGGCTGGGCAAAATGGGCGGTTGCGGCTTTGCTGAATGATCAGTATATTACAGGTTTCATACCTGCAACACTGCTTCTGCTCGTATCAGCATTTGTGCTTGCCAGGATATACTATTCGCAGGATGTGGACTTCTACGAAAAGGCGCAGCTTGACTCCATCAGGCTGCAGAAGGTGGTGGACGCCCTCAGGAGCAACGGGTACGATGCAGCCGGCCTGACTGAACAAAAAGTCCGCCGGACCAAAGGCAGTTTCAGGGAAGGGGCAGCGGCCATAATGTCGAGGCAGTTCCTTGAGATGAAAAAAAGAGGCCCGATGCTGGCGTTCAGGGATCTGATCAACGGTTTGATCTATATTGTGATCGGACTGGCGGCCGGGTTCGATTTTACGATCGTGTTCACAATGATCGTTTTTTCGATGATCGTAAACACGACTACGGACAGTTGGAATGCGGAATTCAAGAAACCATACGTATATCTTATACCTGAAAGTCCGTTCAGAAAGCTGATGTATGCGATACTGCCCAGCATCGTTAAGAACATGCTGGGAGAATCGATCATAGTGGTGATAGCGGCGGCCCTGTTCGGAGCAGGAGTACGGGAGGCTGTGTTCAGTGTGATCCTGCTTGCGGCATATACGCTGCTTTTTACTTCAGCAGGCGTTTTTACATACAGGATCATGGGACATATGACGAATACGGTATTGCTGATGTTCATGAGGCTGTTGTTCATAATGGCGGCAGCGGTACCGGGCGGTGTTATAGCCATAGTCCTGAACCTGGCAGCAGGTATCGGAGACCCGGTGCTGCTGATGATACCCGTCATCCTGGCCAACCTGCTTTGCTCGCTGCTCTTCATGTTCCTGAGCCGGAAACTGCTTTTACAGAGCGAGCTAATGAATTGAAGCTTATGGATTGGTACGGATGCCTGCTGGAATGGACAGCGGGCATTTTTACTGTGTGCTGCCTGATTTGATTACATGCAGGAAAAGCCGGCGGATGCCCGGTCAGAAAGCTCGCCCGTAAAGCACAGATATCTGGGGCTATTTTATGCATCAAGTATGGTAGAAGCCGGCGGATGCCCGATCAAGATATTTATGAGTTGCAAGTGATACAGATACGGCCGGGTCATGCAGCCCGAATGAGGCAACAGGAACCACAACCGGCAGCATGGACGCTGCCGGCGCTGGTCCCGAGCCACGGACGGCGAGTGACCTGCGCCCTCATTGGAGCAAATGAGCCGGTCAGCAGCTGTTCACGAAGCAACTCCAATGCATGATCGGGCATCCGCCGGCTTCTGCATCAGTGTATGACGGGGTAGCCGCACTGAGTCGGTAAGTTGCCGACTGCCTGGCACAGATCCGGATGCGATTGCCGGACGCCGGCTATTTTCCTGCGCCTGTACAGAGGTCGCTTTCCATAGGCTTTATCGATTCAAGCGCAGGGCCTTCAATGACCTCGCCGGTGTATGTGAATCTTGATCCGTGGCACGGGCAGTCCCACGACAGTTCTGCCGAATTCCACTTGAGTTCGCAGCCCAGGTGGGTGCAGGTCGTGCTCACATAATGGAGTTTGCCGTCGTTGTCACGGTAAACGCCGACCTTATAGCCGTCCACTTCTGTGATCTCCGCATTTCCTTTCTCGATTTTTTCGGTCCCTTCGGGGATGTTCAGCTTGCCGGATATCAGGTTTACCGCAACATCGAAGTTTTCTTTTATGAAGTTCTTGGCCGATGCCGCGGGCGTGAAGCGCGAAGGACTGAACACTTCTTCCCACGGGCTTTCTCCCTTTATGATCAGGTCGGAGATGATCATTGCCGCTGCGGTACCGTTCGTCATGCCCCATTTGTCAAAGCCGGTGGCTACGAATATCGTTTCCCTGCCTGACGTCATGGGACCTATGAACGGTATCTCGTCCATTGCGGTATAATCCTGGGCCGACCATCTGTATGGTATGCTTTCAATATCGAACATCGGCTTTGCGAAATCCCTGATGATCTCGTAGTGGTTGTGCAGGTTTTTGCCATGCCCTGTCTTGTGGTTCTCGCCTCCCACCAGTATCGCTGAAATATCGCTGCCTGTATGCGGACGAAGAGTCCTCGTCGGTTCTTCTGCATTGATATACATGCCTTCAGGGAAAGAGTCCCTTATCCGGAGCGCCATCAGGTATGTGCGCTGAGGGTAGACTCTGGCAAAATAAAGTCCAGGCTTGTCAAAGAAAGGATACCGTGTGGCCTGTACCACGTATCTTGCCCTGATTTTCCTTCCGTTGTCAGTAACGACTATATTGGGGTCGCCTTCCCGGATATCGACAGCCCGGGTGTTTTCATATATTTTGCAGTCCTCGCCCTCGATCAGCCCGGCCAATGCCAGCAGATATTTCCGGGGATGGAAATATGCCTGGTCTGTGAATTTCATCGCTCCCTCGATGCCGAAGGGAAGATCGAGCGTTTCCGCATATTCGGCGGGCAGTCCAAGCCTGAGTGCCGATCCTGTTTCATCTTCAAGCTTCTGTATCATGTTCCTGTCCTGGGTGAACACATATGCAGGGACCCTTTTGAAGTCACAGTCTATATTGTTGTCATGGATTATTTTATCTATCAGGTCGATGGCAGACTGGTTTGCCTGGGCATACTGCTTTGCCTTTTCTTCTCCGACGACATTGATCATTTTGTAGTATTTGAGTGCATGCTGCGACGTGATCTTGGCTGTCGTATGCGCAGATACGCCTTTTGCAATGCGGTTGGCCTCGATAACGGCTATCCTGATGCCGTGCCCGCGAAGAAGATATGCAGTCGTAAGTCCGGTGATACCCGCGCCCACGATCGCCACATCCACATCCGTGTCATCTTCCAGGGATGCGTAATTTGTGTCGCTTGTGGTACCGATCCAGAGCGATGCCGGTACGCCGCTGAACTTTATACTGTTTTCATTGCTCATATTCATGTGATCCTCCAAAAAAAATGCATGATAGATCGTATGTAATCAGTTGTTCACTATGCAGCTGCGCGGTTTGGCGGCATGTGCCGCAGACAGTGCAGTGCGGCATACGCGCAAAGTTGCTCAGCAACATACGCCGGCATTTATATATATTCTTCAAAAGTCGGATTTTCATGCAATATAGTGCGATATAAGCAGGCAGGAATCAAGTGATGAAATAAGCGGCCGGTAAAATGCCGAACCGGGTGTCGCCCGGACATGCCTGCCGATTTTTGCATTCGGTTGGCAAAATCACGCCGGTAACTTGTTGGAAAAACCGATCAGTAATTTCAGTACAGGATAACAGGGTGGTGCGGTACGGTTCAAAAGGCGGTGCATAATATGCGTAATAAAAGAGACTGCACCACAGGGCCGGACCCTCAGTGCAGTCTTTCTCCGGATCACATGATTCGCCTTGCCGTGACCGGACCAGGCCGATTATCAGTTCCGACATAATGATCCATTTGCTTTTGGTGCGTTCATTCAGCCGATCCGGCAGGATCATCCGATTTGGAAGAGTCATCAGGACCCGTGTTATCATCCGGCCCTGGAGAATGATCTGATCCCAAAGGCTCGTTCGTTCCGGCAGAAGCATCCGATCCTGCCTGTTTATCCGGTTCTGTGGAGTCATCCGTCCCGGGGCTGTCGCCCTGGGCGTCGTGATTTCCTGTGCCGTCATGATCTTTCCCACGGTCATTTTCGTCATAATTGCCATTGCCGGATTCGCCGCCGTCGTCCGATCCGTTGCCTGGACCGCCAAAGCCGCCGAAATCGTCAAAACCTCCGAAAGTACCGGAGTTGCCGAAATCGCCGAAGTTCCCGTACATCGTATCAAGTGCGGCTTTTATGCTGCTTAAGGCCCCGTAGACGTATATGCTGCAGCCTACGTAGAACAATACCCACAGGAAAGGTATGCTGATCCTGAATATATCCAGTACGGTACCGACTATCAGGGGCAATGTCATGGAATATACACTGATCTTGAATATGTTGCGGCTTGAAAGCCGTGTCCCCCTGGCTGCATTGACAGCCCGGCCGATCAGGCTGACGATGAATGCGCTGAAGAATTTCCCCGCTATGAAAAACACGCTGAAGAAAATGGCAATTATAACGAAAACGATCACAAGTGTCGGTTTCAGTATCGGGATCGCCGCTACAAGGCTGTCCCGTGTCATAGTTGCATTGCCGTATATACTCCACGGCACTTCCTGCCGCTGCAGATAATTCTTCTGGATCATCTTTTCGCTGGTGATCAGTATTACATTATCGTACTGGTACAGGATATCTTCCGGGTCTGCATCGGTCCTGGTATCGATCACGATGGGAAGATCACCGTCGATGACGATAGGCATTTCAGCATATATCTCCAGTTTGCCGTTTTCGAGCTTGAAATCCGGCACGTCATCGAGTACTTCTTCCGAAAATATGTCTATCAACTCGCTTACCTGGGAGAACCAACTTGCACATGTGGCCAATGAAAGCACAAGAGACAGCAGTATCAGATAGGCGACGACCCTGCCGGTGCTTTGCCTCAAAAACAGCCTGTATTTGCTGAAGCTTGTGATACTGTAAAAAAAGCTCTTAAAGAATCCTGTTTTCGTTTCGTTCATAAGAACCTCCGGATATTTGTTATACTCGGCATTATCGATTATTGGCATTATAGATAACCGGTATTATCGCATTTACACAAACGCCCGTTTCCGGTGCTGTACTCGGGAAATAAACTTCGGACAGGCGCATGGTATTTCTCCGCTCGCGATCCGTGCGGTCATCAGCCTGTTTTATCCCGAGTCTGCGGCTGTATGAGCGGCACGTGGAAGTGCTGCCGATAACCATACTTATTATACAATAAGGGGATATTTTTTCAAATTTAATTATTGTCGAAATATTGACAGTGTATATACACAGTGATAAACTGTATATGAACTGTATATATATAGACATACACAGTTGAGAATTCCGCAAGAGGTGGTTTTTTGTTCATAGCACTGTCGAATAATGATCCGACTCCGCTGTATGAGCAAATCAAGAAGCAGATAATAGAGCAGATCATGAGCGGGGAACTGCCGCCGGGATATATGCTGCCGTCGATCAGGGCTCTTGCCAAGGAACTTGAGATAAGCGTGATCACGGTGAAAAAGGCATATGAAGACCTTGAGGCCGGCGGATATATAGTGACAAACCAGGGGAAAGGCTCATTTGTCGCCCAGGCCGGGGCAGAGTTCGTCAGGGAGTCCAAACTGAAAGAGATACAAAAAAGCTTTGAAGAGGGGATCGCACTGTGCAGGGAGCTTGGCTTTGACGACGACGGCATCCGAAAGGTATTCGGGGATATACTTGATGAGTTCGGACAGGTGTGACCCGCAGCCATGGCACGGACGCATGCAGAGCATGAATATGTTCAGATCATGCATCAAGCCATGCACTTGCTCAAAGCGCAGATATATGCAAAGTTCGGTCATGTCCAAACGATCATTTTATATAAACAGATTGGAGTGGTTTGAATGGATGCTGTACTGAATGTGGACAGACTTGTCAAAAAGTACGAGAAGTTTTCATTGAAAGAAGTGAGCTTTCAGATCCCTAGAGGGTACATCATGGGATTCATCGGCAGGAACGGAGCCGGCAAGACTACTGTGATCAAATGCATAATGGACCTGATACCTTTTGATGCAGGTTCAATCGAAGTATTCGGCCTTGACAGCAGGCGGGACTCCGATGAGATCAGGAGAAGAGTAGGTTATGTGAGTGAAGAGCAGTACTTTTATGAAAACATGACGGCAGGCTGGAACCTGGATTTCTTTGGCGGCTTTTATCCGAACTGGAACAGGGACCTGGGTCTGTCGCTGATGAAAAAATTCGATATCGACCCATCAAAAAACGTCGGTGAACTGTCAAAGGGCATGAAAGTCAAACTGGCCCTTGCACTTGCACTGGCACACAAGCCGGAATTCCTCATACTTGACGAGCCTACTTCCGGGCTTGATCCTGTCATCAGGAACGAATTGCTGGAACTCCTGCTGGAAGTGGTACAGGATGAGAACTGCTCCATATTCTTTTCTTCGCATATAACTTCAGATATCGAAAAAATAGCTGATTTCGTAATATTCATCGAAGACGGCAGGATAGTGATCAGCGATGAGAAAGATGCGATATTGGACAAATGGAGGCTGTTCAAGGTCGAGAACAGTTGCGGCGCCGCCGGCCTGTCAGAGCGGCTGATCGGCGTCAAAAAAGGCGAATTCGGTTTCAGCGGCATGACAGACGATCCGGAAAGCTTTATCAGGGAATTGACCGGTAATTATCCGGACGTCCGTTATAAAGTCGAAAAGGTATCGCTGGATGACCTTCTGGTCAGGATAGTAAGGGAGGAAGAGGAAAATGAAGAATGAAACGATCCGCCTTGCGGTAAAGGATTTTCAGATACAGGTAAAGTGGATAAAAAGTTACGTTATCACGCTGCTCGTGTTTCTTGCCATGTTTCTTCTAATGAGCCCAAAGCAATACCAGATGGCGTTTTCAATGGCTGCCCTGGTCACGTTGTACCGCTTTATCAATTTGACTATGTATGAGGACGAGAAAAACAACACGCTGAGATTGATCGACTCCCTGCCGGTCGGACGGGAGACTGTCGTAAAGGCCAGGTACCTCAGCACCGGCATCCTTACGGCCGCACTGATCATAGTTCTTGGCGCCGTATCGTTCATTGCTGACAGAACTGACAGATTGGCTTCAGCGGCAGCGACCATATGCGTATTCCTGATCTATGTGATACTGATGGCAGTGTATATGCCTATAGGATTCAAACTGGGATATATAAAGGCAGTGAATGTCAACAGGTTCGTTTTTATCGGGATTTTCCTGCTGATCGGGATTGGTTCGATGCTGATGGGCAACCTGGCCGGACAGCGTGGTTACGATGCGGCAGGGAGTTTAACATCGATGTTCGCCGACACGAGCCCCGCACTGGTAACGGCAGTTTTCGCAGTGGCTGCGATTTTGCTGTATATTGTATCAATGAAGGTATCGGTGGTATTCTATAAAAAACGGGAACTGTTTTAGGAGGAAACATGTCAAAACTTCAACTGATCGCCACATCGGCGTTCGGCATAGAGTCGGTCGTAGCAAGGGAACTGAAATGGCTGGGATATGAAGACCAGCAGGTCGAAAACGGGAAAGTCACTTTTGCCGGTGACGAAGAGGCGATCTGCAGATCGAACATATGGCTGCGTACTGCCGACCGTGTGCTGGTGAAAATGGGCGAATTCGAAGCCCTTACCTTTGACGAACTCTTCGAGGGGACGAAAGCCCTCCCGTGGGACGAGTGGCTCCCTGAAAATGCGGAATTCCCGGTGGACGGCAAGTCGGTGAGTTCGAAGCTTGCCAGTGTGCCGGACTGCCAGGCCATCGTCAAGAAGGCCATCGTGGAAAAGATGAAGCAGCGCTATAAAAAGCAGTGGTTCGAGGAAAACGGACCGCTGTACAGGATAGAGGTGAGCCTTCTCAAGGACAGGGCGACCCTTACCATAGATACATCAGGTCCGGGGCTCCACAAGCGCGGTTACAGGGATCTCGTCGGCGAAGCCCCGCTGAAGGAAACGATGGCTTCCGCCCTGCTGCTTATAAGCAGGTGGAGGCCGGGCAGAGAACTGATCGATCCGTTCTGCGGTTCAGGTACGATCCCGGTCGAGGCAGCGATGATGGCGGCCAACATGGCGCCGGGAGCGAAACGCAGTTTTTCAGCCGAGAAATGGCGCCAGGCACCTGCCGCACTGTGGAAACGGGCGAGGGAAGAAGCAGCGGACAAGGTAAAGATCGACGGTGAGATCAGGATACACGGCTCCGATATTGACGACGGGGTACTCAGCCTTGCCAGGCACCATGCCGAAAAAGCCGGTGTTTCACAGCTTATACACCTTCAGAGAAGAGATTTCAGGGAGATAAGTTCAAAGCACAAATATGGGTTTATCATAACCAACCCTCCGTATGGCGAGCGGATAGGCGAACTGCCCGAGGTGGAGCGGATATACAGGGACCTGGGCGGTATTTTCAAAAAATTCGATACATGGTCTTTCTACGTGCTTACATCCCATCAGAGGTTCGAGGCGCTGGTCGGAAGAAGGGCTGACAAGAAGCGGAAACTGTATAACGGCAGGATCCAGTGCAACTACTACCAGTTTTTCGGACCGCCGCCGCCAAAGCCAGCCAGGGAGGAAGCAGACCCTTCGACCTAATCATTCGATATCCGGCTTTGTACCGATATCAGCAACTCAATCATTCAATAAGCAGATTTGTGCCGTTTTTCAGCTTTTGGGCACATGGATGTGCATTTATTCAACTTTTGGGACAGCAAAATGATACATAATCAGTATAAACCTAATATTATTTTTACTGTTCTGATATAAAAGATGAATGATCGCAGCATGAATGGAGCACGTTCTCGAATGATGATAAGAAAAGAGCGGTATGCAGATGTGATCCCGGCCACGGAACATGTATTTGACGTAATAGCTGCCATATATTAATATATAAATAACAAATAACAGATATATGGCAGTTTTTGCAGAACGGTAGGTTGGGAAAATGCTGATAAACGTTACAAGGTCCAGAACCCGCGGTACCGTCAGGATACCCGGGTCCAAATCACATACCATCAGGGCGCTTTTTATCGCCAGCCTTGCAGAAGGCAGATCCGTTATTTCACATCCCCTTTTATCGAAAGATGCATTTTCGGCAGTCGAAGTATGCAAAGCTTTTGGAGCCTGCATTGAAAATACGGGCGACAGTTTCATCATCGACGGGTTCGGCGGCGTTCCGGCGATCCCGGATGATGTGGTGGATGTCGGCAATTCGGGTACAACGCTGCGCTTTGCGATGATGACCGCAGGACTGGCTGAAGGATGGACTGTTTTCACCGGCGACAGCCAGATACGCCGCAGGCCTCTCGGGCCCCTGATAAAGGCGATGAACCAGCTTGGCGGCAATGTGTTTTCCACACGGGGCAACGACATGGCGCCGGTAGCTGTGCGAGGGAGGCTGAAGGGCGGAAGCACGGATCTGGACGCCTTCACTTCACAGTATCTTTCTTCGATACTGATCAATGCCCCTCTCCTGGACCAGGATACCGAGGTCATCATTACAAGGCTCAATGAAAGGCCGTATGTGGAGATGACCATGTGGTGGCTGGACGGCCAGGGAATCGAATATGCCAACGAAGATTTCAGGAGAATAAAGATAAAAGGAAGGCAGAGGTACAGGGCTTTCAGCACGGAAATCCCCGGCGATTTCTCATCGGCTACTTTCTTTATGGCGCTGGCCGCCATATCAGGAGAGGAATTCGTACTGAAGAACCTCGATATGACGGACCCGCAGGGCGACAGAATGGTGCTGCGCTACCTGGAAGACATGGGTGCTGCGGTCAGTTGCCGCGAGGATGGGATAGTGATCAGGGGAAACGGGCTGAAAGGCATTGAGATCGATATGAACGCGA
>ENA-UPSB01001969-UPSB01001969.1-bioreactor-metagenome-genome-assembly--contig:-NODE-1969-length-21376-cov-5.496600_pt1 | contig 21376 bp, 22 predicted proteins | sample MGYA00238182_ERZ773286 | MGnify/ENA primary metagenome ERZ773286 (study PRJEB29026, sample SAMN07631240) | bioreactor metagenome | isolation source: Switchgrass digestor | place: USA: Dartmouth... | reverse complement strand
GAAATTCTAAGAATGCGTGAGAAAAACCAAGAAAATGAAAGATAATAGAGGGAGGTTATCTTATGTCCGGAATAGTTTTTTATCGCTGTGAGGTATGCGGCAACATGGTGGCTCTGCTGAAAAGCGGTGGTGGAACCCTGAGCTGCTGTGGACAGCCTATGACCAAGCTGGTGGCAAACACATCTGATGGCGCAAAGGAGAAACATGTACCCGATATAACCAAGGAAAACGGAAAGGTCAAAGTTCAAATCGGTTCTACAATTCATCCCATGACAGAGGAGCATCATATCGAATGGATAGGGTTGTACACCGGTGATAAATTCGAAGTTGTGTACTTAAAACCTGGTATGGAGCCAAAAGCTGAATTTCAAGAGGTCAGTTCAGGTACAGTTTATGAATACTGCAATCTGCATGGTCTCTGGAAAGCTGAAGTATAACCCGTTTAAAATATCGCAATTGGAAAGGGATCGTGTGCTGCATGATCCCTTTTTTTATATTTAAAACAATATTTAAAACAATTCTTTTTTACGAACCGGACAAATCATTGCATATTTGAAAGCTCGCAGGCAGGATGACAGGAAAAATGCGGCTTTTATTAAAGGGATGGATTGTTAAATTTTTAATATTATAATATAATGAACTAAAGAGGAAAAATCTACAAACATCTGATTTTAGGATGATTAAATTGGAAAAGGAGAATAATCATGTCTGGAATGAAACGTAAGATTGTAAGTGTTGTTCTGTGCGTTGTTCTGATGTTTGGCGTGTTACCCGTTTATGCATCCGACACGCCCCGGTACGTAACAAGAGAACAAGCTGTTGCAAGGCTTATCGAGACAATAGGTACCGGAGCACTGGATGAAACTGAAAGCGATATCAGTATTTTTTCCGATGCCGACAGGGTAAGCCCGGAATATGCAGACGAATTGGGAGTTGCACTCACAAACGGCATTATTACCGGGACTGACGAAGGTTCTTTAAACCCACAGGAGAATATAACCCGCTTGGAATTTGTGATTGCTGTAAGCCGCTCAATACGTGAACTTCCCTGTGTCAGACCCAATATAGCTTTCTCCGATGTACCTGAATCCAATGCCGGAGATGTCAGCAGACTGGTTCAGGCCGGTATCATCAACGGATACGGCAACAATGCATTCGGTTCGGATGATTATCTTACCCAGGAACAGTTGGAAATAATTCTGCAACGTATAGAGAAGTTATCGGAGACAAGGCCTCAGGATGATTTCTACTATGCAATTAACAAGGATTGGCTGAAAAATGCGAAATTACCCGCAGGATATCCTATGTTGACTTCCTTTGATGAAGTCAATTTAAGTAACAGTGATAAATTAAAGGCTATTGTAAGCGACATTGCAAAAAACAGGGATAAGTGGGAAGAAGGTTCCATAGAACAGAAAATGGCTGATTTTTACAGCACCATAGTTGATGTGGAAAACCGGAACAAACAGGGAATTGAACCTATAAAGCAGTATCTCGAACGCATTGACAAAGCCGGAACCATAAAGGAGCTTCTGAATGTGGCAGCCCAGTTTGAAAACGAGATTGGCCTTAACCCGCTTTTCAGCTTCAGCCCTTCCATCGACCTTGTTGACAGCAGCCGCTATAGCTTGTATGGTACAGGGCTTTCGACGGTGTTGCCCCAGGCATACATGTTGAACGAAAATCCCCATATAAAAGCTCTCTATGAAAATTTCATAGCTCAGATGTTCATACTTTCAGGCTCATCGGAAGAAATTGCCCTACAGAAAGCTCAGAAGATTTATGAGCTGGAAAAAGTCATTGCACAAAACATGATGAGCAATGAAGAATCCAGCAAGGTAGAGAATGTTTATAATCCGATGACTGTTGATGAGCTGGCAGATATGTTTGCCGAGGTGGATATAAAGGATTATCTGAAGGATTTGGGCTATGAGAATGTAGAAAATGTCATTATTACCGATGTGGGTCTCATGAGAAAGACAGGAGAGTTGATGTCCGATGAAAATCTGGAGGTCTTAAAAGCCTATGCCCATTACGCCATGGTGATAAATACCTCATCGTTTTTGTCAAAGGATCTTGAAAACGCCGTTACTGCGTTTAACAATGCTTTTCTTGGAATAAGCAGTGCCCTGAGCGAGGAAGACAAGGCATTTAGCATGTTGAATTCGGTTATGAGCACATATATTGGAGAGATGTATGTGGAGAGATATTTCTCTGAAGAAGCCAAAAAGGATGTTGAGGACATAGTATCAGAAATTATTGCTACATATGAAAAACGCATACAGAATCTGGACTGGATGACAAGCGAAACAAAAGAAGCAGCAATTTCCAAGTTAAAAGCGATAAATATGAAGATCGGATACCCTGATACCTGGGAGGATCCATACAAGGACATTGAAATCAAAGATTATGATGAAGGGGGTTCTCTCCTAGGGAATATACTTGCCATCACTTCGGCTCAGGCGAAATATATGAAGACGCTGCTTTCCAAGGAAGTTGACAAGTCAAAATGGTCAGTACCCCCTCACACGGTAAATGCATTTTACAGTGCCACCAGCAATGAGATAATTTTCCCTGCAGGAATCTTACAGCCTCCTTTCTATGATGTCAATGCATCCAGGGAACAGAATCTGGGTGGTATAGGTGCAGTAATAGCCCATGAGATCACCCATGCTTTTGACAACAACGGAGCGCTGTTTGATAAGGACGGAAACATGAAAAACTGGTGGAAAGATGAGGATTATGTGACTTTCCAGCAGAAGTGCCAGGATGTTATAGAATTGTTTGACGGACTTGAGATTGTACCTGGCGCCGTTGTTGACGGCGATCTGACAGTATCCGAAAATGTAGCCGATATCGGGGCTATGGCCTGCATACTGGATATAGCAGGCAGTATGGAAAATGCAAACTATAAGGAGCTTTTCGAAAGCTATGCGAGAATATGGCGTATGACAGCTACCAGCCAGATTTACCAGTACCTGACGGTGATGGATGTGCATGCACCCAACAAATTTAGAGTTAACCAGGTGCTTAGGAATTTCCAGGAGTTCTATGATACTTACGGTATCACGGAAAACGACTTGTTGTATTTGGCTCCCGAAGGTCGTGTGACAGTATGGTGATAAAAACCTGAAAGAAAAATGAAGATTTACCTTTGCGGCAGGATAATGAATGATGCCTTACCGCAAAGGTATTTTTTCGCGGTTGAAATGCATGAAAACTGTACTGAAATATGATAATAACAATAGTATGAAAAGGTCGTTTTAACGGTAGAGAGGCCGGAGAGAACACAGAGCTGAATCAAGAGTAAATAAAAAGCAGAGGATTGCTGAAAATAATGAAATGCTTTGATACTGCTTTAAATGTTTTTTGACAAAAGTATTATTAATAAATTCATTAAAGGAGGATTCATATATGGAAACAAGAAAAATCGGAGTTATAGTGGGAAGTCTTCGCAAGGAGTCTTACTGCAGAAAAATCGCGAAGATCTTAATGCTTTCGGCTCCGACGACTTTGCAGCTGGAGGAAGTGGATATAAGTGGGCTGCCAATGTTTAATCAGGATTTGGAGGAACAGGGAAATGAGCCTGAATCTTGGGTGATTTTTAGAGAACGCATGAAAGGATTTGATGGCGTCCTTTTTGTTACTCCGGAATACAACAGGTCTTTTTCTGCAGTGATTAAAAATGCCCTGGATGTTGGTTCAAGACCATATGGAAAAAGCATATGGAATGGCAAGCCCGGAGCGGTAATAAGTGTAACACCGGGGGCACTGGGAGCCTTCGGAGCAAACCATCATCTGCGCCAGGTGCTTACATTCCTGAATGTGCCGGTGATGCAACAGCCTGAAGCCTATGTCGGAAACGTCTCGGAGCTTCTTGACCAAAACGGTAATCTGACTAATGACAGCACCCGTGAGTTTCTTCAGAATTTCATGAATTCCTATGCAGCCTGGGTTGAGACTATTTTGCACAACTCCTGAGGACTTTTGACTTTAATCGTTGTGATGATTGTGTTAACGCAAGGCAGTATGAATTATTCCAGGTGTGAATTCAGCCGATGGGGCAGATGATTGTTGAACGCATCCATCATTGGCTGAGTTCACACCTAAAATATGACACCGGCAGTTGGAGAAGCATCCCTCGGTATAAAGTTATCTATAACTACATTTTATTGAACCGACAGCGGTGCTGCCACAAGGTGGAACAATAATGGTGGTACCACCACAAGGGAGATATTTGCACAAGGCTGATTGAGAAGCTCAGGGTAACACAACGATAGTGGTACCACTGCAAGGCAGCACAAATAATTGTTTTAAACTCAGCTGATGATTGATAGTTACATCTATTATTAGCCGAATTCATTCCCAATAGATTAGTCAGCGACTTATATTCTGCTAAAGACTTTTTGTATTGCATTACAGTTAAGGCACCGGCATTCTCTATGCGCAAGTTCCTGTTTAAGCGATGAGGTCGGCAGCCTGGCCGGCATTTTCATGGTATATAAAGCAGGTGTCGATGAGGCTTGCCAAAGCCAAATGAAATTACTGGTTTAAGCTATGTTATTGGAGCAGCACAGACAAAGGATTTAAGTTTTGCACGTTCACGGAGAAATAACCCATGGATGTGTTTTGTTATGATATGGGCTTGTGTGGTATGGGGATAAAACACTCAGTCAACTTCTTGCAGTAAAGATTTGAATTTGCAGAAGTCTTGCGAGGCTTGAACCGGAAGTACTACTAAAAAGGTGCTTCTGCCGATGCCGGGCCTGCTTTAATTTATTGTTTCAGCAAGAATCAAGCCCAATTATACACCAATGAATAAAAGAGCATATTATGAAATGCAGAAGATCTTGGATTTTGTAGTTTATTTAACAAGGCTTTTCTGCTATAATGGGCACAGAGTAAAAATTACATAAAGGTACTGCAAAATATGGCATAATTGACTTAGTAACTACAATACTAAAGAAAGAAGGATTGTATGAAAAAATATAACTTGAAAACACTTTGGGCATTGTTCGTTATTTTTTTCAAAGCCGGTACTTTTACTTTTGCCGGAGGCCTGGCAATGCTTCCCGTGATTGAAAAAGATGTGGTGGAAAAGTATAAGCTTATGGACAGGGAAGAGTTCATGGAGTATGCGACACTGGCTCAAACACTGCCGGGTGTGATCGCAGCAAATTGCGCGTGCTTTGTAGGAAGAGGTGCTGCTGGCACTCCCGGTATGCTGGCAGCAGTGATAGGCTCTACAATTTCGGCCTTTGTTCTTATGCTTCTGGCTACCATTCTTTTGCAGCTCATACCGATGGAAGGACCGGTATCGGGGGCTTTTCAGTGCATCAGAGCCGCATCGGCCGCTATGGTATTATCTGCTGCTTTTTCACTGGGGCAACATAATATAAAGAGTTTGTTTGCTGTCATAGTTATGCTTTCTGCTCTGGCACTGGTATTGTTTACAGACATAAGTGCGCCGGTAGTGATTCTGCTGGCGGGAATTACAGGGTACGCATACAAACGCTTTAAAAATCGTGGTAAAAAGGAGGCATAGCTATGATACTGGAATGTTTGAAGCTGTTTTATACATTTTTTAAGATAGGCATACTGGGCTTTGGCGGAGGCTATACGATGCTGTCCATGATCATGACTGAATCAACTGAACAGTTTTCCATAACAGCTCAGCAATTGGCAGACCTGAACGCTCTGGATATGATAGTGCCCGGCCCCATTGCCATAAATGCCGCTACATATGTTGGCTATCTTCATGCAGGATTTTGGGGTTCGCTGGCAGCTACAATAGGTGTGACATTGCCCTCGCTTATATTGGTCGCGCTGGTTATGCGCTTTATTACCCGGTATCGTGAGAACAGGGTGATGGAATCGTTTCTTTTTGGTATAAAACCTGCTGCGGTTGGATTGATCGCGTCGGCTGCCATAACTATCGCATTGGGAGTGTTGCTGAAGCCGGGAGCAAGCCTGAACACTCTGTTTTCCGATCCTTTTGGAACGATTTCTGTTTTTTTAGCAGTTGTCTTCTTCCTGGCAGCTTTTCTAAACATCCGTTTCAAGGTCAATCCCATTCTGCTGACTGTAATCGCAGGCATTGTCGGAGCAATCTGGGTGAGATAGGGGGACATTCCGATAGGGGGACATTCCTGTTTATTATTCAAAAAATTGAGATTTAAGAATCAAGTATTTACAAAAATAAAGTAAGTACAAAAGCACAAGATGGAGTATTCAAATAGAAAATGGAAAGATGTTGTAATCTATGCTATGGGATAATGGATGAATCATAAATGCGAATTACTTTAGTCTTCAATAATTCATTTGCTTGTAAATAGAAACATATTAGTAGTTCAAAAGTGTTCTACCTAGTAGAAACTAATACTTCAGTTTATGAGTTGTACATATAATAAGCCCAGTTAATAAACTAATTTGCTCTACCTTAAAAAAAGCGACGTGTTTGATAAGCAATATAAGTTTTTCATCATGGGAATATGGGGCTATTATGCTCAGAGAAGTGTATGTAACGATAAACCGACAAGATAACTGAGAGGTTTTTTGTTGGTTTTTTAGTTAATCTAGGGATAATGGCTTTATTTTTGTTCAAAAAAGGTAAGCCAATCCCTGAACAGGACTATTGTTTAAAAATGCCTATGGATATATAAAACTGTTTGAGGCTGGGCTTTTAACTTGCCTGAATCAACGTATTAAATGTATTGCGGTACCGTGAATCTTCTTTTATCAGCCTGAAACCTTCCTTTGTAAGCCTTGAAACTCCTGACATCGACATGTTGCCTATATACTCACATAGACTTTTATATGTATATCCGCATATGGCTCTCATTACGTAAACCGTGAAAGCTCTGATTTTGCTTGCATCCCTGCTGTATTTTGCTCTCAGGCTTTCATTTGCTCTTCTATCCAGAAAGCCACTGATCTTGTAAATTATCTCCTCTGGAGTTCTTTTTCTCATAATATACCGTTTTTCGCTGACGTATACATTTTCCGTGTAAGCTTTTATTATAGTGTCACCCACTTCTTTCATTATGCCTGTTTCTTTCATGGATTCTGTAAAGGACTTATATTTCTGTCGTGCAGTATTTCTATCTTTTCCGAAATGACTGAGGATAAAATCTGTATCTACTATGCCTTCGATATTTTCCCTGTATCCTGTGTAAATGCCATAGGATGAATAACGATAATATTCCTCCTTTTCTGCGTATCCTGGCAAATCCCTGGCATTGTTGTGGATGTATGCCGACAGAGTAAGGCTGTAAGTGTCATTGTCCACTATTGTGCTGGCAAACCGACCCTGGAAAAGATGTCCATGGCGACCATATTTCCTGTTAAAGTAAGAAACATAAGCATTATTCAGGCAGCGCATGAATGTTGAAATATCAAAACCACAAGGGTTGATGTAAATGTGGACGTGATTGCTCATCAGGATATAACAATATATCTTGCAGTGATACTTTTCCTTATAGCGTTTTAACAGTGACAAGTAGTAATCCTTGTCCTCATCGCATTGGAAAAGGTCCACTTCGCTGATGCTTCTGGACATTACATGATACATGGCTTCTTCAGATTTCTTTCTGGCAGCTCTTGGCATGATAAACTACTCCCCCTGAATATGTTTGTATACATCATACCATATTATACATTATTTGTAAAGAACAAATGTTCTGTGTAAAGAAGCGTCCCCATACATTGTTTTTGCCAACAGGTTGTCTTTCAGGTCCGTTGCCCATGTAAAGATGTTTCTGAGGGATAAGCTTTATGGGAAACTGCTGAAAATGGGCAGTTATTACCATGAAAAGTGGCAACAGCAGAATTGGTGCAAATTGCGGTGGAAAGTATTGAACAAATAGAAGTCTACGTGGGAAGATACCCGATAGCCTTTGGTGGTGCTGTCATCGCCATTATTGTCGCGGCATCCGAATATACGCGGGGCAGCATAGAGTTATGGCAGGCTTTTGCAATAATCATGCTGGGAGCGGAGTTTTTCATACCGCTGTGAGTGCTGGGATTATATTTCCATGTGCCTATGAACGGCACAACCGCCTGTGAAAAACTCTTTATCATACTGGAAGTTGAAGATGGCGACATGGAAATCAAAAAGGCAAACCGACCTGTGAAAGGCACCGATTCTATAATTGAGCTGGATGATGTTAGTTTTGCGTATGTCGAAAACCAGCCTGTGTTGAAAAATGCTAATTTGAAAATCAGGAAAGATGAGTTTGTGTCCCTGGTAGGCAAATCCGGATGGGCCATGCGAGAGGATACACGGGGGATCTGTATATTGACGGTATTATATAAATGGGGACGCTCCTGCACAAATCACAGTTTATAAAGAGGGACACTTCTGTATAAATAACTTCTTTCATGAAAGAAGTCAAACGATTAAATTAGTGAATCTATCACTTCTTTTTCATATGGAAACTTTATTCAATATAGTTTTTGCGGAATGTAGTAAAAAAGCAGGAGCGTCCCCCTATTTTTTTATTTTTGTACTATAATCCAGCTGGATATTATGGTAAAATATTATTTAATTATGTAAATTGCAGTATGTCGTTTTTAGCAAGAAGAAATACTACCTTGTTATTGTTTTATACGGAAAACAATAATTGAAAGGCTTGTTTCAATTGAGGTAATGTAAACTGCCTAACATGTTCTTGCAGCTTCCACTGGTTGACTTAACATATCCGGGAGAAGTTAAAGATGTTGTTTTCCACCTATTGGCAATAAGCTTTTAAATGGATGTAGATGTTCTTAAAAAATCCAAAATACCTAACAATCAGTTTATCCATTATCATCTTAAGCTATTCTTGGTACAAACGGGAGTTCGGGTATTGAATAAAAAACGCACAAAAATTCGCAAAAGCCTTTAGACAGATTACAGATAACGGGGGTGAAGATTATGGATGATGTTTTGAATTCAAAATTTGAGAAGTTAATACGTGGACAAATCACATACAAATCAAATAACTTGGGCTTAAATCTGCTTATTTCGCGTTTACAGAGGAAGTACATGGCGAATCAGGCAGATGAAGTTCTGAATAATTGCCTGAAAGAAATGAACGCGTTTTTTGAAAAGTATCAATCAGTGCTAACAAAGGATGTTGAATCACTTAAAAATCTATAGGGGGTTGTGTAAGATGCTTGTTACGCTTGATGAGGCTAAGAGATTAATTGAAGAAGGGAAGACTCTGCATATAGCAGCCGATGAAAACATGCTGAATAAACTTCCGAAAGGTAAATGGATAGCAGGAACTACACCATACTTTATTGCAAAGGATGGGGGAATCACCTGCAAGGATAAGTTGTTTGTGGATGAAATACCCTGGGTAGATGATTGCAAAACTTCAGTTTACGATAAAAGCAACATATTTGATATTACAAAGGATGCATATCCAAACGGGATATCCTTTCTGATCATGCCTTTTGCCAGTGAAGTGGCTGTGTTATATTCCAAGGAAGCACCATACGTGGAAGATCTCCTGATGACCCCAATAGTAGGATGGATATCAGGTTATGACCTTTCCATGAGTGCAAAAGCAAAGGTTTATGACGGTGTTTCCGGGGAATCTTACGATGACAAGGCAGTAGTATTGCATATCAGCCTCCCGGATGACAAAATAGCATCCCTTGGTATTGTTAACATTTTTGACGTAGATGAAAGTGATGCCAAAATCGAATTCATGGAAGATGCCCTGTCGGTGAAAAAATGTTTGGTCAATGGAGAGGAAGTCAATTTTGCCGATTACATAGAAAATAATAAAATTGATACCAGGTTACCATTGGTGGCGGACTATAACAGTGTGCTGGTCAATGTTTCAATTAAAAACATTTCCGAGAAGGACAGGAGTGTGGATTTATATGCCCCTGTATTCAAAAGCAGCATTTACAGATTTGCAAAACCTGTTGAAGATTATGTTTCAAGTTTTGGTGAAAATTTGAAAGGCTTTGATGATATCCAGCCGGTTTTCTCTTGCAACTGTATTCTTAATTACCTTTATGGGAAGCTGGAGGGCAAAGCCATACCGCCTTTTGCAGGCCCTGTTACTTTCGGCGAAATTGCATATCAGCTGCTGAACCAGACATTGGTATATGCCTGCATTATTGATAAATAGACTGATGAGTTTCATTGCCCGGGTCCCAAATCAAAAAACAGCCTTTGGAAGATGAACACAGGTTTATAAACAAATGGTGAAAACTAAAGTTTCGGAATGCTATTATTTTGAAATCGGAGCATGTAGAAATTTCAGCCTGTCAGGATGATTAGCCGGCAGGCTTTTTTGAAAAGCTTTCCAACTATTGACAAAGGGATAAGCAATGGTATAATTTTAATCATGCATTTACTGGTTATAATCAGATAGGACAAGAAAGGATTTGATTTGATGCTGGATCCGAACTCGCCAAAACCTTTGTATTTGCAGTTGAAGGAAAAAATAAGGAATGCTATAGAAACAGGGGAATGGAAGCCTGACACCAAGATTCCTTCAGAAAGGGATTTATGCAAGCAGTACAATGTCAGCAGGATTACTGTGAGACAAGCTATTTCTGAAGCGGAAAATGAAGGTTTGCTATATAAAATACAGGGTAAGGGAACCTTTGTAAAAGCTCCCAAGATAGAACAGGGGCTCATGAAGATTACAAGTTTCGGCAATACTCTGCGAAACAGCGGTTTAAATGGAAGAACAGAAATAATAAAGTCTGAAATTATGCCTGTGAATTTTCAGCTATCCAACATATTAAGGATTGACATGACGGAGCATGTTGTAAATCTAAGACTGCTCGGATTGGCAAATGAAGAACCGATAGTGCATTATGATTCTTACTTTACCCATGAAATAGGAGTAAAAATGCTCGAGGCCGCCCAAAAAAATGCAAAAGCAGGAATACCTTTTTCTACATATGACCTCTATGGGCAACTTAATATAGGTGCTGACACAGTGTCGCAGACTTTCGAAGCAATAAACTGCGATGCGGAAATGGCTAGGATTTTAAAAGTTAAAAAAGGCACAGCCTTGCTTGTGGTTACGTCAATTGTGAATAACCATGACGGAAAGCCTATAGAGTATAAAACTGCGATGTATAAAGCAGATAAATATAAGTTCCATATTACACGCAGTATGTAAATAAATGAGATTTTCAAAAAACATCTGTGAATTTTTTAAAAGCCCATTGACTCTTCCGGAAAACTGAAGTAAAATTATATCGTAACAGGTTATAACCAGTTATAATATGTCAATACAACATGATAATTAAATATTACTTGTTAGGGGGCAGTCAAAATGTCTAAAAAGCAGATCAGGATTTTGAGTCCTAACGGACATCTGGGATTTGCACCTACCAAAGAAGAAAGCTTCTATATCGGAGCAGCGACCAAACCGGATTATTACTGCTGTGATTCAGGAAGCGATGACATAGGACCTACACCATTAGGTGCAGATAAGTGTGCGAGCCATTATGAATGGCAAAAACATGACCTGGAGTTGATGCTTTTGGCATCAAGGGAACAAGGAGTGCCAATGATTATCGGTTCTGCCGGTGATACCGGTAGCAACAGCAGAGTTGACATGTTCGTCGATATCATCAAAGATCTCGCCAAAAAACACAACCTACCCAAATTCAGACTTGCTTATTTCTATTCAGAAGTTGATAAAAATTACATCAAAGAAAAAATGAATCAGGGAATAGCAATCAAAGGCCTGGACGGGAGAAAGGACCTTACGCTGGAAGAATTGGACAGAACCGACAGGATTGTAGCAGTTGCAGGTGTGCATCCTTTCATAAAAGCTCTTGATATGGGAGCTGATGTAATAATAGGCGGCCGTTCCAGTGACTGTGCTGTTTTTGCCGCTCCTGCGATAAGAGACGGTTTTCCGGAAAGTCTGGCCTATTATCTTGGAAAGGTGCTGGAATGTGCTTCTTTCTGTGCCGAACCCTATGGAGCAAAAGAAACCGTAATTGGTACAATCACCCATGAAGATGTAAAGGTAACGGCAATGCACCCCAATCAGCGCTGTACTGTTGCGTCTGTAGCCGGACATGCCATGTATGAGAGATCCAATCCTTTCTATGAATATGTAGCCGGTGGCATGCTTGATATGACCAACTGCGTCTATGAACAATATGATGAAAAAACATGCAGGATAACCGGACCGAAGTTTATACCGGTGGAAGGAAAGATAACGGTCAAGCTTGAAGGTTCCGGAAAAGTGGGAGAAAGATACATAGGTATTGCCGGTATAAGGGACCCTTATACAATAAAGAATATTGACAAAGTCATACAGTGGGCCAGAGATCAGGTTGAAGAAAGATTTGCCGGAAAAGAATATCAACTGCATTACAGAATTTTCGGCAAAAATGGTGTTATGGGAGATCTCGAACCAATTAAAGAAACCAAATCCCATGAACTGTGCGTAATAGTGGAGGGCGTAGCTCCTACAAAGGAAATGGCTGAAGAAATCACCATGATCGGTACGCGTCAGATATTCTATGCAAGACTTCCGGAAGTAAAGGGCACTGCCGGTACTGCTGCTTTTGTAGTGGATGAAGTTCTTCCTGCATCACCCGCTTATACGTGGACTATGAACCACATCATCCCGGTGGACGATCCCTTGGAGTTATTTGAGATAAAAATTATTGAGGTTGGCGGTTAAGGGGGTGCTATATATGAAAGTTTTAAAGCTGTCAGAACTGGCAAAAACGATTAGAAGCAAAAATGCAGGAACAGACAAAATCACTTTCGACATCATTTTCAGAGAAAAGGAAAAATATGAGCTGGTTAAGGCAAGCGGATGCATTACCAAGCAAAAAATAGCTGAGCTTTATGGCATAGATGAAAGCAGGATATGCGATTTTGTGGAGTTTGATCCTGCATATGCAATAAAGTTCACTATCTACAGAACTCGGCCCAGCGGAAGTCCGGGTGAAAGTGATATTTTCGGATGCCAGCAGTATCCGCCCCTGCTTGACTTGGAAATTCCCATAAAGACATAAAACTGGCAATATTATTACAGTAATTTTATAATTAAATGGAGAAAGTCATATGTCTATACAATTAGCCGTAATGCTTGGATATTTATGCGTAATTGTCCTGATAGGCCTTTTTGCCCGTAGAAAGTCTTCTTCATCCAGCTCTTTTCACGGTGCCGGCCTTGGGGTTATGATGTGTGTTGCCGCCGGAACCGGTGAATGGCTGGGGGGCACATCTACTACCGGTGTTTCGGAGTATGGGTTTTTATTTGGCATATCAGGTGCATGGTACACAATTGCAAATGGTATAGGGATAATCTTTCTGGCAATTTTCTTTGCAAAGCTGTACAGGAGCCTGGACACTGTCACTGTTCCGGGTATTATCGAAAAATATATAGGAACAAAAGCAAGGGTTATATCAAGCATATTTCTGACTTTTGTAATGATTGCAGTAGGTACTGTTCAGATAATAGCTGCAGGGACCCTTGGAGTTGCAGTGCTTGGCTTGGATTATGCTGTATCAGTTATCGTACTTGGACTGGGTTTTATAGCGTATACCCTGGCAGGCGGGATGGTGGCTGTCGGATATACAAATACAATCCATCTGATAGTCATGTATGGGGGAACAATTCTTGCTCTATTGCTGGTCGGTAAAGATATAGGCGGACTGGGTGCCCTCAAGGCTTCTCTTCCCGCAGATCCCTATTTTTCCATGAGGGGTATTGGTATTTCCAGAGTGTCATCATGGATAATAGCATCAGTGCTCGGAGCCTGCACAGCCCAGGCCGGAATACAACCCATACTTGCCGCCAAAGATGTAAAAGTAGCCAGAAAATCTGCATTTATTACAGCCCTGGCCGTATCTCCCTTTGGAATATTCACAGCGGTACTAGGTATGGCAGCCAAGGTTAAATACCCTCAACTTGCAGATGCAAAGCTTGCACTTCCTACCCTCATGATGGATCTCAACCCTATAGCCGGAGGGGTTGTTATTGCTTCCATCTTGGCTGCCATTTTATCAACAGTTTCTCCCATCATTCTGGCTTCAGGTACGATGATAACAAAAGATATTTACCAGAGAGTAATAAAACCGGATGCGTCTGATAAACAGGTGTTATTCGTTTCCAGGCTTACAACTGGAATAAGCGGTTTGGTCTGCATGTTCCTTGCCTTGCTCATGTACGAAAGCACCAAAATGCTTGATCTGGTATATTTTGCCTATTCACTGAGAGGAGCCCTGTTTGTAGTGCTGTTACTAGGCATATACTGGAAAAGGACATCGCAAAGAGGAGCGGGTTGGGCAATGATCCTTACGGCTGCAGTAGGCTTTTTCTGGGTTGTATTTAAGGGAAGACTCGGCTACTACCCAATAAGCCAATACCTGACAGAGACATATGCTTCAATAATCACCGCCCTTATCAGCATGATTGTGTTCAGCCTGATATTCCCCAATGAAAGAAAAACTGCACCTGTTGATACTACTGTATGATTGTTCTGAAAGACATTCAAATCACCAGGGAAACCCTGAGAACCCATGATAATTCAATTATCACCGGAAAACAAGAATTTGAAAGAGAGGTGATAACCTTGCAAGTAAGAATAGGAATTACCAGCGGTTGGGAGCCTGGTACAGTTGTTGAAAGCTGGCCTCTGGTCTATGTTAACAAAGGCATAACTGACTGTTTGGAGGAAGCCGGTGCTGTTCCTGTAATCATACCGGTGCTGGAAAGCGAAGAACTGATCGAGCGGTATATGGATTTTGTAGACGGTGTAATAGTATCTGGTGAAGTCCTCAGCATTAAAAGAAATGTCGTAAAGGATATAGGCTCAAATGTGTTAAAAAACAGTAATCCATTAAGGTATAAAAATGAGGCAGCTGTGATTAAAGCGGCAAAAAAGCACAAAAAGCCTTTACTTGGTATATGCAGAGGCCACCAGGTACTTGCTGTCGAAGAGGGTGGTTCTGTAAAGGACGAAGACATCAATATCGGAAATGACATTGTGCACCAGCAGGGAGGAATAAAACCCCCCGACTGCCCAATTCATAACATGCGGATCGTTCCAGGAAGCAGGCTGTGGAGCATGCTAAAACAGGACTCCCTTATGGTAAACAGCTTTCACCGCCAGGCTGTTGAAAGAGTCCCTGAAGGATACATTGCCAGTGCCGTAGCTGATGATGGGAATATTGAAGCCATTGAATCTACGGGCGACTGCTTTGTGATGGGGATTCAATTTCATCCGGAGATGCTGAAAGAAGATGTCTGGAAAGCATTTTTCAAGGAGTTTGTCGGCATTGTTGAGAGGAGACGTAATTCGGTTAAGTGATACATCATTAATTTGATAGGGGGGATAAAACCATGACAGCTCAGATGATCGGACCATTTCCACTTGAAGTGTTCTATTTGTTTTTGCTTCTGGCCTTTGTTTTCATAGTTTTTATTCTCTTTAAAAGACCCATATACGAAGCCATGTTTCTGGCCTTTTGCTTCACTATAGTAATGACTTCTACATATGACAAGTTCTTTAGCTATCTCGTATATCCGGCAACACAAAGCAATCTGTTTTACATTATAGTAAGCTTCCTGGCCCTTGCCTATATACTGGGCAAGACCCGTGTGGTAGAAAAACTGATAAATATCATTCTGGCAATATTCGGCGGGCTGCCGGGAGGAGCCGGATATGTGGCCTTGTTTGGTAGTACGGGCCTTGCAATGATGACAGGCACGGGCCCCGGAAATGTTGCAGCTACCGGAGTGTTCACCATCCCGGCGATGATAAAGAGTGGCTTTTCAAGAGAACTGGCAGCTACTACGGAAATGGCGGCAAGCATGCTGGGGAATCAGATGGGCCCCGGATTGAATCTGGTTGGTTTTGGCATTCTGTGCTCTCTTTTCCCTGAAAAGAACTATGATCTCGCCACTTTCTGGCTGGCATTATGGATTGTAGGAGGGTGGCTTGTTGTACAGAGGCTTATCACGTTGATAATCCTGTGCAAAAAGGAAGGAGTTAAACCGATTCCTAAGGAAGAAAGACCGAAACTTGGCGAAGCCTTGAAGAAAGGCTGGGATTCAATACTGTTGCCATTCTTTATCCTTTTCCCCATAATATTCTCTTCCAAGGCCAAGACCCTGCTGCAGGCAAGATTCGGTGTTGACGGGGAAGCGGCTTTTGCCAGCACGGTTCTCATGTTTACGGTTGGAGTCTGTGTAGTATATTCACTGTTGACAGGCAGAAATGAGTTAAAGAAACATGAGGGTGGTTTCTCTGTAGGTATCATTTATAAAATGTTTAAGGATTGTTTAAGATCTGTTGTACCAGTAAGTACTACCATATATTTTGCTTATGCATTATCAATCGTATTCAAGGATATCGCAATGGCAGATGCCATGCAGACATGGGTGACGGGAATCGGATTGAACAAGCTCACCTGGTCTATCTTGATTGTGTTATTCACAAGCTTGCTGGGAATGGTGCTTCCAGGTTCATCTCAGGTGGCATTGTTGGGATCTGCTATCATATCCACAGGTGCCGCTGTTGGTATAGATCCTTTCCTGGTAGCAGCGGTAATGCCGGCAATTACCGGAGTAATGGAAGGAATGACTCCTCCTATGGCACTGGCGATGTATACTGCGATGGGTATCGCAAAATCCAAGTTCTGGCCGACTGCTAAGCTTGCTTACATTTGGATAGCCGGTACTGTAATCTTTACAATACTGCTGGTCCTGGGCATACTACCTATATTTGTTAGCGGTTAGGAGGGGATGATATGAAGAAAAAAATTGTTAACCTGTGCCAGCATGTATTTGCCGTATGTACTATGGTAGCTGTCCTGGTTGGTGCTGTAGTTGCAGTGCTGTTCCTCATTGGATTTGTAGCAGGGGGAACAGTGGGTGAAACTCTGGCAATATTCGGAAAAGAAGTGATGTACAAGGCAATAACGCTTGCTGCAATCGGGTGCCTTGTAGGACTGATAGCGTTCTATGTTGAAGGTACGCATGAGCTGAAAATAGACAGTAATGAGAGTAGTGATGAGGATATTGATGAAAGCGTGGGTGCAGAAAGCGGCTCTACAACTGTAAAGATGTAGTTTATTGGTGCATGGGTTCAGGTTTACCGGTGATTGTAGACTGGGGGGAAAGCCATTCTTGGCTATCCCCCTCAAATACGTGGGGGCTATATGTGGGGACGGTCTTTCATAATTTACAGTTTTCAAAATTTTGTGGTATGTGGTATGGGGACGATCCTGTATAATTCACAGTTTTTAAACTCCGAATCTAGTGTTCGAACAGGCGATCATTATGATCGCCTGTTCTTTGTTTAAATAAAGCATATAAAAAGAAATAAAAACAGGAACGTCCCCTAAATCGTCTTTATAAATTTAAGTTTTTCAAGATAAGGTTATACATTAAAACATTCAAACAGGACGGGGACGTTCCTTTTTAAATACAGTTTTTCAAGAAGTTAAATCAGCATTTAGGCAAAAGAATCTTAATAGTTTTATCTTCTTGATATATAAACATAAATCATCACTGCAAACTGTAATAAAAACAGGAGCGTCCCCATAAAAATGCACATAAAAATGCAAATTGTAACAAAAATGCAGGAGCGTCCCCATAAACGTAAAGATAAATACTATAAAACAACTTGGGGAATAATAACGGAAGCATGAGTTATGCGATAAAAGCTGCAGATTATCAAGGAGGAATAGAATGAGCAGGCAATATTCACCCAATGAGTTGAGAGAAGAGATCATAAATTTTCTCAAAGAGCACAAGGACGGCTCTTTGGCCACATGCATGAACAATATGCCGCGCAGCAGCCCGGTACAATATTTCTTGGGCGACGATATGAACATATATATTTTATCAGCCGGTGGAGAAAAGTTTAATGCTATAAGTCAGAACCCCAATGTTTGCCTTTTGGTAAATACAGAGTATATCAATTACCGTAAAATCAAGGGAGTGCAGGTATTCGGAAAGGCTACGACAAGCCTTGAAAACAGCCGGTTGTTTGATGAAGCAAGCAAATACACTCAAGAGCCATGGCTGTTCAACAGCGAAAAGGGAAGACTTAATGTAATAAAAATTGTTCCTGAAGAGATCGTATACCTGAATTCTCTGGAGGATGGCGAGAGGACCAAGCAGATATTGAAAGGCAATCAGGTTTTGGTAAAGGAAGACCGGATTCCGGCTTTGGTTTAAATTATATTTTATGTAATATAATGGTATGTGAAATGAACGGGATCAAAAAGGTAGTAGTGGGCATGTCCGGGGGTGTGGACTCCTCTGTAGCAGCTTTGCTGTTAAAAAAACAGGGATACGATGTAATAGGCATCTTCATGAAAAACTGGGATGAAAAGGACGAACTTGGGGTGTGTACTGCCGAGGAAGATTATGCCGACGTAAGAAGAGTCTGTGATCAAATTGGCATCCCATACTACACCGTTAATTTTGAAAAAGAATACTGGGACAGGGTGTTCACTTACTTTCTGGATGAATATCGAAAAGGGCGCACTCCAAATCCGGACGTGATGTGCAATAAGGAAATCAAATTTAAAGCTTTTCTAGACTATGCATTAAAGATAGGGGCCGATTACCTTGCAACAGGCCATTATGCCCAGGTTGATCACTGCAATGGTGAGTTCAGGCTGCTGAAAGGAGCAGACCCGGGAAAGGATCAGTCATATTTTCTTTGTACGCTGGGTCAGAGCCAGCTTTCCAAATCGTTGTTCCCCCTTGGCAGAATGTATAAAAAAGAGGTGAGGGAAATTGCACGCAAAGCTGGTTTACATACTGCCGAAAAAAAGGACAGTACAGGCATTTGCTTTATAGGTGAGAGAAATTTTAAAGAGTTCCTGAAATCCTATCTGCCGGCCCAGCCGGGTGAAATCCGCTCCATTTCAGGTGAGGCCCTGGGAAAACATGAAGGACTCATGTTTTATACCTACGGACAGAGAAAGGGACTGGGCATTGGGGGCACCCATGGGGGGAAACCATGGTTTGTTGTCGACAAGGACATCAGAAACAATATCCTTTATGTTGCCCAGGGTGAGGACAATCCGGCTCTATATTCATATGGGCTGGAAGCATGCGATATTCGTTGGGTCAGTGGAAAACCTCCCGGAGAGAGTTTTGACTGTGCTGCAAAATTCAGATACAGGCAGCAGGATCAGGAAGTCAGCGTACGTTTAATCGGACACAACCGATGCAGGGTCATATTTAAAAAGCCGCAGAGGTCGATCACTCCAGGACAGTTTGCCGTCTTCTATCATGGTGAGATTTGCCTGGGTGGAGGAGTCATTGAGTCGGTACTGAAAGAAAGGCAAAACTATAATGACGCCTTTTAATCAGGATCATGAACAGGATGGCTACGACAAGAGACAGTGGATACGCAAGAAAACAAAGATACATCTGCTAAATAAAGGACACACCTCAGTCAGTAGAGCTATGTTTTATGCCAAGGTATGTCCTTGTATTTTGAACCGTCTTATGAAACGGATTTTCCGCTGCCTGGTGCTTTAACTGTGATGTATTGCAAAAAGCGTTTTTCATCCAATATGCACCGATGAAATACTTTTCCTGTACATGCGATAATTTGGGAATGAACTCAGCTGAAAGTGGATGATTGATTGTTATGTGATTTTGAATCCTTCCGGAACAGCAATCATCCATTTTCAATTAGCTGAGTTCGAACCGATAATCATTTCTATTACTTTGTAATCGGACCACTGATATCTGTTAATATCCAGAAGTATCTTTCCATTATTCCAGATTCAGTTTTCTGTTAAAGATAAAATTGGTTGTCCAGTAGAAGGCAACACACTCAAGAAGAAGAACTATTATAATGACCGGGAAAAACTCCTGTGGAAGCATATGGGCAAAATTAATGCTGCCGGAGTGGAAATAACTGAAAGTCACCAATACAATCAACATGAGCAATTGTATAGCGTTGTAAAATATAACATAGGATACAAAAGAGCAAATTATTTTGTGTTTGGTAAATAAATGCCCCACGGCAATGGAAACATAGACCAGCAGTATGTTTGCAATAGCACTCAGAAGCGTCAGGGATATCAGTTCGATCCACACCAGCACCCAGTTTCCTCCAAAATAGGCTTTTAGTTCTGCAAGGGCAGAATTGATCGCATTCATGACTATACTAATGTCATCAGTTGCGGCAAAAGTTATGAGCAAGGATGCTATAATTGCTATTATGCTGACTACGACCCACAGCAGAGTGACTATAAGCTTTGAGATTATCAAGTGGTGGGATTTTACCGGAAGGGTAAACATCAGATATCCTTCGTCGCTTAGCAGATTTTTATAGAACCTCATAATCATAAATATGACCGTGGCAGCTAGAACTGCAATGACCAGGAAAAACTGCAAAATAAACATAAGTCCGGATACAAACAGGAAGATCCCTTCTTTGGAACCTGCGTGATACAAGAAACGATTTATAACTGATATAAATAAAAGTACAAGGCATAGAGGGATTAATATTCTTGCCGTTGCTTTCAGTTCATGCTTCATTAATTTCTTTAACATCTGAATACCTCCCTGAATAATGAATCTACTGATTTTCCTTCCTTTAACCTTATGTCATCAACGGAGGAATGAAGAGTTATGGCTCCGTCCTTGATAAATATAACTTCATCCAATACTTTTTCGATATCTGAAATGAGGTGGGTGGATATTAATAATGTCGCATTTTCGTTGTAATTGGTGATGATGGTGTTGAGAATATAATCCCTTGCTGCCGGGTCCACTCCTCCTATAGGCTCATCAAGGCAATACAAATCTGCCTTGCGGCTCATGACCAGGATTAGCTGCACCTTTTCCTTGGTCCCCTTGGACAGGGTTTTCAAACGCTTTTTTGGATCAATGCGCAGATCACTCAGCATTTCATATGCCTTTTTGGAGTCAAAGTTCTCATAGAAATCCTCAAAGAATTCAACTACCTGGGAAACCTGCATCCAATCCGCCAAATAAGTTTTTTCAGGAAGATAGGACACTATCTTTTTAGTCTCAACTCCTGGTTCCATACCTGAAATAAGGATGCTTCCGCTTTCAGGGACTAAAAGACCGTTGATCAGTTTAATCAAAGTGGTTTTTCCACTGCCATTCGGACCCAGCAATCCGATGATCTTTCCTCTGTCCAAAGTTAGACTTACATTGGAAAGGGCTGTAAAACTTCCATATTTCTTTGTTAGTGATTTACATTCCAAAATTGGATTCATTTTCTCATCTCCTTTATGGTTTTAGTCAGCAGTTCCAAGATTTCTTCTTCATTAAAACCAATTTGCTTCATCTTCTCGATAAATTCTTCTATTATACCCATGGCAGATCGCTCCTTTAGTTTCTTTATGACTTCTGTGTCTGAAGTAATGTATCTTCCG
>ENA-UPSB01001967-UPSB01001967.1-bioreactor-metagenome-genome-assembly--contig:-NODE-1967-length-21379-cov-12.105984_pt1 | contig 21379 bp, 19 predicted proteins | sample MGYA00238182_ERZ773286 | MGnify/ENA primary metagenome ERZ773286 (study PRJEB29026, sample SAMN07631240) | bioreactor metagenome | isolation source: Switchgrass digestor | place: USA: Dartmouth... | reverse complement strand
GCCCGGATTTTGCCAATATTATAAACTTAAATATCCCCATTTCATCAAATAAGCTATTTCGCGAGATTGTTATACCAAACATGCACATTCCATATTTCGGCATCATGAAGGGGTTTACCTACAATATCGAGGACCCCTCTTTTTCTGGTATCTGCAAGCATAGCCTCATGGGTGCCCGTTCCTTCATCAATCACGTACCTTGTAAAATTTCCTTTCCCATCATTTTCAAAGACCAGGAGGCGCGGAAGCCTGATCTTGTATTCCCTCTGCTTATCTACAACCCCTATTTCGCCGACAAAAATGTCTACCTTCCCATTGCCGCATATATCCCCCAGCTGGAGGGAATGAGCATCCAGGAGGTTATCCTCAAGCACGTGTTCCTCCCACATTTCGGTTATATCGCCCTTCGGTTTAAACCATGCGAGTTTACCGCCCTGGGTCTTACCATAAATTACGGGATCTCCTTCCGACAGAACTATCTCATTTCTACCGTCACCGTCCACATCCCCTACCGCACACTTGCATGTCAGGTATCCCGATGCAAACTTATATCCATCCCACCCTTTTCCGTTATATTTGTACCAATGCGTCCCGCAAATAAGTTCATTTACGCCGTCACCATCTACATCTCCTATTGCAAGCCCTTCTTCCGGTTGGAATCCCGCAGGACTATAGGGATTTGGTTCCGATTTTCCCTCGGCTATAATCTGCACATCAGGCCACGGGCTAACGGTAGGATCTTCCGGAATAGGTATGTAGTATATTCTGGTTCCCTTTCCGGTACGCTGGTTGGTAAAGATCAAAGCTTTTTTACCATCACCGGTTATATCGCCTACTATTGTATCGTGTATCTGCGTATGGCCGGTTTTAATTATAAGCCTTTTTGTCCATTTTTCATCCGGCCTTCCCGTATTCTCCCACCAGTACACTCCATCCCCTCCTGCATTATTTCCGCATATCAAATCGGGCAGCCCATTTCCGGTCAAATCCACCAAAGAACCGCCGCACTCAAGATTCGTAACCTGATCATCGATAATGTGCATTTTCCATTCGCCGATTTCGCCCTTGTTTTCAAACCATACCAGTTTTCCGTTTACGGCGCCTATTACGACATCATCGAAACCGTCACCGTTAATATCCCCTACAACTGAAAGCGCATTAAATACGGCATTGGGCACATCATCGTTTACCATCCCGATAACTTTTTTCGTAAACGATGGTTTTGACATATTTTCCCCTCCCCGGTCAGTTAAAAAAACTTAATTTGCTTGATCGTTTTCATTCCCCCCGGTATTTTCTGGCAGTCTCTATCATTGCCAAATACCCTTCCACGGGCACGTAGTCTGGAATCGAGTTGCCCGATCCCAGCGCAAATCCCTTGTGTTCAATGGCGGTATTGATAACATCAAGGGTATATTCCCGTATTTCCTCCTCACTCCTCTGGCAAAGAACATCGGTATCCACGCCGCCAAAATTCCCAATCCTGTCGCCATACCTTTCTACCCATACCGAAAACGGAGCTATGACATCTTCATTTGAGTGTTTGGCATCAATGCCCGCTACATCAATAATATCATCCATTACCGAGAATATATTTCCGCATGAGTGAAGCAATAACGGCTTATTGTAGCTATGCACCAAATCTATTATTCGCTTGTATTGTGGAATGATAAGATTCCTTATATCATCGGCGGGCAGAAGGGTCGAACTCTTGAACCCCAGATCATCTCCAAACCTGCAAACCGCAAACACATCTCCATATAATGGCAAGAACCTTTTCCATATTTCGTATATGATCGTGCCAACCTTATCGAACAAGTCCCTGTATAATTCAGGGTCATCGGCACGAATATAGCATAGATCCATATACCCTACCACATCCTGTACGCACTCAAACACACCGTTACCTGGACCTCCTATAGCTTTCATTCCCGGAGGCATTTCTTCTTTAAGCAAAAGAAAAATATCGGAATACTCTTCAAAAAACAGGTCGGGTATGGAATCCCATGGATACCTCTCAAAGTCATCCCGCGTCTTTATAACGCCGGGTTTATGATTGCCCAATGCCCCGCTTCCCGGCATTACAGGGCCTATGCATCTTTCGAAGCTCACCGTATCATAGCCCATAGCCTTGAAAAAACCTATATACTCCCTTATATATTGGCGCCGATCAGTGATATCTCCATTTACGAGTTCGGCAAATGATCTATTTAATATCCGTTCCATTACTTTTTCGGAAATGATATGTTCGTACAGCGGGAGCCTTTTGGGCTTTTTGTTTTTAGCTGCATCCAAAATGTTTGTATAATCAGGCTCAAAGTTCCTCAACGGCAAAACCTCCTCTCCGATAAATACCTCGCCCTTTATTGCCAAAACAAAAAAGGGTACTTAATGAGTACCCCGAACATCATTTAAACAGCTTCCTGAGGACTCTGGCCGTTGCCCTGCCTGCGGCCCTGCGCGCTACCCGTTTGGCGGCAGCCCCGGGGCCTTTGCTGATGGCCTGGATGTCCCCCAGGAAACGGGCCAGGCCATACAGCATTCTTCTGGTTTGGCTAATACCGCTCCTTTTTCTCGGCATGGCCTTCAAGCCTCCCCTCGGGCATTTTTAACCAAAAATTCACCATTTTAAATATATGCAGACAGCACAACGGCATAACATCATTGCAGAGCTCATAAGGAATGCTTATCGTTTATTGCCGTAAACCTGTATAAACTTCTCCAGAGAGCGGTCGTATGTACGCTCCACCTCCGGCGGAAACAGGCATCCCGGCAGCTCCTTTCGGCTCCAGTGATAGGAAAGGCACTCACAGCACTTACCCCTGCGGCTGCAATAATCGTAGCTGCATGTGCAGTTCTTCAAGTTGCTCGTCACATTGCTGCAACCCTTGTTTGCCAAACGTATCCCCCCTAGATTATGTCACATGTTTTCTCTTAGGAGCGCATCCTCTGTAAAATTGCGGATTAGGCGTCACATCTGACCGTTTACACGAAACTACCGCATTTAAATCTATTAGAAGCACCCCATAAAATCGAATAATTGTAACTGCAATATTCGGTCACGCCTTACGTCCCGATGACTTTTTTGGCGTAAACCTATTTGCTGGCGGGAACAATTTCTATCCAGTATCCGTCAGGATCCTCTATGAAATAAATCCCCATCTTCTTATTTTCGTAGCAGATGCAACCCATCTCCTTGTGATGCTGATAGGCCGCCTCGAAATCATCCGCGACGAAAGCCAGGTGTATCTCGTTATCGGACAGGTCGTAAGGCTCCTTTCGATCCCGTAGCCAGGTGAGCTCTATCTGGTGCTCCGTGACGCCATCGCCCATGAACACCAGGATAAAGCTACCGTCCTCGGCTTCCCTCCGCCTCAATTCCTTAAGCCCCAAAGCCTTCTCATAAAACGCTACGCTCTTTTCGAGGTCAAGGACGTTAAAATTGGTGTGCGCTATTTTAAATTTCATTTTGCTTCTCCCCTTTCTCATATATAATATTTTGTCCCCTGTGGGACAAGGATATCACCCTTGTCGGCACGTCCTTCATCTTTTCAGCAAACTTGCGCGTAACATCATACTGCTCCCAGAAGTGCATTGGCACGAAGAGGTCAGGCCTCAACTGGTTTATAAAATGCTCTCCTCCCATATGATAATACTCTTTCAGCCTGGGGTCAACCGGGAAAAACGCTATATCTATTCGCTCTCCCGCCATTTTCTGGATTTCTCTTTCAAAGCTTTCCTTATCCTGCTTGAGCTCCTCGGGCGTCGATTCATAGTACCAGTACCAGCAGTTCAGATCCCCGGCATGAAATATCCTGAGCCCATCCACCTCTACCAAAAATGACACGCCGGCATCTGTAGAGCCATAGGTCCTTATCCTCACATCGTCTATGCACAGTTGCTGGTAAGGTAAAACAAAATACGAATTTGGCAAACTTGGTTCCACCTTTGGTTTAATGTCATTGCTCAAAACATAGACGATATCAGACCTGTCCTTTTGCCAGGCAAAAATCACACGGTTAAAATGATCTCCGTGTCCGTGGGAAACGAACACCAATATCTTCTTATCTCCATCCAGCTGGCATGGACTCACGACCCCGTTTTCAAGGCTTCTTGCTTCACCCTCGGGCCTATCGCAGTAGTAATCAAACACCAGGAAATGCCCCGCAGTCTCAACGGCAAAGCCGCTGTGGTGCAAATACCATATGCTGGCCCGGGGCGTATCAACGGTACCGTTACTTACACCCATTTTCAATTGCCACTACCTCCTATCCCAATAGATCGTTTTATCTTTATTTATGTAACCTCCATTATCTTAAACTTACACAGCCTAAACTTACACAACAACTTAAGCTCTACAATACCTTTTGTTCCAAACCATCATAATACCCACTTTGCTTATAGCTCTACCATCCTAAAAGATCCGCACATTTATGCTCAGCTATACATTTCTGAACTCCTGCGGCGAAAATCCGGCGTATCTTTTAAAGACCTTTGAAAAATACCCCGCATCGTTAAAACCAATCGCATCAGCAATTTCCTTGACCGTCAAATCGGTGGTCTTAAGCAAATGCTTGGCCTTCTCCAGCCTAAGCCTGTTAATATACTGCATGGGCGAGCAACCAAGATGGTCTCTGAAAAATTTTATGAAATAGTTGGGATGAAAATGTACGATCCTGGCAAGGTCATCGATGGTCACATTGTCATTGAGATGGGATTCGATAAAGGCCAACACCTTGCCCAGCTCCTGGGTGGATGAATAAGCATAAAGCTGTACATCGTCCAGCGACAGTTTATCAAAATACCAGGCTATGATCTCCATCATGATCCCTTTAAGCCGCAGGACTTTGGTAAAGCAGCCGCTATTATAACTGTCAACCAGAGCCTCAAAAAGCCCTTTAAGTTTCCGATCCTCATCGACGTCCACAAACACCGGAGTTCTAACGATATCAAAAAGGTTCATCTCCCCTACTTTTGCCGTGAAATGGCACCAGTACTTTTTAAAGGTATTATCGCTTATGGTAGAATACGACTGCATCACACCGGCCGGCATCAAAAACAACTGCCCCACCCTGGGATAATACTCCTCGTTTCCAATTTTAAGCCATCCTTCCCCATCGCATATATAATAAAACTTGTTGTAGTCGGGTACATAGTTAAAATCGGCCCAGCTTCGAGGACAATGCGTATAGCTCGCCACATGGACATCCACCTGAAGATTTGACAGATAGTTCTTTATGAGCAATGCCTTGTCATGCTTCACCATCGCAACCTCTTTATATCTAACCTTCTAATAGAAACATTTAGCATGCAGAAAGTTAGTTTTAAACAACCAGAGATTAAGAATTTCCATTTTTATTATACCATAAATTCAGTATAATCTGTTAAGAAGTTTCTTGTTTGATCAAATATCAAAAGGGAGGTAATACCATGACAACGGCCAATGAACGCATGGAATGGTTTATAAAGGCGCGTTTTGGCCTGTTCGTCCACTGGGGAATTTACGCCATTCCGGCAAGGGGCGAATGGGTAAGGAGCCACGAAAAGCTTTCGATCGAGGATTACCAGCCGTTCTTCGAGGAGTTCAATCCGGTAAACTACAACCCCAAAGAGTGGGCAGCCCTGGCAAAAAAGGCCGGAATGAAGTATACCGTCATAACCGCAAAACACCATGACGGCTTCTGCCTGTTCGACAGCAAGCTGACCGATTATAAGGCCACCAACACCCTTGCAGGCAGGGACCTCATCAAAGAATACGTCGATGCCTTCAGAAACGAAGGCCTAAAGGTAGGGTTTTATTATTCGCTCATAGACTGGCACCATCCCGATTATCCGGCATACGGAGACAACTTTCATCCCATGAGGGATAACGAGGCCTGGAAGGACAAAAAACATGATTTCCCCAGATACCTACAATACATGCATGGACAGGTAAGGGAACTCCTTACCAATTACGGAAAGATCGATATAATGTGGTTTGATTTTTCGTACGGCAATATGTCGGGCGAAACCTGGAAGGCTACCGAGCTGGTCAAGATGGTCCGCTCCCTGCAGCCCCATATCATAATAGATGACAGGCTTGGCGGCCACATCCGGTCGATTAACAAAGAGGTCTATGCAGGAGACTTCGCTTCACCCGAACAAATCATACCGCCAGAGGGCGTAGTTGACGAAGCCGGCAACCCCATACCATGGGAGGCATGCATCACCATGAACAACCACTGGGGGTATGCGGCTACCGATAAGGACTTCAAATCGCCCAAACAGCTCATCAGGGCCCTGGTTGAATGCGTCAGCAAGGGAGGAAACCTCCTCCTTAACGTCGGTCCCAATGCAAAGGGAGAATTCCCGGAGGAGAGCATTGAGATACTCACCGAAATTGGAAAATGGATGAGCAAAAACGGCGAGAGCATATATGGCTGCGGCAATGCCGGCCTGCCAAAACCCGAATGGGGCCGCTACACCAGAAAAGGCAATAAGCTGTACGCCCACATATTTGAAAGGGGCATAGGCCCCATCGCCGTTCAGGGCATAAAAGGCAAAATCAAAAGGGCCAGGCTACTGGCCGATGGCTCCGAAGTGGATATCCAGAAGCCCTGGAATGCCGTCCATTACGGCGACGCCATATTTATTAATTTTAAGAGCTCCAGACTGCCCGACGAGATTGACACCGTTGTGGAATTAGAACTGGAAGAATAAATATAAAACCAGCTACCACGTCTATAGACATGTGGTAGCTGGTTTTCATTTGTTGTAATCAATTACGACGACGCCCTGTTTTAAGCTTTCACGATACTGGCCAGGAGTTACCCCCTCCAGAGATTTAAATATCCTTATGAAGTAATACGAATAGTTAAATCCTACTTCCCTTGCAATGCTGTTAATCGTCTTATCCGTACTCTGTAAAAGCTTTTTGGCAAGTTCAATCCTTTTGGCATTAATGTAATCCGTGAAGTGGTAGCCGGTGACCTCTTTTACAACCTTGCTAACATAGTTGCGATTTAAATTGAAGGCCTCTGCAATCTTATCAAGGCTAATATCGGGTTGTGCATAATAAGCATCAATATAATTTACGATTCTCTTGTATAACATGCTCTTTTCATCATCGTTCTGCTGCATAACTTTGCAACAAATTTTTTCTATAACTTCGTTCAAAACATCTTTTATTTCATTTAAGCTGTATATTTTTAAATCGGCAACGCGTTTAAGGTCATCATCCCTTAAATAGCTGTCAAAATTTCTCAATACAGAATCCCTTAAGCGATAAACCCTGTCTAAAATTTCATAATCCGTTATTTTAACAGCTGGATTTGTAAACGAAGAGAAAAATTCATCTATTAAGGCCCTGCAGGGTTCAATATTTCCAATCGCTATGTTATTCAACAACTGCTTCTCCAGAATACCTGGATATTCATGAACTTCTTCCCTATCTCTTATATCAGAAAAATAGAGCAAATGCGAATCGTTGAATGAAAGTTTATATTTAAACATCTCTATACATTCTTTATAAGCTGCAGGAATTAAACCAATATGCTCCTTTACCGTACTTACGCCTAAATAAATCATATTTCGATGCAGCGGATTGATTCGTTGATATATTGTCTTAGCAAGTTTTTCTTGCTTTTGCTCACAAGCTTTGAATGAGGGGGTGCCGGGATAACAAATTACAATCGCAAGGGTATTTGTATTTATGACTATGGGCTTTGCCCTGAGATTTTCCTGTTCTTTTACGAAATCGATCGTTTGTTCAAGCAGCTGTTTATAATAACTCATAATTTTATTGTTGTTGCTATTATCTTCGATACGTAATACGACGGCACCAAATTTCGCATCGTCAAATTTAAGCCACTCTCCAATGATCTGCTGTTTTGTCTCCTCAACAATATGTATATCTTCTGTTATAAAATTTTTCCACAACTGCTCATTGTATTTTGCTAATAACCTATTAATAGGTCTGGTAAAAATTATGATCAAAACGACAAGCAATAAAAGGCTAACAGCCAATACAGATATCGAGACATCGACAATCCATAATAAACCTTTTACTCGGCTCATCAAACTGCTGGTCGAAGTATTTATAGAGTTTTCGAGGACAAATTTCCATTTAAGGAATTTGGAGTGATAAACCGAGGTGATACTTATATTGTTGTATAAAACGTTGCCCCAAAGCCCATTGTATAAAACTGTATTGGCCGGTTTGTTTTCTAGAACTTTTCCCAAGCAGTCGTTGGTTTTTTCCGTGATAATGATACAGTTCCTATCATCAACCACATAGAAATTTAGGTGCTGGCTTTTTTTAAATTTAACCATTATGTCGTAGCGCAATTTATCCAGATCCACATTTACAGCTAAGTAAACGCCATTGCTTTCATTGTAAAGAGGAACCGACGATACGATAGAAAAGACCAGCTTTTCTATCCTATTGTATTCTATCAAGCGAGGTTCGAGACAATAATAAGCTCTTTCTCCAATATTGGAAAAAACGGACTGATCCGAAAAGTTTTCAAAAGATGTAATCTTCTCAGCATTATTGGAAGTGCTAAAGACCTGATTGTGGGAGGGAATGTACAAATATACCGACTGAATATATTCATTTGCCAGTACTATATCATATAGCTTATTGAAAATTTTATTCCTATAATCAAAGCTATTGTCATAATTTCTAACCAAGCTCTGAAGCTCCTCGTCAGATAAGGCAGTTTTAAACACCGAATTTTTTATATTCTTTAAAACCATTTCATATGAAAAGCCAATCTGTTTAATTAAGCTTTCATTTGAATTCTTCAATTGCACAATATAGCCATTCATAATAAAGATAAAAAAAAGAACAAAATTGACTATAATTAACAGTAATACCAAAAAAGATGTAGATACTATCAGCCTTTTACGAACATTAAATACCTTTAATAAGTTTACATTTTCATAGATTCTATTCAAAAAGCGCATATCAGATAATCACCTCAGTGGCTAACTCAGGATCTTATTTTTTCTTATACTCCCTTGCACAGCTTTATCAAATCATCTACATGAGCTGTGGCAAGGCATTCCACGGTGTCAGCTGCACCGTAATAGATCTTGACCTCTCCATCATCTTCCAGAATCATCCCTCCTGGGAATATGACGTGATTTCTAAATCCACCTGAAACCTCATAATCAGTTTCCGGCGCCATAAGCGGTTGCTTATAAATTCCGATTACCTTAGAAGGATCTTCGAGATCCAAAAGCATTATTCCCGCACAATACCTCTTCTTCCAAAAGGGTTCCCAGCCGTTTTTCCCCCTGTTGGGATCTATATCCACCGCATGGAAAATCACAAGCCAGCCTTCAGGCGTTTTAACAGGTGGTGCACCGGGGCCTATTTTGTCATTGGCATATGGTACATCCTCCACGCCCAGCAGCAGCTTTGAATTCCCCCAGTATGCCAGATCCGGAGAATCAGAAATCCAAATATCAAAACGGTCTCTCCCGCCTCTACCATAAACGGGAAACGGGCGTTCCAGCCTTACGTATTTCCCACCAATCCTTTCCGGAAATAATACCATATTTCGATTATCCGGCACAGTCATACTGAGGATATCAAATTTCTCAAAATCCTCGGTTACGGCAATACCTCCCCTAATGCCATGCTTCGTATCCACCGCAAAGCACATATATACTTTACCATCTATCACTGTCAAACGTGGATCATACGCGCGCCAGATTTCATCATCATGGAGTTCAAAACAGGGCCTAGGATTTACTTCCCAATGTATACCATCATCACTGAAAGCAAGCCCTAAATTAGTTCCCTCCAATCTCTGCTCTTCAATAGAGCCATAATCATTTCTGAACACCATAACATATTTGCCCTGGTATTTAGTAACCCCCGCATTAAATATTAAAGCTGCCTTATAAGGAACATCTTTGTAAGACAAAATTGGATTATTTTCATAACGCTTTATGACCGGGCTGGACTTTAGAATGGGAGTTAATTGGTTGTTCATTCTACTTCACTCTCCTTTATATAAATTCATCTTATTTCATTCTTTTTTGTTTTTTTTAAACGAGCTAATAAGATAGCTCAATTTTTGACAATACATGTCTGTTGTTTAAATTCCGTTTCCTCAGCATACCGCCTTAACATTATGAAGGATAGGATATCATTACTATTGCTCCCATAGCATCTTCCAACGATCACTTCGGTATTTTTCTCACCTTTAAAGTGCATCTGAACTCTTAACCCTTTATAGACAAAAGTAACGCTGAAATCTTCATCCAAAATGGCATGTTTTAAGTCAAATAGTTGGTTGTATCCATTGCCCTGCGTAAATGCATTTCTATCGCTAAGAAACACGTCAGTTTCCACCCGTCCTCTGCAGTGAAATATCCAATCAATTTGAGATATTCTATCGCACTTTACCGTAAAAATGTCCTCAAAACCGCTTTCCTGCAAAGATATTTCGCGCTTAAGGCAAACACCTTCATATGCACCCTCAGCTTGCACCGAAATGCTGTTGCCATCATAGCTTAGCACATCTGCACGTTGTGAATGGTTCTGCCTCCTGCCATCGATGCAAACCAGATTATGGGCAATAGATGTTCTACTCCAATCTCTGGTAAATGCAATTCCGTAGCCGGTGGTACCTACATCATAGCTTAAAAGCTGATCATAGGCATATAACTCTATGGAAATCTTATCGTTATGGTCATGCCCTCCTCCATTGCCTGAAAATTTGACAGTTACCCTTACCCTGTCGTTCTGTAAAACCGCTATCCCCGTATCGGGGTACAAAAAGCTTTCCTTCCCTGGTTCCCTGACTTCAGGCAAATTAACAGGACCATATAGTAAGGCTGCCAAGGAAGCACGGGCATACCCTGTCAATCTGGTTCCGCCGTTAAATAGGGCATTTAGATATTCATATGGCCTGGGAGCCATATTCCGGTATATCCACGCCAGCAGCGCCTCAAATGAACGATCCCAATTTGTTAACTGTTCGTAAACGCTGCATGCCTGAAAGATATTTGAGTCAAACCAACAATCATTAAAAGCTGGAAACTTGCCGTCCGGATACGTCAATGGTATGTAGCTCGATGCCATCTTCTTCAGCAAAGGATTTTCGAATAAATTAATCCCATTTTCCAAGGCAACCCAGGCAAAACTTACCAGAGCATTCAAAGTATAATAATGATACGAGCTTGATACTTCATACCATATTCCTTCCCGTGTAGTTCCTTTTGTTATCTGATCCAGCCATCCATATTCCCCGTAAATTGCCTGTTTTAATAGGTTCATATCATTTAAGTAACCAGCACAAGCTGCTACAGCAGCCTGCATCCATGCATGGATATTGTGAATGGCACCTATTTGGGGCTTAATCAATTGAAGGGCCGGGATAAAGAACAGCTCACCTATGGCATCATATTCAGCCTGACTAAAAATATTCAGATCTGCACTCATGCGCAGAATGCGTTCAATAGCTATAACAAATATCGCTTCGGTAAGCACCTGTGGATAAACCTTCCCTTTCCCCGCATGTTCTCCATGCACGGGATATCTATCATAGTTATTGGCATAAAATAGAATCGTATCATGGATATATCGCTTATATTTATCCCCATCATTTACATGGGCCAAAATCGCTGCCCTTTCCAAATTACTTACGATGGCGGAATGCATAATTTTACGCCAAGCGCCATCATACGGCCACCCGGTGTAGGCTTTACCGCATATAGGGCATACATGCACATGGGGCTCTCTGACATCAAACTTCAACCTGGTCCCACAATCACTGCAAAAATAATAGTGTCCCCATGCAGACTGTTCTAGAGGTGGATCTTTAGGCCATAAGCTAATGTGCTCCTCAAAGTCTTGCTTCAATGCTTCAATCAATGCAGCAGCCCATGGTTGGGTCCTGACCTTCTTCAATACTTCGTTCCAATCAATGGTTTTGCATCTTACCATAGATAAAATATTGCCTCCTCTATACTTCTCATTTTTCGGAGATATCCACGAAGCTTTACCGGTGATGCACATATTTTACATTTAATTCCTTAATAACATTATAATACAAAACTTGGCGTGTTTCAAATTCAATTGCCATTGCAGAAACACGCCAAGCTTTTTGATTTTCTTTTAAGCACATTACTATTTGTTTATTCCTGAGTTCCTGATGATATTCATATATTCTTCATAGGCGGGGATGTATTCATTTTGTATAAAGTTTACAAATTCCTCACGTGAAATCTGCCCGCAGATATACTTGGTCTCATATTCCTCATATTTTGTAGGAATGCCTGAATCTTCGATTTTTACCAATGCGTCCCTTATTCCTGGCAATATGCTTTCCGGCAAGTATGTTATCCTATTTGTTTGCTTTCCTATATCATCGTATGCCTGCATAAATATGTTGAACTCCTCTTCAGTGCTTCCAGGAACAAAGAGCAATCCTTTGTCTGCACACTGGAAGTTAATAGAAGCATAGGTAGAAGTATATTTACTGGTAGCCTCCTGTTGCTCGGGCGTTCTCAATGCAAATCTCGTCTTCGGATCAAAGCTAGTGTAGGTTACCCCTTCCATACCTATTACCAACAATTCATTACATTCATCGGTATAACCGTAGTCAAGAAACGCTACGGCTCTGTCTATATGTTCACTATCAGCACTTATTCCCCAGTTACCCCAGATCTGAGGTTGATAATATACATCGGATACCGTCTTACCTTCAGGCCTCAAAGGCGGTCCTGCTACTAATTCTGCCTTTGCATCGGTCTTTTTAACTTGGTTGAGAGTCTGACTGGTCATATGCTCGGTAATCTTATTGGTGTACACAGCTCCAAGCTTGCCCGCGTTCCATTTCTCATCATCTTCAGCATACTTCGTTAAATACCACTCGGGATCCATTGAGCCGTTCATGTACATTTCACGCAACCAGTCTATAAACTGCATATATCCTTCCTGCGCCTGTACCAGCTCATAATTCCCATTTTCATCTGGCACAGAATTGGGTCTAATGTTAAACCCTCCGATTAGGTTCCTGTGTAGATGCCCCATAGCCCTGTTATATGACCAACCATAAGTATCGTCTTTCCCATTGCCATCGGGATCATTCTTGGCAAACGCTAGCATGACCTCCGCAAATTCTTTGGGCGTTGCAGGAATTTCAAGCCCGAGGGCCTCAAGCCAATCTTTTCGATAAATGATATTGTCCCATGGTTTGGTCTGCACACGTGGCAACGAGTATAAGCCGTTATCCAGCTCTGTAACCCTGGTAAAAGCCAATTCTTCTTCGGTCAGCACTTTCTTCGCATTAGGCATTGATTTTTCAAAATATTCATCCAGTTTAAGAAGTAGTCCATCTTTTGCCCAATTTGCATACAAGGTTCCTGTATTGCCTAAATATATGATATCCGGTAAATCTCCCGAAGCCATTACAATATTTAGTCGGTCATTGTAATTGTTTATAGGTGGAGCCTCAATTTCCAACTTGGTGTTTGTGCGCCTTTCTAGCTCCTCAATAATGGGATTCCCTTCTACGACGTATTCTGCATTCACCCTAATGATCATTCTCAAAGTCACTACTTCCTGTGAATCGGCCGGCTCTTCATTATCCTCAGTACCGGTTTCTTCATTAGTTTGAGGAGTCTCTTGACTCGTATCCTGGCTTGTATCCTGACCTGTATCTTCAGATGATGTACCTGTGCAAGCCACTAAAGAAAGCACCAGCAGAGCAATCAAGAACATTGTCAGCACGCGCTTGTAACTCTTATTTCTCATTTTTAATCCCTCCTAACATTAATGATTTTTATTTCTTTTATACTCTCATACACAAGCTCAACGTTCTTGTGTATGAAAACTGCTTTAATACAGCGAACCTCCTCTGATCTTATTGGCCAGGTAATTGGTGGAGAACAATAGCACGGCTGCGACTACAGATTTAAAAAGCCCTACGGCAGCTGAATAGGAATACCTGCCGCCTACAATACCAATTCTATACGTATAGGTTTCAAACACTTCAGATACGCTAATGTTCAATCCATTCTGGAAAAGATAAATCTGTTCGAAACCATTGTTCATAAGGCCGCCTACCGATAGTATCAGCATAACCACGATGGTATTGGCCAGGCCAGGTAATGTGATGTACCATAGCTTCTGATATCTATTTGCACCATCAACGGTTGCAACTTCATAATATTCCGGGTTTATAGCTGATAGGCCAGCTAAATAAATGATCGTACCCCAACCGGCTTCCTTCCATATGTTCCCCCCGATGATTACTGCTCTAAACCATTCTGCCGAACCTAAAAAGTTGATCTTTTGACCTCCCAGAGTCTCAATGAGCGTATTTACTAACCCTTCCATAGAAAGGAAATTCGACAAAATACCACCTAGCACCACCCACGAGATGAAATGCGGTAAATACATAAACGTTTGGCTCGCCCTTTTAAAAGCCTGGTTTCTTATTTCATTCAATAATAGGGCCAGTATAATAGGTATTGGGAACGTTATAATTAATCGTAAAGTGCTGAGTATTAGCGAGTTTGAAAGAACGTTATAAAATGCCTCGCTCCCAAAAAGTTGCTTAAAATTAGCAAAGTTATTAAAAGGACTACCGAAAATACCCCGTTTAAAATTAAAATCCTGAAAAGCGATTATTATTCCATACATTGGGATATACCTAAAAATGATGAGATATATCATACCGGGAATACACATTATATATAGATATCTTTTCTTCAATATATAATGCCATATGCTACTCAGCCCTTTAATATAAGCTCTGTTGTTGACTTTTGAAGGCTTAACATTCATTACTCATTCCCCCATTATCCATTCTACTAAATATTCAAATGAATATTATCATTCCTTAACGCCTCCTAGAACCAAACCGGTCATGAAATATTTCTGTAAAAATGGATAAACGCACATGATGGGCAAAGTGGCTATGATTATCGAAGCCATCTTGAGAGTAAAAGGCTGAATTATCCTCTCTTCCACTCCCTGCAGCTCCATTTCATTAGCAGCCGATTCAAACACAATTTCCCTTAAAACTAATTGCAATGGCCACATTTCCCGTTTCGTCAAATATATAATTGCATTAAAATATGAGTTCCAGTATCCGACCACCGTAAACAAGCCCAAAGTAGCTATGATGGGCAAACACAATGGTAGTATTATTCGAAATAATACCTGAATTTCGTTTGCTCCTTCAATGAGGGCGGCCTCTTCTATAGATGTTGGAAGGCCTCTAATATAATTTATCATCAATATGAGGTTATAAGCTCCGAGAAGTCCTGGTAATATTACCGACCATAGATTGTTGAGCAAACCCAGGCTTCTTATCAAAAGGTAATTAGGAATCATCCCTCCGCCGAAAAACATGGTGATAATCCATAGAGTCATTATAAACTTCTGCCCCGTCAAGTCCTTCTTAGATAGCGGATAAGCCGTCAAAACCAACAGGATCAGGGAACATATGGTCCCAGCAACAGAGATAAATATGGTGTTTTTATAACCAGTCCACAAATACTTATAACCCATAGCCATTTTATAAGCTTCAAATGTTATATTCCTGGGTATGAGATTAAATGGGCTCTTCAGGTATTCGCTGTATGGGATAATAGAATATACTATTACGTAAATAAAAGGTAACACACATATGAGAGCAAATAAGCCTGAAACTATATAGGCTATAAACGACAGCGTTATTTCATCTGCGCTGGCCTTAAATAATTTGCGTTTCTTCTCAGCCATATACTTTTCTCTCCCTATTTTAATTTAACTCCTTCAAGACTTCATTAACATGCAAACATTGATATTGAACATCTATTTTATATGTTACATTTTATAAACGTGCCAACATGTGCTAATTTAATTCTATCATATTAAGTTTCCCTCAATTCAGATTTTACAGTGGTCTTTTGACCGAAGTAAATAATTATATTTATTATCCATAATAAAACCGCATTTCACTGCATTTTTATTATTACCGTGCAATTTTATTATACGCCCAAATAAGCTCATCAATGGCCTTGTCCATAATAGCTAAATTAAAAGAGCTACCGCGTTCGAATACAATGCGGTAGCTTCCTGCCATCATTAGATTTGCCGTTTGGTAATTGTCATATTACTGCTCACTATTTATTCTCCCTCATACCCTATCTCCTGCCAGATCTTTTTCGCATATTCTATATCCTCTTCAGCAGGCTCTATATGCCCTAATATGCTGGCCGGAGGTATTTCGGGCCCTTGCAGATGCCTGAATTTGGGGAGAGGTGACCAATGATCATCTTCATACTTTTTGCGCACGGCCTCATCCCTAAAATCGGGAACCTCAACGGGAGCCCCATCCTGGAGTGCGCTCTTCCATGCAAGGATGCCTACCGATGACATGGCAACTCCGCGATAGACGTCCAAATATGGCTGTTTCCCCGTTCTTATGGCATTTGCAAAATGAAAATTAACCCAGAAGTCTCCTCCTCCGTGGCTGGCTTTTTCTGCTAGCTCCCCATACGCCGGCCATTCGGGTGAATACACCATTTCCCGTACCTGCCCCGGCTTGAGCTTCCATTCCTCACGCCATACCCTGACCTGCTGCGGACCCCAGTATCCCGGTCCCCTGGTACTTTCCATAGCCCCCTTTGAACCGTGGAGCCTATACCATATGCTGTGCCCCGAAATCCCGCCGAAGAAGAGTTTAAAAATAGCGCCATTGTTCATCCTGCATATGATGACCGAAGCGTTATCGCTTCTCCTGATCTTCCTCTCCTTGTGCTGCGGAAATGCAATGGAGAATCCATTTACCTTCACCGGCATGGTATCGGTAATATACATCAGAGGTGCAAGGGCATGAGTGCAGTAATATGTAGAAGGTATCCAATTCCGCCAGTGATTCAGCCCCGGCGAGATCCTCAAGCTGTCTTCATAGGACATAGGATGGTTGTACTCTCCCTCGGCATACATAACTTCTCCAATTTCGCCCTGGTCATACAACCGCTTCATCTCCTGATTGAAAATGGTGTAAGGATAATTTTCAGCCAGCATGTAGATTTTGCCGCTCTTTTCCACCGCCCGGCACAGCGCCACGCCTTCTGCCAACGTGGCATTGCAGGAGGTTTCGCTCATTACATGGAACCCCGCTTCCAGGGCCTTAATTGCAAAAGGTGCGTGTTCGTGGAAATAATTAGCCAGTATCACCGCATCCATATCATGTTCGAGAAACTCGTCGTAGTTGGTATAAGTCGCCACTCCGTACTTTTTGCCCACTTCCTCAAGCCTATCCTTCCAGGTATCACATATGGCTACAAGCTTCATACCCAGTTCTTCCGTTGCACCTTCCATGAAGGTTTGACCCCGTCCCACGCCCACCACGCCTACGCGTATTGTCCCATTTTTGATGATATTTTCTTTTTTGTCCTCCATAATAACACCCCCTACTTTTATTAGTGCACCCCTGACAGGTCCAAGAATTTGACGCCGAGTTATATGCGTCTTTCCCAATTTGCATTATACATTATCAAAGAAATATTTTCCATATTACCGGACATTCATCCTCTATATTTTATAGTATAAATAGAACCTTCTTTTGAATTTTCTGATAAAATTGGGATTCCCAATTGTTTTCGCAAATCGAAATGGGATAAAATAGTATTAAACGAAATTAACAAAGGTGAGTAAACATGGACATGCAGAGCATAATGGAAAAGCTTCAATCTTATTTCAAAAATCAAGGAGACATAATGATAGCTTACCTCTTCGGTTCCGCTGTAAAATGCAAAGTAAGAAAAATAGCGATGTTGACATAACCATTCTATTTGATGATTGAAAAACCTTGGAGGAGGCTGTATATGAGAAAATGGCTGGCCATAATCATTATGGTGCTGCTCATCGTTCCTTCTTGCCAGAGTAGCATATCAAACGATAAAAATCCGATTACAAGGAGCCGGGAGGATAAACTGCCGAATTCAAATTCTGAGAATAAAACACCTTATGAAACAACCCCCTCTGAAACATGCCCCTCTACCCATTCAGTTGTCCCCACCCCTCATGGTCAACGGAAAACTACGAACTCGATTATCAATCCTTCTGGAAGCACGATAGAGGGCAGGATCAAGCCTCCCGAAGGGTTTGAACGCATAGAAGTACAGGAAGGCTCATTCGGGCATTTCTTGAGGACCTTACCCCTAAAGCCCCACGGTTCAAAAGTCAAATATTATGACGGAAGGCAAAAAAGCCGCGATGTATATGAAGCGGTAATAGATATGGATATAGGCGATAAGGATCTGCAGCAATGCGCCGATGCGGTAATTCGGTTGAGGGCCGAGTATTTATATAAGCACAAGCAGTACGATAGAATCCATTTCAACTTTACCAACGGCTTCAACGCCCAATTCGTAAAGTGGATGCAGGGCTACAGGATAGCTGTGAATGGTAACAGGGTAAGCTGGGTTAAATCCGCCACCTATTCCGACGATTACGGCACTTTCCGCAAATACCTGGATATGGTGTTCGCCTATGCCGGCACCCTGTCTTTGGCTGAAGAGATGAAACCAGTGACGCTAGAGGATATGGAGATCGGCGACGTGTTCATCCAGGGAGGCAGCCCGGGGCACTGCGTTATAGTGGTGGATATGGCCGTACACCCCGAAACCGGGGAAAAGCTCTTTATACTGGCACAAAGCTACATGCCCGCCCAGGATATCCATATTTTAAAAAATCCCAGGGACCCTCATATCAGTCCCTGGTATTCCGTTGAATTCGGCGATACCTTGATCACCCCCGAATGGACGTTTAAGAAAACCGACCTTAAGCGTTTTGCAAATTAAGTTTCACCCACATATCATCCAGCGCCCTCTCGTGGGTCTCCAGTGCCTTCCTATCCCAGAGGACAAACCTGATCACCTTTACCGACTTAAGGCTGGAAACCAGCTCAAGTATCGTCCTAAAGGCTACCCGGGCAGCATCCTCCATGGGATAACCGAATATGCCGGTTGAAATGGCAGGAAAAGCTATGGAGGTTATGCCGTGCTGTTCGGCAAGTTTAAACGCGTTTCTATAACAGTCTGCCAGCAACTCATCGGAAGGCTGATCAACGCCATATACCGGCCCCAGGCAGTGAATGACATAGCGGTTAGGCAGGTTGTGCCCGCCGGTTATGACCGCCTGACCGGGCTTTATGGGTGCCAGGGGTTTGCATTCTTCCGCAAGGCCGGGTCCTGCAGCACGATGAATGGCACCAGCCACGCCCCCACCCGGCATAAGCCAGGCATTGGCAGCATTGACAATGGCATCAAAGCCTTTCTGCCGGGTTATGTCCCCCTGAACGCACTCTATTTTCACGCCCCGTACTATCCTTTCCATAGGTATCCCCCCATGTAAGATGTTATCAATATCATTTTGCCCATGCATTGTCTATATTCCCAAAGCAAGCAACGCCATAGCATTTTGATAGCCAAGCCATAACCCATTGATGGCCATGCTCCATAAAAAGAATAAGTAGACCCCCATCCATGTAAATCTAAAAAACGCTCAGATACTTAAATGGTTCAGTCAATACCGAACAGTACACCGCAACATATTAACTAAATCCTCAAGCAGGCTACTTGGCGTACTTATCGATGAGCTCCATTATTTCGTTGACCTTTTCCTCGCCGTGCCCCTCGGTGAAGGCCTGCCTGACGCAGTGCTTTATATGCTGATCTATTATCTTCAAATTCGCTTTCCTCAGCAAAGCCTGTACAGCCAGTATCTGTTTGGATATGTCGACGCAGTACCGGTCATCCTCTACCATTTTAATTATGCCATCTATCTGGCCCCTTGATGTTTTCAATAGGTTAAGTACCTGCTTTTTGGTACGAGCATTCATATCATTCACTCCCGCAATCGTAAGTCAAATACATTTTACCATATTCCCTGCCATTTATGACGCACAATTATCGTACCCATCTATTCTGCGCTAACCGAGGTTTGAAAGCTCAATCAGCTTTTAACGGTTATTATCCGCAAATTACCCACAAACTAGCCTTTATCGCAGAATGATAAAATATGACGATATCCTATTGACTTTTTTGAAAGCTTAAAGTATTCTATGGATATATTGTAAACTAAGGAGGTATATAAAGTTGACAATTAGAACCATGGTACAAGCTGCCTTGCTAGCAACCATCACATCCGTCTTGGCCCAGATTGCCATACCTCTTCCCGGCGGTATTCCCTTCACTTTACAGGTCTTCGGGGTTTTTCTAAGCATCCTTTTGCTGGGCAAAAAGGCATTTTGGGGAATGCTTACATATTTGCTTCTTGGGGTTATAGGGCTGCCTGTGTTTGCTCAAGCTCAAGGGGGTATAGGCATCATACTGGGGCCAAGGGGCGGATACATTACAGGGTTCGTTATAAGCGGACTAGTTGGCGGATACGTTGTAGAACACGCCAAATTCAGTTTAAAGGGCAAGATTTTAGGAACACTGATTTCTCTAGTCATAATATATTTCACCGGTACAATACAATTGGCTTTTACAACCAAATTATCCATAAGTGAAGCCTTGACTGTCGGTACCTTGCCCTTTATTTCATTGGACATACTAAAAGGCGTCATGGCCATCGTCTTGTCAAAATACATACATAAGGCGCTACCCGGGGCAGGTGTTAATATCAATGGTTAGCTTAAGGATGCATCACTTTCCATGCTTTCTGGGATTTCGCGGTTTGGGCTGCAGCCAGCAAAAACAAAATGAAACATGATCTTTAACCCGTAAGCTCGAAAGCCCCTCCGGGCTTACGGGTTAGAATAAACCGATGCTGAAAAATTTATGACAAACAAACCCTTGTATGCAGACCTATTCTATCTTCATAACCTCGTAGCCAGCCTCTTCTATAGCATTCCTTATTTCACCCTCATCGATTTGGCGATCCGCTTCAACGATGGCGTATTTGCCCTTTAGATTCACGTCAACCGCCTTCACGCCGGGTATTTCCTTGAGCGCCTGGGTGACGTGATTTACGCAGTGCTGGCAGGACATCCCCTCGATAAATACCTGCTTCTTCATGAGAACACCTCCCTTCTAATATTTTATCGTTTTTCATATTTTAGCCCAATGCCTTCATGAACTTCAAATTCAGCATAATCCTCAAAAATAGCATTGCGTTGTACGGCCTTTTAAAATGATGCATGTCAGCCCAGCTCTCCACAGCTATCCCTGCGATGCTCCCGATGGACGCTGTCAAAAATAATATACCTCAATCCAGCGCTGGTCTAAACCTTCTGAGCCTCAAGGCGTTTGTCACAACGGATACCGAGCTCAAGGCCATGGCCGATGCTGCTATCATGGGATTCAGCAAGGGGCCGCCAAACAGGTGCAATATTCCGGCAGCTACGGGTATACCGGCGGTGTTGTATACGAAAGC
>ENA-UPSB01001964-UPSB01001964.1-bioreactor-metagenome-genome-assembly--contig:-NODE-1964-length-21417-cov-5.904878_pt1 | contig 21417 bp, 19 predicted proteins | sample MGYA00238182_ERZ773286 | MGnify/ENA primary metagenome ERZ773286 (study PRJEB29026, sample SAMN07631240) | bioreactor metagenome | isolation source: Switchgrass digestor | place: USA: Dartmouth... | reverse complement strand
GGTTCGGCCCGGAGTACCCGGGACCCGGCCGTCGGTGCCCGGAGCTCCGACCGGGGAACCCTTCACCCCGTTTATTCCGCAGGAACCGCAAACCGCTCCTACAGTACCGCCTGCGGTACCGCCTACTGCGCCGCCGGTTACACTGCCTGCAACGCCGCCAGTACCGCCTGCCGCACAACCCGGTCCGGGGGTTCCGTCTTTGCAACCCTTCACCCCTTTTATTCCGCAGGAGCCGCAAACTGCTCCTACAGCACCGCCTGCGGTTGCGCCTGCCGTACCCCCCGCGGCGCGGCCCGCCGCAATGCCTTTTGAACCGCCTGCGGACCGGCAGGAAACATTGCTTGAATAAGACTGATACCAGCCGATTTATCTTTTTTATTCGCTGGCAAACCGCCGCTTTGGGCGGTTTTAACAACGGCGCCGGACCTCCTTCCGTATGGAGGCCGGCGCCTGGTGCTTGTGAAACAAAAGCGGGAATTCCTTCGTCATAGGTAAAGAATATGCAAATTTTTTCTGCAGGTTCGTTATAGAGGTAAATGAACAAGTACAAACTATGTGATGAAACGCGATAAAACGGGGAGGAAAAATAAAATGCGCAATCCTGGAGATTTAAAGAGATTAAATCCGTTTAACGATATGGGCGATGTCATGGAGAAATACATGCCGACGGCTGTTCTCTTTCTGCTGTTTCTGCTTTTGCTTGCGGTGACCGCAGGCTGCGCGTCGCAGGATACCGTTACGTTTAAAGCGGAAATAACCGAGGTGTCGGATAACCGCATTGAGGTAGATACGGTAGACTTTGAGGAATTTGACAAAGCCAGCGTCGCGCTGGGGGAAGCGGAGTACGACTTCAAACCGGAAGCGGGACAGCTGGTCGAGATTACAATACGGCCTGAAATCAGGGAGAGTTATCCGGTGCAGGTAACGGCGGTGAAGCTCGTCCTCATCGGCGAAGCCGAAAAGAGGGTTGAGGACTACTTTCCCATCCGGGAAAATGTCAAATACGTCTATGAGGGCAAGGGAAACGAATACGCGAGCTATCAGGTCCATGTGGATTATGCTTCCGAAAACAGGGTCCAGCAGAGAATCGACAACGGAGGTACCGTCGCCGCCCACGTCTATGAGGTGAAAGACGGGAAGGTGACTTTGCTGCAGGCAAAGGGCGAGGTCTATCACAGGGAGAACATGCTGGAACGGGAGGGCGATCTCAGTGAAGTGATTCTCATGGAGCCGCTGGAAAAGGGGACAACCTGGACACTTTCAGACGGCAGAGAGAGAGCCGTTACGGGAACCGCCGAGGAGGTAAGAACTCCTTTGGGGACGTTTTCCTGCATTGAAGTGATCACGGAGGCAAAAGACAGCATAACGATCGATTATTATGCGAGGGATGTAGGCCTTGTAAAGACCATTTTCCGGTCTGGCGGCATGGAGGTAAGCTCGACTCTGGAATCCATCGAAAAAGATGTCGCCAGAACAGAGAAAATCCGGTTCTATTATCCGGATATAGAACAAGGCAAAATCAAATCGAAGGAAAAGGAAGTGGCCTGGCGCACCAACGACGATACGGCCGAAATTTTAGAGATCGCTTATGCGGAAGCCGTCGGGGAATATTTTGGGTCGTCGCTCTCAACCGGCAAGGTGATCAAGAGTCTCTCGCTGGATGAGGAGAACAGGGTAAGGCTGGATTTCAGCGCTTCCTTCACGGAGGCAATGAACGCAGGCATCGCTTATGAGACGATGATTCTTCAGAGCATAGCCAACACTTTCGGAAATTATTACAACTCCGAAGAGGTGATCCTGACCGTAGAGGGCAAGCCGTACGAATCCGGACATATCCTGATGAAGGAAGGGGAATCCATTCATGTGGAGCTGGAAGAAGCCGAAGCCGACATATGAGGCCTAATCAAAAAGGGGAACCTGTTTCGGCCCCAGGTGTGGTCGGACAGGTCCCCCGTTTTATTGTATTAAAAGGTTTGTTGCGGCAGCGTGTTTGTCGCGGAAGTGAACGAAAAAGCTAAAACCTGCAGCATCTCCTTCTGCGGCCGCAGCAGTGATCGAACCGGTCAAAGTGGTCAAAGCGATCAAAGCGGTCAAAGCGGTCAAAACAACAAGCCTTGCCGGCAACAAATCCCAACACCAATGGAATGAAACAATACATGGTGATACCTCCATTCTGTTAATCCAATATATGCTGACGGCAGGAAAATGTTGAACGCCGCCGCTCCCGTCGTATTTTAACCTCTGTAAGAAGAATTTTTTAATTTGTCATGAATGAAATATCTGGTACAATATTATACGTAGCCGCCGGTATTTGCCGAATGGGAAATGCCGGCTTTCGACTGATAAAAACACTTCAGAGGAGCTATTGTGGGAAAGAGTAAAAAAAGAATCGCGGCAATCTTTATCAAAGGTTTCGCAGTTGGTGCTTCCATGCTGGTTCCCGGCGTCAGCGGCGGCACCATGGCCATTATTCTGGGGATCTACGACGACCTGATTCACGCCGTCAGCTCGCTTCGGCGGGAGCTGAAGGAAAACCTCCTGCTGCTGTCCATATTCTCGCTGGCGGGGATCCTCGGCATATTGACGTTTTCGGGATCGATGCTCACCGCCCTCACACTGTGGAACAAACCCATGCTGCTCCTATTTACCGGCGCCATTCTCGGAAGCATTCCGCCTCTTTACCGGAAGGTGAGGATATCGAGGATTAAACCGGTCAATCTCATGGTCGCGCTGATCGGAGCGGCGCTCGGCGTCTGCACCCGGTATCTGCCCGAGGGTCTTTTTCAGGTGGACGCCGGGATGAACCTCCACAGCGTCATCATGCTCGTACTGGCAGGCTTCGTAGTTGCCGTCGCATTGATCCTGCCGGGCATCAGCGCTTCTTACATCCTCCTGATGCTGGGCATGTACGACCTGACCCTTGCGGCCGCCAAGAACCTGGATCTGCCCTATCTGATCCCTTTGGCAACGGGCGTCGTCACCGGGATTTTTCTGACCGCGGGGATCCTGGAACGGGAGATGAAACGCCACCCGCAGTTCACCTACATGCTGATCATCGGATTCATGCTCGGCTCTCTTGTGCAGGTTTTTCCTGGATTACCTTCGGGAACAGAGGTCCTTCCCTGCGTCCTGACTTTTATTGCGGGCTTTTCGGCCGTTTTATGGATTGGAAGAAAGCGGACCTATTAAAATTATATTGGTATGCCGCAATGGAGTACGTCGTCCTCTCATTTCGTACCCTCACCAGTGACAACGTTTCGCCGGGTCTATGCTCCCGGCCTTCCTTTTTTGACAATTATCCCTCGCGCCGGAACCCGGGAATATTTGCCAGGTTCAAGTTTTCTAAATAAATGAATGATGTACCCTGTTTTTTTATGGTATGATTTCGAATGTAATTAGGGTGTGCCGTATAGCCGGCTGCAATCGAAACCGCAGAACGGGATTTGCCGTCCGGCGACCTAAGCTTGCGAGGGCTGTTATATGAGAATGATTGATAAAAATGCGCTCAGGGCCCAAAGGGATGGACAATATCTTGAAGCATTCATCCGGGAATTTGAACTGTTTATCCTCCAGACTGCAAATAAGGGCTCGGGCCGTTACATAACAAAGCAGGACGATCAATGGTCCATTGCGCTGTCGGCATTTCATGAGGCAGTCAATTCTTATGACATTAACAAAGGAGCGTTTTTGCCCTTTGCAGAAACCGTGATCCGGCGGAGGCTGTACGATTATGCCCGAAAGGAAAAGCGGCATGATTGCGAAGTCCTCATCGATTCCTACACCGTCGAGCATGATCTTGAGGACGAGAGTGCTTCGGTTAAGCTTGAGGTCATGTCGAAGACGTCTACCGGCCGCGAACCGGACGCCAGATTGGAAATACAGGCACTCTCCGCAACGCTGGCCGAATACGGAATTTCGTTTATGGATCTTACCGAGGCCTCGCCTAAGGCGGCAAAGACAAAGGCGGTTTGCGCCAAGGCGGTCCGGTATCTTGCATGGAACCCTGCGCTTTTGGACGAGATGAGGCGGACCAAGACGCTTCCGCTTAAAATAATTGAGAAAAATGAAAACCTGCCCCGAAAAGTTTTGGAGAGGCATAGAAAATATATTATAGCGGGGGCGGAGATCATTTCCGGAGACTATCCAATACTTTCCGAGTATCTGAGTTTTATGAGAGAGGAGGATCCTGCATGAAGGGGATAGTCGTTGAAATAAATAATAAAGACGCAGTGATCCTTGCGGAGGACGGGCTTTTTAAAAGGATAGAAAACCGGAATTATGAAATCGGCCAGACTCTTAAGCTCGCCTCCGGACAAAAACCGGGTCTGAGACAGTTCGTGCTCAAGCCGGTTATAAGCACAAAACTGCTGATAGGTGCGGCGCGTATCGCGGCGGTTGTGGCAATCGGGACCATCGGCGCCTTCGCCTGGCACACGCCCACCAGCTATATCAGCCTTGACGTAAATCCCTCCGTCGAATACTCGGTCAATATGTTTGACCGGATTCTGGAAGCGCGTGCAGTGAATGAAGACGGCGAAGAAATCCTCAAGGATCTGCAGCTTAAAAATAAAAAAATCGAAGAAGGGCTGAAAGAAACGCTGGACGAACTCATCGCAGAGGGTTACCTGGCGGATGATCCGGACAGCGGGATCGTGATTGCCGCTTCCAATGAAAAACCGAAGGAAGCCGAGAAAATGGCCATGGAATTGAAATCCGAAGTTCAGACTTATCTGGAAACCAGGAAGGACGTTACCGTGCAAGTGGACGCCGGAGCCGCCAGCCCGCAAAAAGTGAAGGAAGCAAAGAGCCTGGGCGTCACCCCCGGAAAGCTGCATCTTGTGGAAAAGCTGCAGGCTAGCACCACCGGCGCCATCGAAATGGAACAGTGGCTTGCAAAGCCGGTGAAAGAGATCAATAAGGAAATAAAGAAGAATTGGGAAACGGCCGGCAAGAAAGCTTTCGACGGAACGAAGGCTTTCGGCAAGGAACGCCAAAAGAATAACGCGGATTGGAAACGGGACCGGGACGAGGACCTTGGCCGGGACTGGAACCGGGATTGGGGTGAAAGCTGGGCTCTGTACCGGAAGCAGCCGGAAAAAGCGGGCGCCGAAAAGACGGGCGGCGATAAAGGCCGCGATCAGGGCGGCGCTGCCTGGGATAAAGGATTGCACCAGACCTGGAGCCGGAATCAGGATAAAGGAAAAGACGAAAAGGATTGGGATGAGACCCGGGACCGGAACAAGGACCGGAAGCAGGAGCAAAAGCAGGATAAGGACCAGAAGTGGGAGCAGAGGCAAAATAAGGAGCAGAAACAAAAGGACGAGAAGTGGGAGCAGAAACAAAAGGACGAGAAGTGGGAGCAGAAACAAAAGGACGAGAAGTGGGAGCAGAAGCAGAACGAAGACCGGAGCCCTGATGGCAACAAGGAACGGAAACAGGACCAGGACCGGGGCCGCAACCAGAATCAGACCAAGAACCAGGACCAGACAACGCCCGGGGGAATCGAAAACGGGAAACCCGGGAACCGGTCCGGCGGACCGGAAGAGTCAGGCCGATGGACCGAAGGCGAAGACGGCAAGAACGACGGCAAACGGTCCGGCCCGAAAAAATCGAAAGACTGATTATACAAATATAAAACAGCTACCTCACACACACCCTACAATACATATAACAGCACAGGGAAAAAGCAGATCCCATACGGACGTAATCCGGGGAACTGCTTTTTTCCTTATTTAATAATAAGAAAAAGTTTTCAACTATATCTTGTAATAAAGCGCCGTTCTGCTATAATATAGACAAATAGTTTGAAAAATTAGAATATTGCGAAAGGATACGCGGATGAACAGGATCGAATATGCGATTGGAATGGAACTGGGTAATAAGAGGTTTTACCTGGAACAGGCTGAAAAAACCGATGACAACGGTCTTAAATCCATCTTTCATACACTGGCCGAAGAGGAGAGCATACATGCCAGGATATTGAAAAGCAAAGCGGAAACACTGCCTTATGAGTTGATCGATACATACGGCGAGATCAAAACCATATACCTGGAAGTCGGAAAGTATAAAAACGTCGTTAAGAGCTTCCCCGGTGCGGTGGATATCTACAGCATGGCTTTGGAAAATGAAAAGAAGAGCCTGGAGCTTTACAACGAACTGCTGCGGGATGCGGAGGATGAAAAGGAGAAAAAGATCTTCCAATTTCTGATCGAACAGGAAGACAGCCATTACAAAGTGATTGAACAGCTCATCGAGATGGTAAGGCGGCCCGAAGAGTGGGTTGAATCGGCTGAATTCGGCTTGAGAAAAGAATATTAAATAGATAAAAAATGGCAATAATAGAATAATGTTTAAAGATATATAATAGGGGTATATTAAATACGCGGATTTATAATAATCCGCGTATTTTGTTTGCCTATAAATGTTATCAAATTAACAATCTTGCCGGCAAAAAGGGAGTTATTTGGAATTATTAATCACAAGGAGTACGACATGAAAACGAAAATCGTAATCATTGGCGCGGGATATTCCGGAATACTTACCGCCAAGAAGCTAGCGAAAAAATTTAAGAAGGACAATGATGTTTCCATAACGATCATTGACAAAAATCCTTTCCACACCATGCTGACCGAACTGCATGAAGTGGCCGCGAACCGGGTGGATGAGGAAAGCATCAAGATCAGCCTGAAAAAAGTGTTTGCGGGCAGAAAGGTCGACGTCAGGCTTGATACGGTAGTCTCCATTGATTTTAAGGAGAAACGCGTAAAGGGAACCTCTGAAAGCTATGATTATGATTATCTGGTATTGTGCGCGGGTTCAAAGCCGACCTTTTTCGGCACCCCGGGCGCTGAGGAATTTACATTCAAGCTTTGGTCTTACAACGACGCCGTTCTTTTAAAGGACCATATCCATAACATGTTCAGAAAAGCAGCGGTCGAGACGGATCCGGAAGAACGGAAGAAGCTGCTGACTTTCTACATCGTGGGCGCGGGATTCACCGGAGTGGAAATGGCCGGAGAGCTGGGCGAATACGTGCCGATCCTTTGCGAGAATTTCGAGATCGACCGGAGTGAGGTCACGATCTGCAATGTCGATATCCTGAGCCGTACGATTCCCAACCTTCCCGAGAAATTATCGGAAAAGGTCGAGAAACGCATGAAGAAGATGGGCATCCGGGTGATGCTCAACACCGGCGTCGTCCGAGTCGGGAAGGATTTTGTCGAGCTCAAATCCAATGAGACAATAACACGGGATGGAACCTATACCGTGATCTGGGCGGCAGGCATCGAAGCCGCCGATATCACCGCGAAAGCGGGTCAAACCCTGCAGTCCGGAGGCAGAGGACGGATCGCGCTGGATCCGTATCTGCGTTCTGTGGACGATGAAAGCGTCTATGTCGTAGGGGATAACATGCTTTATACCTGCGAGGGAGAAGAAAAGCCGGTGCCGCAGGTGGTGGAAAACTGTGAACAGAGCGCGGAAATCGCTGCGCATAACATCGAATGCGCCGTCACTGGAAAAGGAGAGATGAAGAAATATGTTCACAGGAACCACGGCTTTATGGTTTGCGTCGGCGGACGATACGGAGTGGCAAGGGTGGGGCTGCCCAACAGGATGGTCAACCTGCCTTCCTTCCTGGCCATGTTCGCCAAGCATTTCATCAATATCGTTTATTTTGTCCAGGTTCTGGGCTGGAACAAGGTTTTCAGCTATCTCAGGCATGAGTTCTTTACCATAAGGCACTGCAGAAGCTTCGTCGGCGGGCATTTTTCGAACAGGACGCCGAGCTTCCTGCTGGTGCCGCTTCGGGTGTGGCTTGGAGCAGTCTGGCTTTATGAAGGCATTATGAAGGTCGTCGAAGGATGGTTGACTGCTCCGAAGCTGTCCGGTTTCTTTGGCGGCGCCCAGGCCTGGTATGACAGCATTTTGAACCAAGGCGGCGGAGCCACGGACGGTACCGGCGGCGCCGCCTCCGGATCGGCTGCGGAAACCTCGTCCCAGGCGGTACAGTCTGCCGCCGACGCGGTGTCTTCCGCCACCGGCGCATTAGCCGACACGGCGGCACAGGTTGTACAGGCGGCGGCCGACGCGACGTCTTCCTCGACGCCTGCCGCGGAAGGAGCGGGGCAGGCTGTTTCCCAGGTCGGCGAAGTCCTGTTCAACATCGATTTCCTTGGCCTTTTCCAGGCGATCTTTGTCAGCGGAACGGAACTTGCACATTCCACGCTGAGCGATCTCGCCTTCAAGCTCGATATACCGGCTTTGAACTGGTTCATTCAGACCCTGATCCTCCCGAACGAATCCGCGCAGGTAGCAATGCAGGCCTTCATCGTTATAGCCGAAATTCTGGTCGGGCTGGCGCTTATCGGCGGGTTGTTCACATTCCCGGCGGCGGGATTCTCGCTGGTGTTGCAATTCATGTTTGTTACGACCACGGGCCTTTATCTGGGCACGTTCTGGATGATCTTCGCCGGAATTGCGGTGCTCATCGGAGCCGGCAGAACCTTCGGTCTTGACTATTACGTCATGCCTGCGCTGAAAAAAGGCTGGAAGAAGATCCCGGCCGTAAGGAAATCCTATCTCTATCACGATTAAGGGAGCCTCCTATGGAGAATATGGAAGCGATCAAATTTCAATATGAAAGCGCGCTGGAGCAGGTCCGGAAAGAGGTGGTCAGGCTGCTGTCGGCTTCTCCTCCCGTCATCCGTGATTATACCGGCCACCTTGCCCTGTCCATGGGAAAGTTTATCCGCGCAGCTTCGGTGATAGCCTGCGCGATGGAAGACGGGGGCCGGATCGGCGAAAAGGCCGTAAAAATGGCGGCCGCCATTGAAATCCTGCATCTGGCGACTCTCGTTCACGATGACGTGATCGATAATGCGGATCTCAGAAGAGGCGAGATTACGCTTCAGAAAAAGTACGGAAAACGGACGGCCGTGATCTGCGGCGATTATCTGGTATGCCTGGCGATGAAGCTGGTCGCCTCCGTGACGGACCAGACGGATATGGAGGATGCCATGAGGCTGGAGATACCGAACTATATGGGCAGGGTCTGTCTGGGAGAACTGAACCAGCATGTCAATAACGGAAATGTCGATCTGACCGTGCCGCAATACCTGCGGATCATCTCCGGAAAAACGGCAGCCCTCTTTGAGGCGGCTTTCTTTACCGGCGCCGCCCTTGCCGAAAAGGATCGGGATATCATTCGTAAGTTCGCAAAGCTCGGGCACAACATCGGCATGATCTTCCAGCTCACCGACGATTGCATGGACTTCGAGGAGACGGAGGAAACGGCGAAGAAGCCGGTTCAGTCCGATTATGAACAGAATGTGATTACGCTTCCTCTGATCCATGCCTTCAAAAAAATGCCCTTGTTGAAACAGAAGGCAAAGAAGCAAAGGCTGGAAAGGAAAGAGATCAATGAGGCTGTCCGGGAGACGGGCGGACTGGACTATACGAGGCAGGTGGCACGAAAATACTACGACAGGTCCCTGGAGCTGATCCGGGAGCTTGTCCTTCCCGAGGAAAAAGAAAACAGATTAAGGGCAATCCTGAACCGGGCCTTCCGCCTGCCCGAAGCATGACGGGCGGGAGCGGGACGTGATCAAAAATCGGCGCCGGATTGCGAACCGGCAGTAACCGGAACGATGCGGAACACGACTGGCGACGACCAAAGCATGAGGACCGCCGGCCGGGACATACCGGCGGGCTGCCCGGAACGGAGAGGCATCGAATGATAAAAAGATTTCTAAGCTATGTGGAAATAAAGACGAAGATTACGAGCACCTTCGCGTTCCTGCTGACCATTGCATATCTTTTCTATGTCGGTCAGCCCATCCGATGGGAGCTTACGCTGCTCTTTTTTGCCTCGATGTTCCTGTTCGATCTGACCACCACCGCCATCAACAATTACATAGACACCAAAACAAACGGCATACCTCTGCAGTTTCAGAGAGGCGCTGCGCTTTTAATCATCATCGTCATGCTTTTGGCGAGCGCCTTCCTGGGTTTATGCCTTGTATATTACACCGATATCGTCGTGCTGCTTTTGGGCGGGCTCTGCTTTTTATGCGGAATCTTCTATACTTACGGCCCGGCGCCGATTTCCAGGCAGCCGTGGGGCGAGGTCCTGTCGGGTGTGTTTTACGGTTTCTTCATACCGTTCATCCTCTTATATGTAAACATGCCCGAGGGCACCTACCTGACGCTTGCATGGAATTTCAGCACGATCAGCCTCGACCTTCAGATCTTTCCGCTCTTTACGGTGCTGCTTCTGTCCGTGGCTCCGGTTTGCTGCACGGCAAATATCATGCTGGCAAATAATATCTGCGATCTTGAGCATGATATTCAGGTGAAACGCCATACGCTGCCGTATTATATCGGCAAAGAAACCTCGCTTTACCTATTTGCCGCGATTTATTACGTGCCTTACCTCGCCGTGATCCTGATGGTCGTCCTGCGGATTCTGCGTCCGCTCACGCTGGTTTTGCTGGTTACCCTGATTCCGGTGCAGAAAAACATAAAAATATTTTTTAGAGAACAGGTGAAAAGCAGGACGTTTATCACGTCCATCAAAAATTACCTGGTGATGATGGGAACCATAACCGCGCTGATTTTTCTGAGCGGCCTGCTGGGAGGTTGAAAGAATGAAATTTTTTAAACGAGCGGACATCCTGATCATAATCGGCATCCTGGCGGTCAGCGCCGCGTCCTGGGGATTTTACGCCTTTGCCGCGGAAGGCGACTCCGTGAAAGCCGAAATCTATTATTATTCGGAACTTGTGGAGACGATGGATTTAAGCGGCGGGGAGGAAAAGTCCTTTTCCATCCCGCAGGACGAAAACGTGATCCTGCATATCTATCAGGACGGCTCCATCGCGTTTATCGAATCGGACTGCCCGGACAAGGTGTGCATCCATACGGGAAAACTGCGGACCGCGGGCCAGTTTGCAGCCTGCCTTCCCAACGGGATTGTCGTTAAAATCGTGCCCGAAAAAGAGCGCGGGAAAGACGACGCCGACATCGTGATCTGACGCTTATGCGGTTTGATTTTGATATTAATGGAGACATGAATGAAGGATATCGTGGAAAGATATTGATGAAAGTAAGAATATTAGGCATTCCGCGATACCATGAATGGAAAATAAAATGGATGGAAGAATAATACTTGATGCGAAGGTGAAAATTCGGAATAAAACTCATATGCTGGTCATGACTTCCATGATCTTCGCCGCCGCTCTCGCGCTGGCAATCGTGGAGAACATGCTGCCCCCGCTGCCCGTTCCGGTTCCGGGAGTCAAATTCGGACTGTCCAACATTGCGGTCATGTATGCCCTGTTTTTTCTCGGCAAAAAACAGGCATATACAATCGGCATCCTGAAATCGGTTTTCGTCTTTATTACGAGAGGCGGGATAGCGGGACTGCTGAGCCTGGCGGGCGGAATCCTGTCCATAACGGTTATGATCCTGCTGCTGGCGGTTTTCCGCGAGCGGATCACCTATTTGACCGTCAGCATTTTTGGGGCAGTTTTTCATAATATTGGACAGTTTGCTGTTATAAGCTTCATTTATATGGGTATGAATATGTGGGCATATTTTCCGGTGCTGCTGGTGTCGGGACTGGCGGCGGGAATCGTCACTGCGACATTGCTGAAGTTTATTATGCCCGCTTTTCATGCACTCCTTTGACAAAGAACAGCACAATTTGCAAAGGAGAGCGGGCGGGCTTAATAAAATAAAGGCTGCCGGTAATACATCCTGCCGGCAAGCGTTAAACTGAAGTTTTGGAGGAGACTTGTAATGAAGAAGAAACTAGCACTATTGTTAGTCCTGGCCATGACCATGCTTGCGTTCGCGGCTTGCGGAGGCGGCGCGGGACCGGATGAAGAGACCCCTGCCGAGGAAAATCCTCCTGCGACAGGCGCGGTAAAGACCGGTATGGCGGTGATCACTACCGCCGACAAGTCCGCCGAAGCGGGCGATAAGAACGGAGTGGCCCAGGCAACCTCGACCATCGTGGCCCTGACGCTCGACGATTCCGGAAAAATAGCCAATTGTGCAATTGATTCGGTCCAGTCAAAGATCGAGTTTTCCAAAGAAGGCAAAATCGTAACTCCTCTGGATACGATTTTTGTCGGCAAGCAGGAGCTCGGCACCGAATACGGCATGAAAGGCGCTTCCGGCATCGGAAAGGAATGGAACGAGCAAGCGACGGCATTTGCCAACTATGTGATCGGCAAGACCGTTGACGAGGTAAAAGGAATCGCGGTATCCGACGGATATGCGGCTGAAGAAGATTTAAAGAGCTCGGTCACCATTCATATCACTGATTTCATTGAAGGCATTGAAAAGGCTGCGGCCAACGCCCAGGATCTTGGCGCTTCCGCAGACGACAAGCTCGGAATCGGAGTCGTAACAAACATCGCAAAATCCAAAGACGCTGCTGCGGATAGCGACGGAGTCGCCCAGGCGTATTCCTACTATACCGTGACGACCTTCAATGCGGACGGCGTCATCACAAGCTGCATCATCGACTCGTCCCAGACCGACGTGAAATTCTCGAAAGAAGGAAAGATCACATCGGATATCAACGGACCGTTCAAAACCAAGAACGAGCTGGGCGACGATTACGGCATGAGAAAGGCTTCATCCATCGGAAAAGAGTGGAATGAGCAGGCCTTCGCGTTTGCACAGTATGTCACCGGGAAGAGCATCGACGAAGTGAAGGGGATTGCGATTTCGGACGGATATGCCGCCGACGAGGATTTAAAAGCCTCGGTTACCGTGCATATCACAGACTTCATAACAATCCTGGAAAAGGCGTTCAACGCCAAGAAATAACAAGGCGTTGTCACGTTGAAACGAAAGAATGCGGCTTTGCCGCACTCGCCGTCCGGCCGAGGAATCGGCAAAGCAAATCGGCGGCGAACATAACCAAATAGGCAATCATAGGGGATAGACCAGCGCTATCCCTTTATGATGCTTTAAGGACGGCGGCCGTGTCGGCGACCGTAACGATGACCGTAACAATAGCCGTAACGGCGTCAGACCTTCCTGCCAGAAATCGGAATTTGAACGTACCGGCCACAATGGGGGAATTATGTATAAGAAACTCACCGCACTTATATTAATGGCAATATTCGTCTTCAGCCTTAGCGCCTGTGTAAACGTGAAAGAGGAGAAAAAGCGATACGAAGCGGAATTTATCATGCTGTTTGATACGGCAACGCGGATCATCGGTTATGCCGACAGCGAAGAAGAGTTTTCCGAACAGGTTAATCAGATTTACGACAATCTCAAACAGCTCCACCAGCTTTATGATATTTACCACGATTATGAAGGGATCAACAATATAAAGACGATTAACGACCAGGCCGGGATCGCTCCGGTAAAAGTAGACCGGAGGATTATCGAACTGCTTCTTTTCTCCAGGGAAGCTTATGAGATGACCGGGGGTAAGGTGAATGTGGCCTTCGGTCCCGTACTCAGAATCTGGCATGACCATCGGGAGGCGGGAATTGAAGACCCCGATCAGGCGGCATTGCCCGAGCTTGACAGGTTGAAGGAGGCATCCGCATATACGGACATCCATCGGGTCGTGATCGACGAAGCGAATTCAACCGTTTATCTGCCCGATCCCAGGCTGAGCCTTGATGTCGGCGCAATCGCAAAGGGCTACGCGGTGGAGCAGGTTGCCGTGATCGCAGAGAAAAACGGCTTCACCAACGGCTTGATCAGCGTCGGCGGAAATGTCCGCGCCATCGGAACAAGAGGCGATGGTGAACTCTGGAAGGTCGGCATTCAAAACCCGTACGACCCCGGCGGCGAAGACGTCACGCATGTGCGGCTTTCGGATATTTCCCTCGTTACCAGCGGAGTTTATGAAAGGTATTACACGGTGGACGGAAAAAGGTACCATCATATCATAGATCCGGCGACGCTGTTTCCCGCGGAATACTTTCTTTCCGTTTCGATCTTATGTCCGGATTCCGGCCTTGCGGACGCCCTTTCCACAGCAGTGTTCAATCTTCCTTACGAACAGGGCCTGGCCCTCGTCGAGAGCCTGCCTGATGCGGAAGCCTTTTGGGTATTCCCGGACAAATCTGTGAGAAGCAGTTCCGGCTTTAATGATTATATCGTGCAATAGTTTATACAAAACAATCAAGCGTTGTTCTGGTCTCCGGCAGAGCAAAAACCCCTGCCGGAGACTTTTCATTCGGAAAATAAAAGTTTCTACATAAATTCTACATAAAAATATGTTATTTTTAAGTTGACAATCGCTGGAAGGAGAATGGGGTATGGGAAAAAATTACATTACCGTCACGATTATTATACATGGCATGACCTGCACCGGATGTGAAAACAGAATAGAGCGGACGTTAAAAAATATAAAGGGCGTCGCCAATGCAATCGTCAGCTATGGAAAAGGCACCGCTCTTGTGACATATGATCCGGACCGGATTGATTTGGAAGAGATCATCCTGGCAATAAAACAACTGGGATACGCTGCAGTCAAGCCCGATAAAATCGTCGGCGCCAAGCCGGCCAGACGGCGCACCGTCCGACAAAGACAGGGCGCTGCGGGGGTCTTGTATGAGTCTGGAACCGGGAATTCCAGCGGCTTTCAGGCCATCGGGGCCCTTGTGATCCTGCTTGCGCTCTATGTAATTTTGAGGCGCGGCGGCCTGGAGCTGTTCAATGCTTTTCCTCAGGCAGAGGCGGGCATGGGTTTCGGGATGCTTTTCATCATCGGTTTGCTGACCTCGGCCCATTGCGTCGCCATGTGCGGCGGCATCAATCTGTCCCAGTGCGTGCCGTATCAGGCGAAAGGCGCAAGCAGGGATAAGGCTCTCATATTTAAGCCGAGCATCCTGTACAATTCGGGCCGTGTGATTTCCTATACCGTCATAGGCGGCATCGTGGGCGCTCTGGGTTCTGTGATAAGCTTTTCCAATACGGGAAAAGGCTTCGTCGCGCTGGCTGCCGGCATGTTCATGATCATCATGGGACTGAACATGCTGAATGTTTTTCCGTGGCTCAGGAAACTTAACCCTGGAATACCCAGGGTATTTGCGGAGAAAATAGAAAGGAAAAAGAACGGCAAAGGGCCGCTATATGTCGGTTTGCTCAACGGACTGATGCCCTGCGGCCCGCTTCAGGCAATGCAGCTGTATGCGCTCTCCACCGGAGATCCCTTCAAAGGGGCCTTATCCATGCTGGTATTCAGCTTGGGCACCGTTCCGCTCATGTTCGGACTCGGCACGTTTTCCAGCATGCTGACGAAGAAGCATGCTGCAAGGATGATGACGGTGGGCGCGGCTTTGGTGATGGTGATGGGGGCGGCCATGTTCGGCAGGGGGATGGCCTTGACCGGCTATGCGATGCCCTTCGTTTCCGGGCTTGGCGGCGTGTCCGCCGCAGCTTCCGCACAGGGAACGATAGCGGAACTCACCGGCGGCGTGCAGGTGGTAACAACCAGCTTGGAATCAGGCCGTTATGAGCCCATCGTCGTGCAGAAGGGCGTTCCGGTCCGATGGAACATCCAGGCGGAAGAACGGAATCTCAACGGCTGCAACTACAGGATCGTCATACCGGAATACAACCTGGAAATCCCGTTGAAACCCGGCGACAACATCATTGAGTTTACTCCGGATAAAAGCGGCGTCGTGCTGTACGGCTGCTGGATGGGGATGATCCGAAGCCAGATCGGCGTCGTTGACGATCTCGGCAATCCGACCCGGATTCCCGAGTCCGACGATGCCGTCAACAACGCTCTGCCGAGGTGCTGCAGAAGGTTCTAGTTTTTTCCAAATTGATTTGTTGCAGTCGCATCTGATATGATTCATAAAAACCATATGGGGTATAGGAAATCACACAGGATCATACGATCGATAGAAACATGGAACCACAGATAGAAAGGGCGAGTAAATCATGAATAAAGCGATGCTGAAGATAACCGGCATGACCTGTGCTGCATGCTCGGCCAGAATCGAGAAGGTCATTGGAAAGATGGAAGGCGTCAAAAAGATCGGCGTGAACCTGGCCACCGAAAAAGCTGCGGTATCCTACGATCCGCAGAAAACTAGCCTGTCGGAAATTATCGCGAAAATCGAAAAAACAGGCTATGGCGCCGTTGAGATACAGGAAAAAAAGCCGGTGGACGAGGATAAGCTCCGAAAGGAAAAGGAAATCCGCGTCTTATGGACAAAATTCATCGTTTCGGCGGTCTTTGCGGTTCCGCTGCTTTATTTTGCCATGGGCCCCATGATTTCGTGGCTGCCGTTTCCGATTCCGATGATGTTGGATCCGATGATGTTCCCGCTGAACTATTCCATTCTGCAGATTACATTGACCGTTCCCATCGTCATCGCGGGATACCGGTTTTACACCGTCGGATATAAGGCCATCCTCAACAGAAGTCCCAACATGGACTCCTTGATTGCGATGGGCACCACCGCCGCCATCGTCTACAGCCTGTATTCCGTGTACCGGATTGCGAACGGGGATCCCGGCGCGGTGGAAGGATTGTACTTTGAGACCGCGGGCGTTATCATCACGCTGATTCTGCTTGGAAAATCCCTCGAGGCGGTATCGAAGGGAAGAACCTCCGAAGCCATCAAGAAATTGATGGGACTTGCGCCGAAAACGGCCATTGTGATCCGCGACGGCAAGGAATATGAAGTTCCCGTGGATGAGGTGGAAATCGGCCATGTCATCCTGGTAAGGCCGGGAGAAAGAATTCCCGTGGACGGCGTCGTCATCAAGGGCAATACCTCCATTGACGAGTCCATGCTGACCGGCGAAAGCATTCCCGTTGAAAAGAATCCGGGGGATCCGGTCTACGCCGCAAGCATCAACAAGAACGGGATGATTCAATTTGAGGCCACAAAGGTCGGAGGCGATACGGCCTTGGCCCAGATCATAAAGCTGGTGGAGGAAGCGCAGGGTTCCAAGGCCCCCATCGCGCAGATGGCGGACATCGTTTCGGGATATTTCGTACCCATTGTTTTCGGAATTGCAGTGGCGGCGTTCCTGGCCTGGCTCCTAAGCGGTGAATCGCTGGTGTTCTCCCTGACGATATTCATCGCGATCCTGGTTATCGCCTGTCCCTGCGCGCTGGGGCTGGCAACTCCCACCGCGATTATGGTGGGGACCGGAAAAGGAGCCGAATACGGAATTTTGATCAAAAGCGGCGAAGCGCTGGAAACGGTCCATAAAATAAATACCGTCGTATTGGACAAAACAGGCACCATCACGGAAGGCAAACCGGAAGTGACAGACATCCTGACGGCGGATGGCATGGACGGAAACAGGCTGCTTCAGCTTGCGGCCTCCGCTGAGAAGGGCTCCGAACATCCTTTGGGGGAAGCCGTCGTAAGCGCTGCGGAAAAAGAAGGGCTCGCGCTGCTGAAGCCGGAAGGCTTTCAGGCCATACCCGGCCACGGAATCGATGTCGTGATAGACGGGATTCCGGTTTTACTGGGCAATAAAAAGCTGATGGAAGAGAGAAATATCCCTCTGTCGGAGCTTGAGACCGAGTCGGACCGCTTGGCAGAGGAAGGAAAGACTCCGATGTATATTGCGATAAACCAAAGGCTCGGGGGCATTATCGCCGTAGCGGACGTTGTGAAGGCCAACAGTTTAAAAGCAGTCGAAAAGCTGAAATCAATGGGCCTGGAAGTAGTCATGATCACAGGGGACAACCGCAGAACCGCGGAGGCCATCGCAAAGCAGGTCGGGATCGACCGCGTGCTTGCGGAAGTCCTGCCCCAGGACAAATCCGACGAAATTAAGAAGCTGCAGGCCGAAGGCAAGAAGGTGGCCATGGTGGGAGACGGCATCAACGACGCTCCCGCGCTGGCCCAGGCGGACATCGGGATCGCCATCGGCTCCGGAACGGATGTGGCCATGGAATCTGCCGATATCGTGCTGATGAAAAGCGATCTCATGGATGTGCCTGCCGCGATCAAGCTCAGCAGGAGCACCATCAGGAACATCAAGCAAAACCTGTTCTGGGCCTTCGGATATAACGTGATCGGCATTCCCATCGCCGCAGGCGTCCTGCATCTTTTCGGAGGTCCGCTGCTGAATCCGATCTTTGCAGCGGCGGCCATGTCGCTGAGTTCGGTTTCCGTGGTGACGAACGCCCTGAGACTGAAGCGGTTCAAGCCGTAATCGTAGCGGCTGCCAGGGGTACTCTCTTGGGAAGCAACGCGCATGCCGGGCGTGTCCCCTCGGAAACCGCCGTCTTAGTGTGCTGCGCATAAAGACGGCAAGAGGTTTTACGGTTTCTACGGGGTCCGCATCCCGCCGCGGCGTATAATAATACTTGTTACATTTTAACAATGATTACAATTTAGGAGGATTATAGGATGAATCATGTTGTTTTGAATGTGGAAGGCATGTCCTGCTCCCATTGCGTGAAGGCCGTTACAGATGCCGTGATGGCGCTTAACGGAGTGGACCGGGTGGACGTCAGCCTTGAGAAGAAAACCGCGGCAGTGGAATATGACGCGGAGAAAGTCTCTTTGGAAAGCATCAAAAAGGCCATTGAAGAGGAAGGCTACGAGGTAGTCTGAGAGGTGGTATATGAAAAGAGACAGAAAGCAAGTGCTTGTCGTCGACGATGAAGTGAAAATACTGGAAGTGGTCAAATCCTTCCTGGAGAGCAAGGGTTATGAGGTTTTCACGGCTGAAAACGGCAAGCAGGCTTTTTCTGTCTTTGAAAAGGAGAACATCTCCTTTGTGATCCTGGACCTGATGCTGCCCGATCTTCCCGGGGAGGAAATCTGCATGCGGCTGCGCCAAAAGTCCCGGGTGCCCATTCTCATGCTCACTGCGAAGGTGGCGGAAGAGGACCTGCTGAGAGGGCTGGATATCGGGGCCGACGATTACCTGACCAAACCCTTCCGGCTGAAGGAACTCTACGCGAGAATGGAAGCCATCCTGAGGAGAGCCTCGGGGGATCCGGTGCCGCTCTATCGCAGGATCGCGTTTCGGGAGGGGGACCTTGTGATCGATTTGGAAAGCCGCAGCGTTAAGAAGCGCGGCAAGGAGGCAAATCTCACTCCAAATGAATTCAGGATTCTTTCCGCGCTGATCAAGTATCCCGGCAGGGTTTTCTCGCGGGATAAGCTGATTGATTCCGCTTTCGGAGAGGATTTTGACGGGTATGACCGTTCGGTGGACAGCCATATCAAGAATCTGCGGCAGAAAATCGAAACAGACCCTAAAAATCCGGTTTACATTCAGACGGTTCACGGCGTCGGATACCGGTTCGGAGGAGGGGACTAAGGTGGAAACAAGCTTGCGGTCAAAGCTTTCCTTGTCCATCGCTCTGGTGGTCCTGTTAACCGTGGCCCTGATCAGTTTTCTTTCAAATTACCTGATCCGGGACCAGTTCAAGGACTACGTCGCCAATCATCAGCAAAAAGCGGCCCAGCAGATCGTGAAGAGCATCAGCGTACAATATGACGCAATTGCAGATTCCTGGAATACGGATTCTATTCACACCATCGGCATGTATGCCCTCTATGACGGATATATCGTAAAGGTGTACGACAAAGACGGAAACTCGCTCTGGGATGCGGAAACCTGCGATATGGATTTGTGCGTGCAGGTCATGGAGGAAATCAGTCGCCGGATGAGGACGGAATATCCTGGGATCAACGGCAAGTTTACAACGGCGACTTTTCCCTTGCGCCAGGGCGAGCATGAAATCGGATCGGTGTCCATCGGCTATTTCGGGCCGTTCTTTTTAAGCGAAGAGGACTTTCTCTTCCTGGATTCGCTGAACAGGATCCTGATCGGGATCGGGGTATTCTCCCTGCTGATCGCCGCAATAACGGGCATTTTTCTTGCAAGGCATCTCAGCAGGCCGATTTTGAAAACCGTGGAGATGACAAGGGATATTGCCGACGGAAAGTACAGTGCAAGGATCCGCGAGAGCACGGGGACCAGGGAAGTGGATCAGCTCATCGGCTCCATCAACCATCTGGCGCAATCCCTTGAAAAGCAGGAGCGCTTGAGAAGACAGCTTACGGCGGACGTGGCCCATGAGCTTAGAACGCCCCTGACGACGGTGCAGACCCACATGGAGGCCATGCTGGAGGGGGTATGGGAACCGACGCCCGAGCGCCTGGAAAGCTGTTATGACGAGCTGAACCGGCTGGGAAATCTGGTGAGCGATCTTGAGAACCTTGCAAAGGTCGAAAGCGACAATCTGAAATTGAACAAAACCCCGATCAATCTCAGGGAGATGACCAAAAAGGTGCTGTGGAACTATGAGAAAGAACTGAGGGACAGGAATCTCAGCGTGGAAGTGGAGGGAAACTGTTCCCTCGTCTATGCGGACCGGGACCGGATCGGCCAGGTGCTTGTCAACCTGATTTCCAATGCGGTAAAATATACCCCTGACGGGGGTGAAATCCGGATCACCCTTTCAGATACGGAAGATTCAGTGGTTTTCAATATCCGCGACAGCGGAATCGGGATTCCGGAAGCGGAAATCCCATATATCTTTGAGCGCTTTTACCGTGCCGACAAATCCAGAAACAGAAATACCGGCGGTTCGGGGATCGGGCTGGCCATCGTGAAGTCCGTTGTATCGGCGCACGGCGGAGCGGTGGACGTGGAGAGCCGGCTCAACGAAGGAAGCAATTTCATCGTCAAGCTGCCCAAATAGCATTTTGTCCGGCGGCATTCCATGAAGATGCCGTTACGATTCCCAGGGAATTTCTCGAGGAGGCTCAGACCGTTTTCAAGAACTGGAAGGTATAAGACGGAAGATATAAACATGGAGGATACAATGGGAGGGAGCATGACAGTTCAAAAAGTCGTTCATGAGTTTGAACCCATATATGACCGGGATTCCAGAGTGCTGATCCTGGGCACCATGCCGTCGCCGAAGTCCAGAGAATACGGGTTCTATTACTCCCATCCCCAAAACCGGCTTTGGAGGGTGCTCGCAGACGTATTCGGAGAGCCGGTGCCTGCGACAAAAGAAGAGAAAGTGCGGTTTTTGCTCAATCATCGCATCGCCATGTGGGACGTTTTGAGCTCCTGCACCATCAAAGGGGCTGACGACAGTTCCATCACGGACCCCGTGCCCAACGACATCGGGCGGATTCTCCGTGCGGCGGATATACGGGCGATCTTTGCCAACGGAAAAAAGGCGGCCGACCTGTACCGGAAATTCTGTTTTCCGGTCACAGGCCGGCCCGCCGTCTATCTTCCGTCCACGAGTCCCGCAAACTGCGCAAAGCCGTATGAATTTATGGTGGAAGCGTACCGGATACTGCTGCGCTATGTGTAATTATCGAATATAGGTCGGTATTAGTTCACCGTTCCGTTTCCGTCCGGCAGGATCAATCGTCTAAGATATTTTTGACGATTTCGCGGAATACCCGGGTATGCTCG
>ENA-UPSB01001961-UPSB01001961.1-bioreactor-metagenome-genome-assembly--contig:-NODE-1961-length-21423-cov-19.774897_pt1 | contig 21423 bp, 19 predicted proteins | sample MGYA00238182_ERZ773286 | MGnify/ENA primary metagenome ERZ773286 (study PRJEB29026, sample SAMN07631240) | bioreactor metagenome | isolation source: Switchgrass digestor | place: USA: Dartmouth... | reverse complement strand
ATTGTACTTCATTTGCATCTATAGTTCTATGTGAGGTTGTGTTTGACGCTTACGAATAAAGGATGGAAGAGATACTCTGTATCATTTAGATTTAAAAACAGTAGAGAGTATTGTGAAACGTTTTATAAAGATCTATTCATGAGAGCTTTTCTTAAGGATATTTGCTTGAGACCTTCATGCTATCAATGCAAGTTTAAGACATTGCATAGGCAAAGTGATATTACTCTTGCAGATTTTTGGGGTATACAGAACATATTTCCTGAAATGGATGATGATAAAGGGATATCTTTAATTTTTGTTAATAATACAAAAGGTCAAATCATGTTTGAAGAAATAAAAAATAAGATTATTTTTAAGGAAGTTGATATTAAGCAAGCTGTAAAGTATAACCCTTCAGCTATAAAGTCCGCAGATTACAATTCTAATCGTAATAATTTTTATGAGAAATTGGATGAGTTACCTTTTGATGTGCTTATAAAAAAGTTTTGCAATGATGGTATATTTGAAAGATCAAAAAATTTGCCAAAAAGAGCTGCTTATGTAATGCTAAAAAAATTTGGAATATTGGATTTATGTAAGAAGATATTTAGTAATTTTAAATAATATACAACAAAATCTTGTCCATTAGGGTAATTAGAAGTTATTTTCTTTAATTCTTAAATAATTTATGTTAAAATAGCGATACACTTAAAGTCGGCCAGGAAGGTCAATTTTTTGAAAGAAGGAAGTGCGATGAAACATAAGTTAAAATCAGGATTATTTGTTTTTTCGGATATATTATTGCTTACAATATCTTTTTTTTGTGCATATCTTATCAGGTTTGATTTAGATTTTGAAGCAATTCCTAAAAATTTCGTGGATAATATGATACTTCTGTTGGGAGTATCCATAGTATTGAAAATAGCTGTTTTTATTCCTTTTAAATTGTACAAAAGTTTATGGAAATATGCAGGAGTATATGAGCTTGTAAGCATTTTCCTGGCTTCGGCGCTAACAAATGGAGCTCTTTTTCTGTATATAGCATTTGTGGAAAGGCTTGCACCGCGCAGCATTTTTGTTATTACAGGAATGCTTGATGTTTTGCTTATCGGCGGTTCCAGAATGACTTATCGTTTGTACAGAAGGCTTGTATTGGGCCGGGTAATTCGGCTTGATAATGTTAAGAGAGTACTGATTGTAGGCGCCGGTGATGCCGGCGCAATGATTTCAAAAGAAATGGAACTTCATCCGGAGCTTAATTACAGGCCTGTGGCATTCTTGGACGATGATAATTTCAAAAAGGGTAAAAAAGTAAACGGTATCCCTGTATTAGGCGGAATTGATGACGTTGCTGATATTGTTGAAAGGAAAAGCATTGATGAAATAATTATTGCTATACCTTCTGCTAAGCCTGCGGTGATTAACAGAATATACGAGCAGTGTGCAAAAACCAAATGCAAGGTTAAAATACTTCCGTCCATGTCGCAGCTCATTGACGGAACAATTATGTTGAAAAGAGTAAAGGATGTTGATCTGGAGGATTTACTGGGAAGAGATCCTGTGGTGGTGGATTTGGAGGAAATTGCAGGGTATTTGAGCGGGAAGGTTGTACTTGTTACAGGCGGAGGCGGTTCTATTGGTTCAGAACTATGCAGGCAGATTGCAACTTTTGACCCGAAAAAACTTGTAATGCTCGATAATTATGAAAACGGCCTGTATGATGTATATACAGAATTAACAAGAAAGTATCCCGAACTTGATATTATACCTGTAATTGCAAATATTCGTGAAATGGACAGGATGAATGAAGTATTCGAACAGTACCGGCCAAACATAGTTTTCCACGCTGCAGCACACAAACATGTACCTCTGATGGAGAATAATCCTGAAGAGGCGGTTAAGAATAATGTATTTGGAACCTGGAATGTAGCGCATTGTGCGGATATTTATAATGCTGAAAGATTTGTACTTATTTCAACAGACAAGGCTGTAAACCCGACAAATGTTATGGGAGCAACCAAGCGTATTGCTGAAATGATAATACAGGCATTGGATGCGAAAAGTAAAACGGAATTTGTTGCCGTACGCTTTGGTAACGTGCTTGGAAGCAATGGCAGTGTAATTCCGTTATTCAAGAAGCAAATTGAAGAAGGCGGCCCTGTTACAGTTACTCATCCCGATGTTACAAGGTTTTTTATGACTATACCTGAAGCCGTTCAGCTTGTTATCCAGGCCGGTGCTCTGGCGGAGGGCGGAGAAATTTTCGTGCTGGATATGGGTGAACCTGTAAAAATTCTTGATTTGGCAAAAAATTTGATAAGGCTTTCCGGTTTTGAGCCTTATGTGGATATAGATATTGAAATAACGGGTTTAAGACCTGGCGAAAAACTATTTGAAGAAATTTTACTAAACGAAGAAGGCCTTAAAGCTACAAAACATAACAAGATATATATTGCAAAACCATTACATATTGATTATGAACTTCTGGAAAGAGAACTGGAAATTCTGAAAGATAAGATTTACAAAACTTCGGATGCGAATGAAATAAAAGAGTATGTAAAAGTACTTGTTCCGACATACAAAATGGCACAATAAATTATTTAACTCACTGTGAAGGGAGTTTTTTCGTGTCTGAATGGAACTTTTTCTATAAAAATTTGTCAAAATATCATATACAATATTTTCTAATATTGATATAATATTAATGAAAAAATTACAAATGAAAAGGGGAAAACGAAAGATGAAGGGAAGAGCGGTAGGTGTATTATTTCTTGTTATTTCTTTATTGTTAACCTTCACATTTTCTTCATTTGCACTGCCCGTGAACGTATCAGTTCAGGAAAAGGCGGATTTGTTAAACACTCTTAAAATTCTGGAAGGCTCAAACGGAGATTATCAACTGGATAAGAAATTAACCAGGGCTGAAGCTGCCACTTTTGCAGTACGAATTCTTGGTCAGCAGCTGAATGTATTGCTGAATGCTGAAACCTATAAAAAAGCAGCGGCAAAATTCCCGGATGTGGATACAAGCCTTTGGTATGCCCCATATGTTGGTTACTGTGCCCAGGCAGGAATACTTTCGGGCGATACAACGGGTAAATACAGGCCGGATGACTATATTACCGAGAAAAGTTTTATCAAAATTGTTTTAAGTATACTTGGCTATGAGATGGGCACTGACTATACCTGGCAGAATATTTACAAGAAAGCTTATGAAGTTGGTCTTGTAACAGATTTAAGCTACATATCAAAAGAGGATGATAATACCGAATTTAAACGTCTGGATACTGTAAATTTAATTTACAATTCGCTGACGTTAAAAGAAAAAAAGACCGGTAAGGAACTGTTCTACATGTTGATAGATTCCGGAATTATAACCAAAAAAGACGCTGTGAATTTAGGCTTTATTGAAGATGCAGTGGAAACTGCAATTGAACAAATTATTGTATTTGACAATCAGACCGTAACCATTATATTTAATGAACCGGTTAAAGGGTTTGATGATATTTACATATACAAATCACTGGATGAAGACTTAGAACTGGATTATGATATAGCAGAATTCAGTGAAACCTATATTACTCTCAAGACAAAGAAACATGGCCCCGGGGTGGAATATACAATTGAGATCTCCGGTATCGAAGACGCCGACGGTAACGTGAAAGACGTTATATACGGCGCATTTATTGGTGCTTCTCCGGACAAGGTTGAATCCAACTTTTTCAGGATTCAGAATATAGAGCCTGTAAACGAAAAGTCAATAAAAGTATATTTTACCCACCCTGTGAATCTGAACAGTGAAAACAGCCTGTACTACACAATCTACGATGATTATGGATATAAAGTTGCAGAAGGGATAAAAGACCAGATTCTTGTCCGTACCGTGGTTTCTGAAAACAACTGTGTACTTTTGAGCCTTAAGTCAGGTTCGTTTGAAGACGGCGAAATATATACCGTTGAAATCAGCGGTGACTTGACAAGTGCATATGGTGTAAGGCTTAACAACGGAAATAATGATGAAATGAATTTCAAGGCAATCGCAGGAGAGGTAGAGTACTTTGCTTTAGAGCAGGTGTATACTTTTGACAGGCAAACTCTTTTGCTCAGCTTTAACAAGGAAGTTAATCCGTTTCTTGCACAACAGGTTTATAACTTCTACCTGACAGATGAAAACAATAATCCGATTAAAATCAATCAGGTGACTGTGGAAAGCCAGAGCGGAAGGGTTCTTTTCCTGAGCATAGATGGCAGGTTTATTAAAAATGCGAAGTACTATATCACCATTAATAACCTGAATGATATTACAAGGCAGGAATATATCACCGAAATGACATATTCCTTTAGCGCGGATTACACCTCTTCCGGAAAACTTGATATTCAGGGAATCGAAGTGTTGGACAGGCAGACACTGGAAGTTTACTTTACCAATATTCCCGAAGAAGACAGTGCACTTAATAAAAACTATTACTACGCAAGTCCCAAGAGTGATTCACGGTTAGTTTATCCTGCGCGGATACTGTATGCTCCTGATATTAACCCATACAGAGTTGTTCTGTTTTTTAATGAAGGAGATTTGACTGCGAACAAGGAGTACGAACTTAACTTAAGCTATAGATTTAAGGATTATTTGGGCAATGAACTGGGAGTAAACGCCAAAAAAAGCTTTATTGCTACATCGGCTGCAAAAGCAAGCCCAAATATTATTTCGGCAATACCAATTTCAACAGATGCTGTAAAACTTGAATTTGACAAGGAAATTTCATTTAACCAGAATAACCTTTCTACGTCAAACTATACGCTGGAATACAGCTACAACGGCATGACGATAAGAAAGGTTCCGTTGAGTATACTGTATGTTAATGCAAGGACGCTGGTATTGAAATTTGACAAGCTTGAATATAATGTGCCTTATACACTGAAATTTACAAGCATTGTGGATTATACCGGAGCTACGTATAAGGTGACTGGACAGGGCAAGAATTTTGTAGAGTTCAAGTTAAACGAGGAGAACTGAGCAGAAAAGTTTTATTATTGAGTAATATATAAAAGCCATACCTTTTGTAAGAGAGGTATGGCTTTTTATTCATGTAACACTAAACTTTGAATCTCAATCACTTCAAAGGTATTTACTTTGCTCCTGCTCCAATCCCAGGAGCCATAAAACACTTACACCAAGTGAATCTGCGATGGCTACAAGCTCGATATCTGTAACCGGCCGGGTTTTAGCCTCAATTTTTGAAATGGCAGTCTTCTCAAGCTCTATTCCTCTGACTGCAAGGCGAGCCAATAAATCTGACTGCGTTATTTTCGGTTTGGTTCTGTGACGTGCTTCGCGAACCCGGTCACCGATCAGGTTCTTGGGTTTTTTGATTTTCATAAACCAAACAGGCTCCAAAAAAATTTTTTATTTAAACTTGATTATAAAGCAAGTTTTATGTTATAATTTGCTCCAGGAGCAAGTTATATAAAAAGATGTTTTTGAAGAATTAAATATGAACATAAGCAAGACAACGTAAAAGCTGATGCAAGAAATAATAAAATTAAAATGATAGAATTTAATAAAAGTCTTGACAAGGTTATATATTGTTGTATTATTATGGAAAATGGCAGGTGATTTTTTGTTATAAAATACCGTTGTCAGTCCAAACGGGGAGGGGTAGATTTTACCTGGAATCAGCCATACCTCTGAGAATGGGGTATGGCTGATTTTTTTATATTATTTAAAGCAAAATCAGCCATGCAAATGCATGACTGATTTTTTATCATAAATAACAAGTAAGTATTTGACTATTTATATTTCTCAAGTTTTTCGTAAACGCCGGTTTTCTGGCTCTCAGTTATCGTACTGCATTTCAGTGCCCTGTTATAGCATTCTTTTGCGGTTGCGTAATCCTGGATTTGGTAGTGCGCATGCATATCACCAAGGGCTATCCAGTATGCTGCGGTATCAGGTGATTCGCCGGTCAGGAAACGGAATACTTCAATTGCCTTTCTGACTTCACCCAGGTTGGCATATGTCCAGCCGAGGGAATTCCGGACTGTGTAATCCTTTGGCTGAATTTCGAGGAATTTTTCATAGTATTCTCTGGCTTTCTGCTGATCATTCGAGGCATATATTTTTGCCAATTTCAGCATTGAGCCTGCATGTGCGGGATCGATTTTCAGGACTTCAAGAAACAATCTTTCGGCTTCAGCGGTATTACCCCTGTTCAGTTCTTCAACGGCTTTGTCATAAATATCGGTGGGATTTGAATTCGCCATGTCAATGGTAACCATGTTTTTTTCCTGGATAAAATTAACCTCGGCGCCGAATATTTCGGCGATAAATCTTACCGGGACATGGGTCCTGTTGTACTTTACCTGGACAGAAACATCCAGCTCGCGTTCTGCGCCGTTTACCCGGATTTTATTGCTGCCGTTCCACATTTCAACCTTTATATCGCCTTTCGTTGCCCAGATTGTGCCTGTTGCAGAGTCCCAGCCGACTGTGGCTCCGAATGTTTCCATGATACCTCTTAGCGGAACCATTGTTCTTCCGTTTGAGAAATATGGGTCGGTATCAAAGAACATTTCCTTTCCGTTAAGCTGGATGCGTATCGGTTTTTCCTTTTTTCTTGTGATTGCTATGACATTGCTTAATTTCCTGGTTGGAGCCGTAATTACCTTATTATTGAACATGAGTGCCGATGACGCGCCGCCGTCGAGGTTGATTGCATTGACAAGACCGATATCTTTAAGTATTGACGCAAGTTCATTCAGCGTTACGTTGTTTACCGTGCCGAGTACCAGGTACTGGTCTTTTGTTTCACCGATAAAGCTTCTCTGGGCACGGTTTACGAATTTCTGGTCGGTAAAGCCTTCCTTTGCGGCATTTACAACTATATCGCCGTTCTTAAGAAGCGTAGGGCCTGCGCCGATGGTTGTTCTTACATCCGACCAGTCAATGGGGGTTCCCTTTTTTATGCCGTTCGAAAAGTCTGTCTGGTTGTAATTTATTTTATAATCCACCCTGTCTCCAATCCTGAACTGGGAAGAATATGTATCGGCACCGAATACCAGGGTAAACCCGTCGCTGTAAATGGGGCTTATACCTTTCTGGATTGCTACAACCCTGTTGTTTCTTGTTACTATTGCTGTTTTGCTTCCTGCGTCTACACTGGTTCCGAAATCGGGAGTGTAAAGGACATTCGCGTCTTTTGATTCATAAACCTGGTTTATACCCCAGACCGACCAGTTATACGGGTATTCCCAGTTCCCGTTTATTGAGCCCGATATGCTTGTATACAGTGATTCAAACCTTATCCTGTTATCGGCTGTAAATCCGACGGAAGATCCGCTGTTCAGGATATATGCATTTCTGCCTTTCAGCTGGATATTGCCTGCAGGCTGCATGTCGGTATATGAATTGAAGAAGGTGCCGTTTATCGCGGCTATAACTTCAGTTTCTTCATCCCTGGCACTGCTGTAAATATTTTCGAAACTGTCAACCTCACCGACTGTACCCTTTGCAAGTACCGCTTCAACTCTTATGTTAGGATCCTTCATGTCTATCCATACAGTTTTGACTTCCCTTGTACCATCCTTAAGTTTAATCTGGAATGTTTTGGTATAATGATTGCCGGCCGCAAAGACCGAGGTTTGAAGTAACATGCATAATGCCGTTACAAGGAGCAGAAAAAATAACTTTTTTGTTTTCAAAGCTTTCACATCCTTTGTCGAATAATAAACAGATTATATCACAGTTTTTGCCGGCTGCACCAACCGCATTTCAGGCCATTGGGAGTATATCGGTGAAATTATGTTACCCTCTGGTGTATTTTGAGTTTTTATTGGATAATTAAGGGGAAAATTTAAAATGATAAGATTTCTTTTGCCGCTGATAAAAAATATGAAATGAGGGATTTTGGATGAAAAGAATTCAGATGAAAAATACCGAACTCAATGTTTCACCGATATCGATTGGCACCGTAAATTTTGGTACGAGTACCGATGCTAAAGCAGCAAAACACCAGCTTGACCTCTTTTTTGAACTGGGCGGGAATTTCATAGATACTGCCCATGTATATGGTGATTGGGTTGACGGGGTAAGAAGCAGAAGCGAGAAAATAATCGGTGAATGGCTTAATGCTGCCAGTGTAAGAAAGGAAGTTGTAATAAGCACAAAAGGCGGGAATCCCGATTTGTCGGACATGGATATTTCGAAAGTAACCCCGGAAAGGGTAAGAAAAGACCTTGATGAAAGCATTGAATACCTGAAAACCGATTATATCGATTTGTATTTCCTGCACAGGGATAATCCCGATGTTCCGGCGGATGAATTTCTCGGTGTCCTGGAAGAAGCCAGGGATGAGGGTAAGATTCGGTATTACGGGTGTTCGAACTGGAAACTTGACAGGATTATTGCGGCTGAAAACTATGCAGGGAAACATAAACTTGCCGGTTTTGTATGCAACCAGCTTATGTGGAGCCTGGCTGACATCAACAGTGCAGGAATACCCGACAAAACCCTCGTGTTAATGGATGAGGAAACATACGAATATCACAAGAATACAGGGCTTAACGCAATGGCATATACTGCAGCGGCAAAGGGGTATTTTACCAAACTGTACGAGAAAAAAGACATATCCGAAAAAATAGCGGTAAGGTATGATACTCCTTCGAACAGGCTTATTTTTGACGAACTGGTAAAGACAGCAGAGAGACTTAATGTAAGCCTTATAGAAGTGGAACTGGCATTCCTTATGCACCAGGATTTTGTTTGTGTTCCCATTGTTACGTTTTCAAACGATGAACAGCTGAGGCAGGGCATAAAGAGCTGCAGCCTTGAGCTTGAACCTGAAGTTGTGAACAGGCTGAGAAGCCTGAAAAAGCATGTAATATAGCTGTCTGAAAGTATAAAGAAAAAGCTCCGTCGTTGTCAGACGGAGCTTTCTGTTGTTCCGGTTAGCGGGAGCACTACAGGTCCAGGATGCGGTTTTCAACCGGAATGATTGTCTGCCCTTCAAAAAGCTCGAGAAGGGTGGTTGATACATGGAGAGTTATAACGTTTTTGCCGGGGTTAAGAAATTTGCCGTCAACATGCCATACATACGGGCTCCAGCACCGGTTGCCCATGTTATGCCCGTTTATTGTCATTGTCACCGAGTCCTGGAACTTATTGTCACTGATTGCGAATTCATAAACCTCGTCATCCCGGTGATCGACGATTTCAATTTCTCTGCTGTATGAAATCTCACCGGCGTAAAAAGGAAATCCGCATTCACATCTCCAGTTTAACCTTCCTTTACCTGTTAACCCGTTTACATGCCATATCCCGTTATTGTCCCTGTATACTCCGAAATCCCCGAACAGGTATAAAGGATTGGCAAGCCCTCCTGTCTGAGGCTGGTTTTCCGTGTATACCTTTATTGTATTCTCTCCTTTTCGGAGCAGCCCGGATATATCGGCTGCAAGGTTTGTTTCAAGGTAAAACTCCATCTTCGTGAATTCGTCCGGAGTTATTTTCTCGCCGTTAATTACCGCGTACCACTTGCCGTCAATGCTTCCGGGCTCCATTACAAGCCACGCGGCATAAACGTTGTCCATGATGAATTTTGAAGTATATACCGCTGTCATTTCGGGAAGAGCAATTTCTTGTCTGCACCCGAATTCTACGGTTTTAAGTTCAACCCGAACCGGGACATTGCCGTCAGCTATCTGCTGTATCAGGGGTTTGCAGTCTACTTCGGTATCCGAAGAATAAGTTAATGTCCTTCCGTCTTTTAGCGGGATGAAAATATCCAGCGCCCATTTCCCGAGCCTTAACGCATTTTTCCGTGTGAGCCTGATATCCCATTCATCTTCTGTGCCGATAACTATTTTCCCTGCCGGAGTTTTTGCCTCTGTGAACCCGGTGTTTTCTCCGTCGGTTATAAGCAAGGATTCAAAAGGTTTAAAGGAAAGTGAAACAACGGGTTTCCCGTTTTTACAGGAAGCCTTGATTCTTCTGCCGGTCTTCCCCGGACCCGGGGTTAAAATGCAAAAATCATTGCCGTTAACATCGGGCAGGACAATATCGCATTCAAAGGATTCGGCCGATGTGTTGACTAAAAAGTAAATGTTTTCTTCATTTTTTGAAAAACGGGCGGCCAGTATATTTTTCCTATGGTTCCTGTCGCACAGGATTCTTATACAACCATCGGTATTCTCAGCGACAATTCCAGGCACATCGTCCGCTGCCGGAACAAAATATGTGTTTTTTGCCCTGAACGGCTTGGTTTCCTTGTTTTCAGCATAATTCCGGTATATATCGGCCGAGTCTGTTCCGAAGAACTGATCCAGGAAATTCTTTGCCCCGTCATATCCGTCAATTGCTTCTATAGGAAGGCAGCCTGTAAATACCGTTACTCCGCCCTTTTCCATGTATTCCTTTATTACCTTCCATGCATCCTTTTCTATATTAAGCGCAGGCGGTATTACGAGTACTCTGTACGTTTCGTCTTTAACTGTTATGCCGTTGCTGTCCGCGATTCCCCGGGCCAGAAGCTGCGGGTCGATGATATAGTAATCCAGCTGACTTGAAATCAGCGCTTTCTGAAGTTTTGAAAAATCATTGCGGATTTTGTCCCTCAAATGCTGTTTTTCGCCCATCGCAGTCCAGGTGCTGGTAACCGGGTCGAGAACCAGTGCATCAACCTTCCTTTCTGCTTTGGAGAGAGTGTCCGCCAATGAGACTATATAACCCGACATGGTATCCATGTGCTTCCACCACGGCATCTGGAAAAACTGTGACGGCGGGGCGTCATGCTTTTTTAATCCGTCGGTCGTGTAGAAAAACCCGTGCGGGACAAACATGTCAATGCCCTCGTAAACAAGCCAGTCCAGCATCCATTTCATGTCCTGGATTGTCATTCCCCAGCCTGTACTGTGGAAACATTCGCAAAGGCATCGTTCCTTTTCATAGAAATGGCAGCCGGAGCTCAGGAGTTTACCGTTGCTTCTGTACCTCGGCGGAGCAATTCCAGGTTCCGCGCCTGTTTTGTCATGGCCCGCGTCAATTCCGGGAATGTCCATATGCTGAATATGGCTGCTTCTTAATATATCCTTTTCTCCTGCATAGAGCAGGTTGTTTTTGATGCACCATTCGTGTATCTGCTTGTCATAGCTTTCAATGAAGGCTTCAACGGCAGTGTTCCAGTAGTCGTAGCGGATTTTGTCGGTGCCGGGGCCGATGTTGTCGAACAGCGCGGGAAGATTTCCGGTAATATCATACCCGTTCTTTTTCAAAAACAGTTCGGGCAGAAGCGGTGACCATGGAAGGTCATTGCCGAAAGGAGCTGTCTCATCTGTGAAAATCCCCTTTATTGTTTTTCCGAATTCCGAACCAAAATGCTTTTTGTACTGCTCATGGGTAAGGTTAATGAACCGGGCTATGGCGTCCCTGTTCAGCGGGTCCATGAATGTGCCGAAATATTTGAAATGCCTTACACGGCATTCTATAAAGACAAAAACTTTCCATGTTCCTGAGGGGACGGGCCAGATTAGCTTTTTTGCAGGATCCCCGGTGAAATAGCGCTTGTTGTTGTACCGTGACAGTCCTCCGTGAAGAAAAATTTCGTCCCTGTATATAATTCCGATATAATCACCGATATCGATCCTTTTTTCCCATAGTAAAAAATTGTTTTTAACGGGGCATGCGACTGCGCCCAGAACCTTTCCGAATTCCATTTCCATCTCAAGGGTTGAAGGACCCTGAACCGTTGTTATATACGGCTTCAGAATGCGGGCTTCGTATTCGGGATGGCCGGCTGTCACTTCGCCGGCTGCAATGCCGCTGGGATAGGGATATTCATCATACAACCAGACCTCAAGCCCGACTTTTTTTGCCCTTTCTATGGCGATACCAACCTTCCCGAACCATTTTTCGGAAAGATACGGTATCTTAAGCCCCTGCCGCGGGTGGATGAAAAAGCCTCCAAGCCCTTTTTCCTTCATTTCGTCAATCTGCCTGACAATGCAGTCGTCATCCATATCGCCGTTCCAGAACCAGAACGGCTTAAGGCCGAACTTTATGTACTGTTCTGATGTATTCATACAAAAATCACCTGTGTAATAAGTTTAATGTAAAAGCCGTTATTATAATTTTAATCCTGCTGATGTAAAAAAGCCAGGACAAAAAAAAAGACACGAAAAAGGTACGGAATTTGGTAAAAGCGTTTTTTTACCTTCCCGAATACCTGAAGGTGAGTATCAGATTGAAAACTGCAAGAAACAAAAGGCTTGCACCCAGAACGAACTCAACTGCATTTCGTTCCGGAGTGGTAAGGAAAACGTAAACAATAACAATTCCTGCCGCCCCAAAAATAACGGACAAAACAATTGAAAGTACTTTTTTTGCTTTCATAACAACTTTTACCTCTTTTCTTTATATGAAAATAATATCAAAAATATTGGAAAGAATCAATTTATAGAAATAATGTCCTCATATTCTTTTAAAAACAGTTCAAATTCGATATAATCAAATTACATAATATACATCAGTCAGGAAATAAAAGGGAGAAGTTATTATGGGATTGTATAACGACCTTGTGGAACGGAAAAAATCGATGGCAGTTGTAGGTCTTGGATATGTGGGCATGCCCCTTGCGATAGAGTTCGGAAAGAAAATAAACGTTATCGGTTTTGATACCGATAAGCGTAAAATAGAGAATTACCTGAAAGGAATTGACGTTACCGGCGAAGTGGGCAATGAAGCACTGAAAAACACAGCCGTCCGGTTCTCCGGCGATGAAAACATACTAAGCGAAGCGTCTTTTTATATAGTAACCGTACCCACACCTGTTGCAGAGGACAAGACTCCTGACCTTAACCCGTTGATCGGGGCAAGCACGTCAATAGGAAAGCACCTTAAAAAGGGAGATTTTGTTGTATACGAGTCCACCGTTTACCCGGGAGTAACCGAAGAAGTCTGTATACCCGTGCTTGAAAAGGAGTCGGGCCTTAAAGCCGGAACCGACTTTAAGGTGGGTTATTCGCCCGAGAGGATTAACCCGGGTGACAAGGTCCATACCGTCACAAAGGTCCTGAAAATTGTTTCGGGAATTGACGACGAGGCTCTTGAAGAGATAGCAAAGGTTTACAGTATCATTGTCGAAGCGGGAATTTACAAGGCTGAAAGCATTAAGGTTGCAGAAGCGGCAAAGGTGATTGAAAACACTCAGAGAGACATCAATATTGCCTTTATGAATGAACTGTCGATAATTTTCAATAAAATGAACATAAACACGAAGGCCGTTCTTGAAGCTGCCGGGACGAAGTGGAATTTCCTGAAGTTCACGCCCGGGCTTGTCGGCGGCCACTGCATAGGCGTGGATCCGTATTACCTTGCCTACAGGGCGCAGCGTATAGGATATCATCCTGAAATCATTCTTGCCGGAAGAAGAATCAACGACATGATGGGCAAGTACGTGGCTGAAAATACGGTAAAGCAGTTGATTAAAGCCGACAAACAGATTAAGGGAGCAAGGGTCTTCATCATGGGGCTTACGTTCAAGGAAGATGTACCCGATACCAGGAATACAAAGGTTGTGGACATTGTCCGCGAACTCCGGGAGTACGGCATTGAAGTGTTTGTTTCGGATTACATGGCCGACCGGGAAGAGGTCTATAATGAATACGGGATAGAACTTGTTGAGTACGGCGAGGTCAGCAATGTGGACGCAATAGTACTGGCGGTATGCCACAGGCAGTACAGGGAAATAACCCTGGACATGCTTATGGATAAATATTCCGAAGGTACAAAAGTTTTAATTGACGTAAAGGGAATGTACCCGCCGAAGGATGCAATTGCGAAAGGTTTTTTGTACTGGAGCCTGTAAAAAGACAGAAAGCAGCGGTCAAGGTTCTTTTGATTTCACGGAAAGGTGCGAAAGAACCTTGATACCGTTTTTCGGTATATGGGGGTGAAATACATATGCTTAAGGAATTCAAGCAGTTTGCGCTTAAAGGCAATGTTCTTGACATGGCAATCGGTGTTATTATAGGTTCTGCTTTCGGAAAGATTGTTACTTCACTGGTAAATGATATAATAACTCCTATACTGGGTATTTTCCTCGGGAAAATAGACGTTAAGAACCTGAAACTGGTGATACGCCCGGCAGAAGGTGAAAACAGTGAGCTTGCCCTTCTGTACGGCAGTTTCCTTCAGAATATTATTGATTTTCTGATTATTTCGGTATCCATATTCCTTGTCATAAAATTTTTCAACACGCTGAAAGCCAGGGCTGAAGCTTTAATCAGGGAGAAAGAGAAAAAAGAAGAGCAGACAGAAAAAATTGAAGAGGCAAAAAAGGAGGAGCCTCCGAAACCATCGAAAGAAGAGGAACTTCTGACCGAGATAAGGGACTTGCTTAAGCAAATGCAGGAATAGGAAGCGGGGAAATATTTCCGCTGCTTCCGAACGGGAAAAGGGTGTTGGTACATGGAGTCTGCATGGTATGCACTGTTTGTAAAAACAGGGGAAGAAAACAAGGTAAAAGAACGGCTGGATTTTCGTTTCGGCGGAAATCCCGAGGTGAAGATTCCGAAAAAGATAATAAAGGAAAGAAAAAACGGAAAGTGGTACAAAAGAATACGGAACTTGTTTCCCGGGTATATCTTCATTCACGGCGTTCTGGATGAGCATAATTACGAAAAGCTCTGGAGGGTTCCCGGGCTTTACAAACTGTTGTGTACCGACAGAGAGCCTGTTCAGATACCACGGCGCGAAATAGAGGTTTTCAGCCATCTGTTTGATGACGATGATACAATCGGGGAATCCGATATCTTTTTTGAAGGCGATAAAATTACCATTGTAAACGGACCTTTAACTTCGCTGCAGGGAAGAATTCTCAAGGTGGACAAAAGAAAGGGCAGAGCCCGTGTAATACTGGAATTTCTTGGAGAGGAAAGGATTATAGACCTGGGCGTAAACATAATTGAACCTGCAAAATAAAAAACAGGGACAGGAAGGTAATATTTATGGATAATCAGAAAATGAAATTACTTGCAGACAGGCTTATAGCGAACGTTGAGAAGGTAATTGTGGGAAAACGGGACATTATTGAAAAGCTTTTCATCTGCCTGATCTGTTCGGGCCATGTTTTGCTCGAGGATGTGCCCGGAACGGGAAAAACACTGCTTGCGAAAACCTTAAGCAGATCACTGGATCTTGAGTTCAGCAGGATCCAGTTTACACCCGACCTGCTGCCGTCGGACATTACCGGGATTCACTACTACGACCAGAAACAGGGGGATTTCGTTTTCAGGAAGGGGCCTGTTTTCACCAATATTCTTCTCGCAGATGAAATAAACAGGGCTACACCGAGAACACAGTCAAGCCTCCTGGAGTGCATGGAGGAAAGGCAGGTTTCAACCGACGGCAAAACCTATCCGCTTAATCCGCCCTTTATGGTAATAGCAACGCAGAACCCGGTTGAAACACTTGGGACATTTCCGCTGCCTGAAGCCCAGCTGGACCGTTTTCTCATGAAGCTGTACATGGGATATCCTGAAACGGCCGAAGGCATTGAGATATTAAAGAGATTCCGGTATGAAAACCCGCTGGTTTCGGTTGAATCCGTTGCAGGCAGAGAGGACTTCAATGGTATTGAGGAAATTTTTAAGAACACCCGGGTAAGCGAGGATATTTATTCGTATATTATCCAGATTGTAGAGGCAACAAGGAAGCACCACGAGGTTCTGCTCGGGGTAAGCCCGCGCGGAAGCCAGGCCCTTTTAAAAACCAGCCAGGCTCTTGCCGCCATTAAGGGACGGGATTACGTGATTCCGGACGATGTAAAGCAAATGGCGATACCCGTTCTGGCCCACAGGATCATAGCAAGGCATTCGGGAAGCGAAAGCGGAAAGCCGGTAACCCATACAATTCTGGAGCAGATTCTGCAGAGGATTCCTGTTCCTTCGGAAGACAGGCTGAAAGAACAGGCAGGTGTATAGGAGATGTGGGTTTACAAGCTGATTTTTGCCGCAATCGTCATACTTTTTATTGAATCGGTCGCAGTTATGAAGTACGGGCTGTCAAAAGTCAGCATTGAAAGAAAGTTTGATACCCTGCATGCGAATTTCGGCCAGAACGTTCACCTGATTGAGACAATAAGCAACGGAAAACTTCTTCCGGTGCCGTGGCTCAAGGTGGAATCGAGAATTGACAGCGGCCTTAAGTTCGGCCTTCAGGAAGACCTCAACATTTTGCAGGACGAATTTCATATAAGCGTATTTTCTCTTCTTCCGTATACAAGGATTATTCGGACTCATACCGTAAAATGCACAAAAAGGGGTTATTATCATTTGAAATCCGCAGCCCTGACCGCCCGTTCGATAACCGGCAACGTTTCGGCGATGAAGGACGCAGCCACCGATGCAAAGCTTTATGTGTTCCCCAGAACACTTTCGCTTTCTGAAATGAATCTGCCGTCTCACAGCTGGCAGGGTGACAGGGTTGTCAGGAGATGGATACTTGAAGATCCTTTTATCCATGCGGGAATCAGGGAATACACCACATCTGATCCTATGAAGAATATTAACTGGAAGGCAACCGCCCGGTTCGGCACTCTCCAGGTAAACAAATACGATCCTACTGCGAATCACAGGCTTATGATATTTCTGAACGTTGATACGCGACCCGATCAGTGGACGCTTACCGATGAACCCGAAAGGGTGGAGTACGGTATTTCGGTGGCGGCAACAGTGCTGGAATATGCCTACAGAAACGTTATTGAAGCAGGTTTCGGTTCAAACGGGTTTCTGAAGGATATGGAGAGGGAACCGGTGAGAATTGAGCCGGCAGGCGGGAAAAACCACCTGGTAAAAATTCTCGAATGCCTTGCAAGGCTTGTTATTGCGCGAAGCATAACCTTTAATACGCTTCTTGAAAGAGAACTGGAAAATAACCCTGGCAATATGGATTATCTTTTTATAACTGCATTTGTTGACGATGATATCGAAGAAAAGATAAGAAGACTGCGAGCCAAGGGAAATGCGGTGGAGATACTGAAAATATGAAAAAACAGGTAATACTGAGATGGCTGTGGTGCATACTTGAATATCTGATGTTTTTTCCTGCGGTACTGATACTGGCAGGTGTTTTTCTGCCTTACAGGACTGTTGCTGTTCTTTTGCCGACACTTCCGGTGCACCTGTTATTCGGTCTTGTTTTGACATCGGGTCTTAAGAAAGTCAAAAACTATGTCATTGTTCTCGCCGGAACAGTTTATACTGCGATTGTCACCGCTGTATACGGTGCCGTAATTTCATTCGGTTCAATTGACGGTATTATTGTTGTCGTCGCCGGAACGGTCTTTTTCTATATCTGGGGGATAAGGTCAGGAACGGGGGAATCAACGACAAGGCTTTTCCTGTACACAGCCGGGCTTATTATTCATATAATATCACTGTTTTTAATAAGTAATATTGATAACCTGAAACCGTATTTTATTATGGCCATGTGTGTTTCGATATTTTACTGTATAGGCGGGCTTCCCCTTGCCAACAGGCGCTTTCTGATAAATGAAACCTATGAAAAAAGCAGCCTTAAAACGATACCCGGTTCTGTAAACAGGGGCAATATTATTACTGTTTCCATAATCCTTGCATGTATAATTATCCTGTCATTCTGGCGCTTTCTGCTTGATGCCTTTGTTTTTCTGGCAGAGCAGCTGGGAATTGTAATATTAAAAATAATTGAGTTTTTAGGTTCTCTTTATGAGGATTCGGAAGGCGGCATGGTCGAAGCACCTCCGGAAATGCCGCTTCCTCCGGCTGAGGAACAGAACTCCGTTGTTCCACTTATTTTGAACGTGATATCCCTGATACTGTTTGCCTTTATACTTTTCCTTCTCATCCGTTATATTGTAAGGAATTATAAACGTATCTATTATGCTCTGTACAGCCTTCTGTCATCCTTTTTCAGCCGGTTCCAGAAATGGGGTTCAACCGAGCAGGGATATTTTGACCGGGAAGAATCGCTGCTGAAAACAGAAGTTCAGAAAGGTACGTCGGTATTCAGAAGGCTTTTCAGACGCTGGCCCAAATGGCGGGATATGAAGGATAATGAGAGCCGGGTAAGGTTCCTGTACGCGAAATTTGTTACAGATCATATGAAAAAGGGTTTCAAACTGAGACTGTCCGACACTCCGGCCGAAGTTGTAAAGAGTATTCAGAAGTTTGAAGGCGGAACTTCGGATCATACAATGCTGGGCGAGGTATACAACAGCGTAAGGTATGGTGCAAAAAAGGCTGATGATGACACAGTCCGGATGTTAAGGGACAAATACCTGTAATCATAAATACTGAAAGATTGGGGTGCTTATGAGATGAAAAGGGGATTACTGGCCATTCTTCTTGTGTTCCTTGTAAGCGTTTCAATGACAGGGTGCGCGATTGATGCTACTGTACTTCTGAACAGGAATAAGGAAGACACCCGGGCAGAGCCTGATCCGAACGTGATGAGATCATACAGGGAGGTATTGCTGAACGAAACCGAATTTTTCAGTACTGACAGCAGTAAAAGTCTGCTGCTGCAGGATTTCCTGGAAAACAGGGAGATTTATGACAAGGTTTTTAGAGTAACGCGTTTTGCTGTACTTGACATGAACGGCGACAAGGTGCCGGAGGTGGTTCTTGAGCTGTCGTCAGGGGATAGCCCTTATTTCTTCGAAGTACTGCATTATTATTACGGAACGGTTTACGGTTACCTTTTTTCATACAGGGACATGCAGCAGCTGAAGGAAGACGGTGTGTTTTTCTACTCAGGCGGTGCCGGGAACACAGGAATCGGAAAACTGAAATTTGAAGGAATAAACCTTAAGACAGAAATTCTGGGGTACAGTGAATTGGGAGAGGGCGAAACAGAACAGGACGCAGTATATATTATTGAAGGTGAACGGGTCAACAGAAAAGCCTTTGATGCTTATTTACATGAACAGACCGAAAAGAAAGACGCTTACTGGTATCAATTTTCTGAGGAAAACATAGAAGCACTGTTTATGACTGAAAATGCTGAAGAGAATGAAGATCTTGGAGATATTTAGCTGCATGTACCTGGTCCGACGGCTTACATAATCCGGAATAAAAAGGCATGGGCTGTTATTTGCCGAAACCCATGCCTTTTTGCTATTCCGGAGGGCATCATGCTGCGGATGCTCAGACGCAGACGAAACTGCTGATGTTCTCCAGGTCGGTTCCGAAAAATACCCAGTTAAATCCGGTCCAGCGCCATCCTGCTACTGAGCGTGGCCCTACAAATACAAGCCATGCCCAGAACTGTCTGCCGTTTTCAAGCCAGATATACACGTAACGGAACAAGCATGGCCGGATTGAGCCGGGATCCACGGCGCGGATGGATATGCCATCATCCCTTCTTTGAGGTATGAACGGAGGCGGGGGTCCCTGAGGAGGTCCCTGTTGCCCGGGAACACCTGCCGGAGGTCCGAATGGGGGAACGCTGGGTGGACCGAAAGTTGGACCACGTCCCGGAGGCCTGCCCGGTCGTCTGAAGAATCCATCAAAGGGAAGCTGTGCCTGGTATCTCTCGTCCGGCATATTCATCACCACCTTATTCGGAACTTGTACTATATAATATGGCGGAAAAATTAATTTGGACACAATTATGTAAGTTAATCCATGATTCAGAATGTACTTTTAAGCGGGCTCTGCGTATTAAAAAAATTTTTTAAAAATTGTGGAATTTATATTCCGGGCATGATAAAATATATATAGTTAAAAATTTAACAATCATTTTCTGAAGGGGGAAATACGATGAAAAAGTTTTTGAGGGTCAAAATGGCCGATGGAGTTATTTACGATATTCCCGCTGAAATTATTGCAGAGCACAGGGCAAAATATTTTGAAAATAATTCGGCTGAAAAACTTACTTACCATGCAAGTTCAGTCAAACCAAGGCTTTACAATGCAGAAAAGGAATTTGCGCTGAATAACGACGAGGTTCTGATTGAATGGGCTGAGACCAGAATGACATGGAAGGACGTTGAGCCGCACGCCATTAAAGTAAATATCGACAACGATTATGACAGGAAATGGCCGACTGCTCAGAAGCAGGTAATAAGCTGCTAATAGTAAAAATACTCGCCGTCTATTTTCCTGTAAAGATCTTTTGATTTGTTTGCAAAAGGTTTGTTGTTGAAGAAAAGACATTTGTCGATGTTATTGATTCCTTCCAAGGCCATTTTTGCAGCGATGACACAGGATTTGTCAGGTATCAGTTCCCTAAAGCCCTGCCTGTGCGCCGGAGGAAACTGTTTTGAATACCTGTTGTCAAATATAACATCATATATGGTGTCCGGGTATTCCGGATGCTTTGTTCTGTTCAGGACAACGTTTGCAATGGCGACCTTGGCTTCAAGACTCAGGTATCTCCCTTCGACGTGAACGATTCTTGCAAGCCATAAGAGATCTTCATCGGTGTAGTGCCTGTTTAAAACATTGGAAGCGGGTATATCCACCCCTTCTTTTATCATTTCCACCGAAATGGTGCTGTCATCCCATTTTACTTCAAAATCCTTGATTTCGGCCAGGTACCGGATCGGAGCCATTGCCCTTCCGTTTATGCCTTCGACGTTTACGTCCATTAATATTTCCTCGTCGTTTACAATAAGCTTGTTGCTGTCTATCCACATCTGTATTGTGTGGTCGTCATCATAAAGCGTGATTTTCTTTTCTTCCGCGTCCCAGTCAACGTTCATGTTCAGGGCTTCGGCAATGAACCGGACGGGCACAAAGGTTCTGTTTTGCTTAATGTACGGGTTTATGTCGGTAAAAATAGGGGTGCCGTTGATTTTCAGCGTAATAAAGAGTTGCTCGGCCAGTCCCTGGGCATGGGAAATGTATGCAGGGAAAAGCAGCAGAAAAAGTGAAATTATTAAAAATGTTGCTTTTAAAACATTTTTACTACATATTTTCACCCTGTTCATATACAGCACTCCCTGTTTCATTATATGCAAGGCTTGTTTCATCCGTGAATGCCTTAAGTTCTGATGCCCGTGCTGCAGCCAGGCCGGACAAACCGTATGAAGATATTGTATCATAAAAAACGGCTGTATATAAAACAAAAAATAAAATGTAAGTAATTTGCAACATTAAGGAAATATAATCAGGCCCGGGTTTTATACCGGCCGAACGGTATATACGCACGAAGACGCTGCAAATGCTTTAGGATTTGCAATGTGCTGTTGACACCAAAATACTGCCGGAATGATAAATGGTGTTAAAATTCCTAATATATGCAAAATCAGAGGTTTTGGGATTATTGACAGAACCGCAAAGCTGTAGTAAAATAAAATCCCAGGGTAAATATACAGTAACATGCGCCCGTAGCTCAGCAGGATAGAGCACAAGTTTCCTAAACTTGGTGTCGCACGTTCGAATCGTGTCGGGCGTACCAGGGGTTTCAGG
>ENA-UPSB01001954-UPSB01001954.1-bioreactor-metagenome-genome-assembly--contig:-NODE-1954-length-21464-cov-5.644402_pt1 | contig 21464 bp, 9 predicted proteins | sample MGYA00238182_ERZ773286 | MGnify/ENA primary metagenome ERZ773286 (study PRJEB29026, sample SAMN07631240) | bioreactor metagenome | isolation source: Switchgrass digestor | place: USA: Dartmouth... | reverse complement strand
ACCTCCTGGACGAATCCGCCGGTAACTCCATTGGCGAGAAGCTCCGAGTCGCTATGATCACGCCTCGTGTCCAGCGGCTTCCTACCGACAAGTAAACGCTCCCATTCATCAGCCTTCCCCAAACATCAAAGACCCCGATGAGGCTGACCGCGAGTCCATTTGACTCGCTAAGCAGGTTGGCTCTCTCAAGGGAGACCTCCTCCCGGTTCCAAGATACGGGGAAATCTCGTGATTGTGGCCTTGGTGAGTCTCTCCGCTTTCTCAGGTCCTACGCAGGTAGGTGACCGACCGTTGACATTAGCAGAGTGCCTCAATAACCTCCAGCAACCTGTCGACGTCTGCCTCCGTGTTGAAGTAACCCGGACTCACCCTAACCGTCCCGTTGGGGAAGGTCCCAAGAGTGTGGTGAGCTAGTGGAGCGCAATGAAGCCCGCTCCGCACGCAGATACCCTCGCTGTCCAAGACCCTGTTCAGTTCCTCGGGGCTGATCCCCCCCATTGTGAAGGATACCACTCCACTGTTACCATGCCGACTGCGACAGCCGACAATCCCAATCCCCAAGCTGGTTAGTCCATTGATCAGCCGCCGGGTAAGCCCCTCCACTTTCATCCGTACCTTGTCTATTCCCACACTCTCTAGCCACTGCACACCAGCGCGCATAGAGACAATCGACGGAAGCGCATGCGTGCCCGCCTCAAATCTCTCCGGCAGCGTCGAGGGCATCACCGTGTCTTCAGAGTTGGTCCCCGTACCTCCATAGATCAACGGCCTGATGAGTTCTGGGTCCGAGTTTATCACTAGCCCTCCAGATCCCGGAATTCCGTATAGGCCCTTGTGGCTAGAAAACGTCAGGAAGTCGTAGCCACAATTATCCAGCTGAGGGGTATGTGCTCCGACCGTTTGCGCTCCGTCAACGAGAACCTTAGCACCATACTCGTGGGCAAGGTCAGCAACTTCCTTGATAGGCAAGATGTCCCCGCTTACGTTACTCGCATGGACCACTGCCACCAACTTCGGAGGTGCAGTCATAAACCAACGTCTAGCCTCGTGCACGTCAAGATTGCAGTCTCTATCAATCGGAAGCTCGCGAACCTGAACGCCCCGGGTCTGCCTCAGGTACTCCGCACAGCGTACCACCGCATTGTGCTCGAAAGGAGAGATGTACAGGATGTCGCCGCTGGACATCCCCATCCCCTGGAGCACCAGGTTGATGGCATATGTGGCGGAAGGCATAAAGATAAGATGGTCGGGGCTGACACCCAACATCTTGGCTAAGCCAGTCCGTGCTCGATCCATCTCTTTCTCAGCGGCCCTGGATAGCGGATTTCTACCTCGCCTAGGGCTCACAGCATAGCTGCGTAGACACTCCGTGACTGCCTCGACAACCTCGCCTGGCTTCGGAAACGTGGTCGCAGCATTATCAAGATAAACGACGTCCACCGCATCACCCACCCAAGACGAACTTCTGAAGGAGTTCCAGGAGGATCTGCCGCCTCTCCAGAGGAGATATGGCATCCCCGAAGTTCTCTATGTCTGACTCCAGATGAGACTGCAGCATCCTTCCAAGCTCTGAGACATGATGATCGCATATCGGAATCCTCCTGGCACCGTTCGATACGTCAAGCAGGACTAGCTCAGCCTTAGCAGCGCAGGCCCCCGCCGGTGCTACCTCCCGACAGGTGTTTTGCAGGTCGCGTATGTTGCTGCTGAACTCATCCCACGTTCTATCGACCCAGTCTTCAAGGCGTACACCAGTAAGCACTTGAGCCAATCCGTGAGTGAATTTCACCTCATCGTATCCATTGAATCCTGAGATGTACGCAATAAGGTTGGCCCACTTCCACCTTTGGAGGTCACTTACAGGAGCCCTGTCCGCCATGTTGCGCGCTAGACTGACTAGCGACTCGCCCTCTACCCCAAACGCACTAAAGAACTCTCGCAGCGCCTCCCGAACCCGTTCGCCCAATCTGTCAAGCACATGGTCAAGTTCGTCCTTCGCTGACTTCACGGTGTCAAGCAAAGCTCCGACGTTTTCCAACACGCATTCATACCCTAAGCTGCGAGGGAGATCGTCGAAGAGAACCTGCTTAGGGTTGCGATTGGCGAGGCGAGCGTGGTGGCGAAGAGCACGCGCCGCCCGACTAACGGAGCGTGTCTCTCTTGCGACTCTCGGAAGCCTGGTAAACCACCTGAACATCTCATCGGCTAGGTCGCCAAACCTGTTCGAGAAGAAGACGTTGTCAGGGGACTGTTGGCCAAACAGCCTGGCCAAACCGGTGGCGAACCTCTCCAAGGCTTCACTCCAGTCATCGAGCTTTACCATATACTGCTCCGGGGCCTCCGCAATTTGATCCAACAAGGCGGCATCAATCCGGCAATCAATACCTGACAACTCACGTATGGTGATGTACTGGCGATACTTTACTACGCAGGCCGCCAGCAACACTGGAATGACGCCTCTACGAACACCAAATGGAGGAGCTATCAGCATATTCACTAAACCACGCAGATCTCGTGGTTCGTTTTTCGCGCCCAAGAGATAGGCCTCTGCTGCTTCGAGTGCTGCCTTGAAGACGGTCCGCCCCGTGCCCATCTCCCCAGTCTCTTCATTGAAAAGCCCAGTCTGGATGAATAGGGTTTCGAACATGAACTCTTCTTGCGAGGACCTCAACCTCTGTCTTATGTTCGAGTGACCCTGCAGAAGCAGGTCGATGACATCGTTTCTTGCCCTTCGCGACGTCACAGTCGGCCGGTTCTTGTTTATGAGTTCGTTGTTCACAATCGGGGCGTGTCTGAATACCTGCTCCATCACGTCAGAGGCCAGCGATGAGAGCGCCTGCTCCGAATCTATGCCGATGATTTGCTTCCCACCCCAATGATACTGAACCCTGATCGATGGGGTCGTGACTTGAGCCAACCTAGCTTGGAGCTGGTGCCACGCGTCTTCGTGATAAAGACGAACTAAAGCTTCGGCGCGTGCGTCTACTCGCTTTGTCTTCAGGTTGTCGCTGATATCCCTGAGTGCAAGTAGCCTCCATATAAGTGCTTTAGCAGGGACGGGTCGGTCAGGTATGGCGAAGACGACTCTCTCATCCTTGCATTCGCCAGCAATCCGCCTAAACTCTAACACCTCTTCGGAGGTCTCCGGGAACGCGTAGCAGATCACTCCATCCAACGAATCATAGATCGGCGAAAGCTCTCCGCTTACGATGATGCGGGATATGTTGTCGATATCCACATATGCGGGCGTCAAGAACCTAGTCATCTTATTCTCGTGGTTGTATCGATGCGCAAGAACATAGTGCTGAAATCCAAGTTGGGCTACTTCCGCCAAAGCGGAGCCGCCGGGGGGCTTCTGTTGGATCCAACGTTTGATTTCCCCCTCGACGTCGATGTCGGATGGCTCAACGATCTCGATTTCCTGGGTCGAATTTCGAACATAGACGAGTTTCCTGCTGATCAGCGTCTCGAGTGCAGAGTCAAACTCGCCAGGCTCCATGCCGTACTTGACCATCTCAACCGTGCAAGGGAGGTTTGCCGAATTGCCGACAATCTGATATAACGCCACCGTCTTCAAGAGGCGTATCTCCGCCTCCGCCGTATGGGGCAGTGATTCGACGGCGTTTGTCACCTTGGTCCAGATGCTTCTCCCAACAGGATCGTCAAGCCGTCTCAGCTGGTGCTCGAAGTAGTCGTAAAGCCGCCAAGGCAGGACGAGTTGGACCTCTTCTAGGTCCTGGTCAAGGGTCTCGGCAAGAGGGCTATCATCTTGACCCGCAAGGAAGGTGAAGAGAGTCCTTTCGTTCTGCGCGACCTTCGCCGATATCCTAGGTAGCGCGAAGACGGTCACAGGATGCAGAGGAAAGCAGCCGCGTACAACCAATTCATCGATACGGCTGCCCGACAGTCCCTCGAAAAGGTTCACAAGCCTACGGTGTGATCCAACAGACTTAAGCTCTGGCCTAGCACTGACGGCGACTTCATAGTAGTCAGGGACGTTCTTACGCAACACCCTACTCATGAGGTCATAGGCCTCCCAGGGCTTGCTCGAGATGTCGAATATGCTGAAACGTCCCTCTATCTTGTGCCACTCGTCTCTCAGATTCCCGCCGAGCCCGGCTACGTACTGGCCAATGGTACGGTGCGACACCAAGAGCATGTAGAACCGAAAGTCCTCACCCGAACGGCTCGCCAGTTCAGCAAGGTCCTGGAGCACCTTAAGAGAACTTTGATTCTTTATGGATGCGTCCATGACCTTATTGAACTCGTCGAATATCACAACCATCCCCCGATAGCCGTGCCTTGGTAGTTCAGCGCAAACCTCTCTGTAGATGTCGGCTAGATCCCCATCATAGTAGTTGAACTGGGAACCGGCAGCCAACCTTGGGTAAACATCCGTGAAGTAGTGCAGCGCGGAAGGATCGAAGTCCCGCAAGCCTCTCACTAGGTTGTCCACCGTCTGGAAATGCGATTGAGCGACGGCCTTTTGGAGGGCATTGTATGTAGCCGTGAACTTAGTACTCCACGTATTGATGAAGCGGAGCGCGGCACAATAGTTCGATCTAATCTCAAAGTTCAGTCCGTTCTCTTCTAGCGTTCTCCTCAGAGAAGAGAGAAGGAGTTGCTGTAAGTCGCATTCAGCCCCACCGGAGATCGGAACAACGAGGCACGGCGTAGCAATCCCTAGCTCCCTGCGGAGAAGCTCCCTCACCTCCGGCGTCTTCGTCTTGTCCAGCAAGGGGGTGAACTTTGACGCCGGGACTCTCTTGCCAACCAAGCTGCCTAGGAGAACGGCCAGATGTGACTTCCCTGTTCCGTAGCTGCCCACCAGAATCGACGCGCCCTCGCCGGAATCCTCGTTGATGGCTGAGAGCATGTGTCCCATCACTGATTCTGCTCTTTCCGTAGGGACGTAGCTGATGACCTTTTCCTCATTGTGTATATCGTACTTCACGTTCACCGACCGGTGAAATCCGGGGGAGATGGTAACAAGTTCCCTAAGCTTCATTGGCGACGGCACCTCGTCTGAAGTTCTTGTAGGCCTCGGATATCAGCTGCCACGGATCGTGTGTATCAAGAACAACTGTATCTACACCCGCCGTTCGGGAGAACCTTAGCCACCCTTTGTCCTGGAGGAGATCCAAGTACCTGTATACCGAGTCGAGCGAGAGGTTGAACACTTTGGCGACATTGCACGGCTGTTCCATGAGGCTGGACACATTACAGTGGGGGCTATCGGCAGCTTCTCGCATGACCAGGAAGATCACTTCCAGCGGAATCTGATCTTTCGAGGGCGTCTTGCGGACACCGCCTTGCCGCAGTGACTCCAACAACCCGAGACGCGTCAGTGGGCAGATGGTGTTGTCCTCGGGAGTGCCTTGTTCCCTGGCTGGAGGAATGTACGTGGCCACTATGCAATCGAAGTCCTTCTGGTAAGAAGACCTTGTCACAGCCTGACCTGAGTACTTCGAGATCGCTTCTATGAACATCGAACGGTCAAACTCGCCTTGGGGAAATCGATTGAATAGGAAATACCATGATGTCGCCTGCGTTTCATCCTTGACGATGTGATAATGAATAAGCCACCAGGTCAAATCGAGCTCAAGGAATGGGTCATACGTCACCACCATCTGGCCGAACCGCGTCAGACCCATACCTTCGTTGCGTGGAAGTTGCTCAACTAAGCCCGCGGCGCGAATCCAAAACCGCAGAGACTCTACCATGTTCTTGCCTATGCCGAGCCTGATCGTGGCCTGTTTCTCAGAGAACAACCTAGGGTCTCGACGAAGCTCCTCAAGGGCTTTGGCTAGCCATCCCGATCGCAGGTAGAAGGTCTGATGACGGGCAAAGCTCATTTCCTGCTCCCCTTTCGCTTCCTTGTCTGCAACACCTTGCTCACCAGGCAACCGGTGTCAAAGTGAGAGATGCACTTGAGGCAGTTCGTGCATGTCTCCTCGTCAATCGTGTACCTGCCCGCTTTGTCCGATATCGCCCCGGAGGGGCAGACCGAGGGGCAACCTCCGCAGAGCGCGCAAGATTGGTACTTGCGTAGTTGGCAGTCCACCCTCAGAAGGAGCAAAGCTGGGTTGCTCGTGCCCACCGCTTTGACACGCAGGTCATTGGTGCCAACCCTCCCTTGAAGCACGAGGATTGGATCATGGGTGCGCTTGTCTACCACGAAGACCTCTCCAAGAAGTGACCGGCCGCGACCCGACTCTATATGTCCGAAGGGCTTGAAGTATTCGTAAAGGTCTGTCGAGATCGGCCGTGTCAGAGTATAGGTCTTGGCGTTCGGGTCATCTCCGCAAGGCCGAGCAGTGATCGTCCCCTTGAACGCTGTGTCGAGGCCCTGGCCCCCCTGACGCGCCCTCCAATTGCCGGAATCCACGTATTCCTCGGGGTCGGGTTTGCCCATGCGGGTGGCAACCTCAACCAGATAGTTCCTCCACGGCTCCGAGAGCTCTGGATGATATACCCGCGTCAAGAAGAATGACCAGAGGCTGCTGCTCGGACATACCCAGCATCCCACACGAGAGAAGCCCAGGCGGTACGCACGGTTAAACTGGAGGCCTCGTGCGGCGATGTACAGCCACACATCCGCATCGGCCCAGCTGATTATCGGAGAAACAACTGTCTGCGTGCTCACCTTCGGGGATTCAGTTATGGCATCATACTTGGCACGCCGACTGGACTCAGCTTTGCGTACCCCATAGTAGGTGAGCATTGGGCCCAACTTGCGGAAGCTGTCAAATGCCTTGCCGATAGGAGCAGTCTTGAAAACAGTACAGCACCATCGCATAACGCGACTAGGGGGGCCGATCTGTCTACAGAGATCGAAGAAATCGTGGGATGATCTGCTCACGATGAATGGCGTCTTGGGATTGTCTCGCCTGAAGTTGTTGAGATAATCCAGCGTCTCTGGCAGTTCCAGTGTTGTGTCGCCGAAAACATGTGGAATCGACTGATTGGCATACGCTCTTCGCACTAGATCCGAAACCACGGTGGAATCCTTCCCACCGCTGAATGATACTACGGAGACAAAGTGATTGCGACGAGACCTCGCCTCTTCGATGATATCGAAGGCCTTGCATTCGATCTCATTCAATCGGCTAAGGTTTGCCCTAACAAAGGCAGATAAGTGACTGGAAAACCAGTCGTTCTCGAAAAGTGATACCGTTCTTTCCTGCAGTCGATCCCTGATTTCTCGAGTGTCCGAAGCCCTAAGTCGGCCCTTATCGATCAACACCGGTTCGCCATCGATGAGCAGGTAGTTGCTGCTTGTATCCCAAACAGGTTTGTTGCCGAGGCAGCCGTCAGGATACCCCTGCAGTATTTCGATAAGTCTCTTCTCCTCCGGAAAGACAGGTCTCACGTCTGAAGCTACTCGACGCCCTCGGGACCCGCAGATCTCACATATGCTGTTCAGCAACGGAATGCGGCAGTTGTCGCACCAAGACACGTTGCGCAAGCGTACTCCCCCTCCGTAGGCATGTAGAGAGGACGGTCCCGACGTCGTTGGATGAGGAACTCATAATAATGCTCTGTTCCCCCAGACCTTCGGCTCCATTCTACCAGTAGTTGACTTCCCTCTCAAGTCTTTCCGAGGCTCATTTTCGCCGTCGCAGCCAACTACATATGTCGACTGTTGTCACCGACAGGAATTAGCCATATTGTGTGGTATAGCAAAGGATAGATTAGGTATATTTGCCATGCCTTGCAGGATTGGTAGGTACACTGTCAAGTTCGCCTTTCAGGCCGCGCTACAGGAGTGTGAACAAGGGTGCCGAATGCCTTTGTGGATTATCTGAACTCCATGAATAATGCGGATGCCAATGCCAAGGGCGCATTGGCTGAGTCTCAGGTCACAAGCCCGTTCTACGAGAAGATCCTAGTCGAGCGCGGGATAGGCAGGGTCCTCCTAGACTGGGTTCAGGACAGTCCGCGGGCAATCATCCTTACAGGTCATGCAGGCGACGGGAAGACCAGCCTTCTTGCTCAGGTCCTTAGGGCGCTGAACTGTCTCCACCCGGGTCAGCAGCTTCAAGAGTCAGATGAAGTCCAATCTCCTCACGGACAGAGGCTCTTCTATGTCAAGGACATGAGCGAGTTAACCAAGAGCCGGCAGACTGAACTACTCAGGAAGGCGCTAGACTCCCCCAGCCATGGCGTATCGTCGATACTCGTTTCTAACACCGGGCCGCTCATCAACACTGCACTCAAGCTAATGCCCAATGCGTCTGCCGACGAGTCCAACCGGTTGATGATGACGCTCCTTGATCGGATGGACGACAGTACCCCAGAGCCGGTCGACATCGCCGGCAAGTCGTGCTTTATCGTGAATATGGCGCGTGTTGACAACGTCGCCATCGCATCTAAGGCGTTGACTAGGCTAGTCCAGCCCGAACTATGGGAAGACTGCATCAAATGCGATTCGAACGGTGCATGTCCGATAAAGGCTAATCGTGATGCTGTCTGGAGGAACCTGAGCGGGGTCGACCACTTCTCCACAGCATTCTACCGGTATCTGTATGAGCACGACAAGCGGTTGACCGTCCGGCAAATCTTGGCGCACCTCTCGTATTCCATAGCAGGAAATCTGTCCTGCCGCGACGTGCCTAGGCTCGGCCCTGTACCCCTTTACCGCTACCATTTCGCTAACCTTTTCTTCGGGTGCCGGGGATGGGAAGCTATCCCTCGAGCGAGGCAAATCAGGGCTATTTCGGAGCTCCAGACTCTCGGCATTGATTCCATCAGTCTGAGGTCTGACTATAAGCTATTCGTACAGCACGACTATTCGGTCTTCGACGAGAAGACCGCAGGCATTCTGCGTGAGTCGTACCGGCTTCTAGAGCGTCCCAGGAGTCCCGATCAGCGGTCGCGATCTCTGCTTGGCCACCGCCGTTCTGTCCGGCGATTCTATGTACTGTTCGCTAATCTGAGCGATAACGAGCGCGACGCGCTGTTGGGTGAGGTCTATTCCCCGATTTACCCGGTGTACCTGAAGGCCAAGAACAATCGCATAGATCTGGCGGAAACCAGGTATCTGAGGACGATAGTGTTTAATGCGCTCTATGCTATCTACGTCGGCATCCCTCCTACCACCCAAGATGAGATACCGCTAACCATCCGTCAAGACCACAACACGACACAGTACGTACAGCTCATGCAAGGCCAGGTGCCTGCGCAGGACCTTAGCATCAAACAGGTGAAGAGCACGAACCCCATCGATCCCGAAGCAACGTCTTACGAGTTGGGGCTCAATATCAGGAGTGTAGAGGATACGATCCCGTTAACCTATCCGCTCCTTGATTACTTCTGGCGCATCGCCAACGGGGCGGTCGATACGACACTAAGCCCCTCGCTTTCGCACGGAATAGATCGGCTGAAGGCCCGGCTGCTTCAGGAGTACAGCCAGCCCCCCCATGACGGTCAGAGGGAAATCCAACTTCTTCTTCAGACCAACCAGGGGGTCAAACGGGTTCACTGCTACTTTGTGGACAACAACCTCCACGTTGAGGAGGCATAGATCTCATGCATTATCCTCTGATCGAGCGAGAGAAGTTGGAGAAGAGGAGCCTCGCAATCGAGCTATTCGGCCAGCGTATCCATGAGTCGCAAACCCTCTACGAATACCTGATCGAGTTTCTCCTAGTCTTCATATCACCCAAGGGCTGGGGTGATGGCGATTTGAGTACCAAGGCATTTGAGTTCCCGGAGCCCAAGGGCGTATCTGAGTGGACGGATAAGCTTTACTATGCTCCGACAGCTCGAGTCGCGTTAAAGAGATTCATCTTTTTCGAACGGAGTAAGCAAGAGAACAGGTTCCCCGTGGATGAAGACGCTTACTCACATACCCTCGAAGCGCTGAAGAGAAGGATTCAGGTGGATATAGAAGGACTGACGGAGGACGACGCTCTGTCCGCACTTCAGGATCTCTTCTATGGCTTCAGTGCCGTCATCAAGGCTCGTGCCTGGTTCGCCCAATTTCTACTACCTCTGACCCCAGAGCTTACTTTCTGCGAGTCGATGGGCAACGCGGTCAACCGCAAGAAAATCAAATGGCCAACAGCCACATTTCGGCAGATTGATGCCGGCTTCGGATTCCAGCAGCACGACTTCCTCGCGCGTGGGGGAGAAGTCTATTTCCTCCACCTTCTGCGAGGTCTAGTGGACAGACCTGAACTCAAAGGGCGGCTTGAGGCCGGTCTGCGACGGCTCCTGATCAATTCGTTCCCACAGCTCACCTGGCTGGCTCGATGGATTGAGGACGCTTGGTTCGAGCACGTCAGAGAAATCAGAGACCCAGGAGCAGAGAAGATTGTAATTACCAAGACATGCGAATGGATTCCAGAGGGATATGCTCGGCGGGCGGGGTTGGCGTGCGAAGAACTTGTCCGCGTGCTTGAATCCGAAATCCCGCCGCTTCAGAAGCTTGATCTCCTGGCAAAGGGCATCGTTCTTCACATCCTAAGGATGCTTCACGAACAGGCTGTAGCAGTTATTAATGATGGCAGGCGGCCGACCTGGGTTGTACAGATCGGCACCGCCCCTCACTCGAACATGAGGAAATACTCAGTTGACTCCTATCGGGCTTGCGAAGAGGACTTCACCAGGGCTCTAGATGCACAAGCCGCCCGGCCCTCAGACATCACAAAGGATGGCGGAGCCGGGCAAGGCACGCCCAGGCCACAGCAAATCAAGGAAGGATCGCGACACTCATTACGGGTGTTTAGGCGACTGGGTAAGGACATCGGCCTGGTGGGCCCTCCTAAGGGAACACGCATGCGTTTTGCCTTGAATGAGGACCTGGTGAAATTCCTAGTGATATCCCTTGTCGATCCCGGAGCAAAAACCCTATTGTCCGAGTTCCTTAAGAAACTATATGACCACTTCGGCATTGTGATCGGTCCCGAGGAAGCGCGGCAGGCACATTTGCGCCTAAACGCCGACGACTTTGACCTAAACCGCACTGAGTTCCAGGAAATGCTGAAGCAGTGCGGATTCTTACGAGATCTGTCGGATGCTACGTCCATCGTGGAGAATCCTTTTGGGGGGACGCTCTGATGAGGTATCTGGTTGAAGCGATCACCAGAAGCATCAACACCATCACAGCCGGCAATGCTGAAACGAGTATCATTCGTCTTGACCACATGCCTCATCCTCAGATCTACCTTGAGGTTTGCCGCAAACTTCGGAAAACTAGAGGTAGCAACTTCCAAGCACATCTGGCACGCGAAAAATACCTGGAGTTCGAAGCTGCAGATCCATCCCTTGGGCCGATTCTGAACCAGCTCCGCCAAGAAGGATACGTGGACACCGATGGCCGCATGACCTATTGGAGAAACAGTAGCGCCAACGCATCCGGCCTCATTCTCCTCATGGGAACTGAAGCGGTTGAGGATCGAGGTGGACTGGCCGACTTCTACGCGATTACTCCTTCATCAATTGAGCGAGAGCTGCGAAGAGACTACTCGTCCTGGATTGCCGACTTAATCCCCGACCTTACAGAGAGCTCGAACGCAAAGGTCAGACGGTTCTTTGAAAAGCTGTTCCAACATGTACCCTGCGATCTTCTCAATCTCAGCCGCATCTTCGAAGAAGTCGAGGCGCATAGCCCACTGACCGCTGACGGACTCGTGGAGCTTCTATCTGACCGCCTGAATGAAGACTGGGGAATCCCGCGGATTTCCGGACGCCATGCCATTGAACGCACACTTGCTCTGATAGACAAGGCCGTGCAATTCCGCGATAGAACGAACTATAGTGATGGTCTCACAGAAGCCCAACGAAAACGCATCCTGAAGCGGTTCGAGAGATATACTTCGGCTCATCCCGAGGTTGCAGCCTCCCTTAACGACGCCTACAGTGTAGCCTTTTCGTCATTCGAAGAGTTCAAGCAGTCGGTGATAGATTATCTCAGCGGCATTTCGTTGGACAGGAACCGTGATGCGCTCTTCCAGTGCGATTTTTCGCTCATCGCGGATATACTCGACACCCCGATTCGAGCGCAAACGGCTCCGAAGCCCCCCAAATTGAAGGGGGATCCGCTGGAAGTCATCATCACAGCTATGTTCAGAACGTGCCAGGCCGTTATGAATACCGGGGAGCCAGTAGAGGAGCTCCAATATGAGATCGACAGCGTGCAACTGGCAGGCTGCACTACTGACGATGAGCTTCGATGCGGCTGGCAGAATATCACATACTGGGCTGGAGGAATAATGGACTTCCTTAGCCGTGAATCGTGGTCCCTTGGTGAACGTGAGATAAGGATCAGCTGGGGTCATGATTTCGACCCTTTCAGTCCGCTAGAGGTCGATGCCATGATAGAGAGCGGATTTGTCCGGAAAGCGCTGCCCAGCAAGAAGTTGTCTACAATCGAGTTCCAGATAACCGTGCTCCCCTCTCAGCAATCCTTTTCGTACGTCTGGGAATTTGAGCCCCTTAATAGCTGGTCACAGGCGTTTACTGTGCTTGGGCACTCTCTCCGGGACATCGTCGAAGACGGGGATTCGCGGTACCTACCTATAGGCAGCTGCACTAAAGTCCCCGGCATCACTGAGCTAACCAACGAAGATGACTTCCTCGCTGCTATGGAGGGCATTTCCGTTAGCTTCACGAATCTCATGGATATCATTCAGGAGCGTCTGAGTTTTGCCAGGGATGTTGTCGGGTACTCGGCCGGGCTAGCCGACAGATTTGCTTCCTTTGCAAAGGACCTTTGGACGAATGGTTTCTACAGCACCTTTGTTGGCGCGGATGCTTCGGGTGTCAGACTCGTCTCCTATTACTCAGAGGTTATTCGTCATCTGAGCAGAGAAAGCTACCCTGCAAATGTTGAGCAGTGGCTTCATCTCATATCCAACGCATTCCTGATAACACCGTCGCAGAGGGAGGGCTTGGAAGACAAAGCAGTCTCAGCCGCCCTGGTCCCACCATTTCACCCGGCCATGCTTGAGAAAATGCAGGCTCAAGCACAGTTCATTCGTGAGGGCGCTGCTGAACTTCTCAAGCACCTCGGAACAGAGTCAAGTTCCCACATCGCATACAGATTTGACCGGCTCCTGCAGCTGTCAACCATCACATCAGGCGTAGATGTTCTCATCGGACCGCGCGGTGAATGCCTTCCAGCCAAGAACACGTTCGCCTACCACAGTCTGCATCAGTCCAGAGAAGAAAGAGAAATCGTGCTGTCCTCGCTTCTGTCTACTAACTACGATGTTGTATCGGATGATGAGTCGTCGCTAGGCGAACTGCGCAGGGCGACACCTCTCTCCAGGCTCTTTGCTCGTCAGGTGGAGGAGTATCTAGACACGTATCCCTTCCAGGGAGACGAGTTGAGCTTGCTATTTGTAAATCCCCCTGACCTCCAGCCGGTTGTCTCGGGAGTGCACGAAGTAGTTCAGCGCCTGAGGAAGCAGCCGGCTACGGTCAGGATCAAGCTGCATGTATTGCTACCGTCTCTTCTCCAACACGGCAGAAACTACCTCAGGTATTGGCTCGACAACTACTTTACGGAGGAAGACAACGTAACCATACAGACTTTCTGCAATGGCCTAGACTTGAAGAAGAGCAATCTCAGGGAGCTGCGCCGCGATATACACGTTGATATCGCCTTTGTACAGAACCCCCTCGAAACCACGACATGCAAGTTCGAGCGCATCACCGAAGAGCTTCCCTCAATCGTGGAAAGCCGTTTCCCCATGGTCTACCCACCTCTGCCGGTGTCCAAGACCTCGGTGCAGAGGTTCATAGCTGCTTCTCAGACGCAGTTCGAAGCAGCTCACTTACACACTCAACTGGCCCGCAAGCTGACGAACAAGGACCTAAGAGACGGCACCTATCGTTTGGTCAAGGAGTTGAGGCTGAACGAGAAGTGGGAGGAGTTTCTGAACCTCTTGCATGAGGTGGCGCATTGGGTGGTCTGCATCGACAGCGGCATTGACAGAGATGTCCTGCACCGGTCCACTGATAGGATAATCAGCTTCTCCACAGGAGAGGGCCCGTTCGGCGAGTACAACTATACCGTCTCATCCAACCAAGCAGTACAGACCGATATCGCGGAGCGACTCAAGGCTCAGTTGAGACGCAAGTTTCCGAGTTGGCCTGCCGATAGCTTGGCCGATGTCGCTAAAAACTGCCTTGCCCGTTCGAAGCAGCTGGACGGGATCAGATTGCTCCGTGCCCTGAATCCCAATGACTATGGAATACACAATTTCCTGGCCTACATTCTCACCGCCGAGACGTTCGAGCTGGCCGGCAGTCCTAATCCAGGCTACGTCGTCCGGGCGCTGATCAGCCTAGACGCCTACGCCCACTGGTTTGAGGATAAGAGCGTTACCAAGAAGCGTCCAGACTTCCTGCTCTTAGAAATACCGAAGGACGGGGGTCTGCATATCAAAGCAACTCTGATCGAATGCAAGATCGGAGAACGATCAGAGCATTACGTCGACAAGGCATCAAAGCAACTGCTGGAAGGCTACGTTCACCTTTCCAGCCGTTGGGATCCCGAATCCACAGATGTGGACCGTAGATACTGGTATGCACAGCTCTACCGGGCACTGGTCTTCTCCAAAATCAATCTCGAAGATAACAGTCCGGAGTATCAAAAGTTCGTCGGATCACTAGACAACCTTCTGTCTGGCCAGTTCTCTATCAACTGGGCCGCCCAAATCCTTGCCTTCTGGCTTGATGAGAACCGCGACGAGATGCCATCCGTGGTCTTGCACCTAGCAGACGAACTCGAAACCACGTACCGTCCGTTCGGTCAGCTTTACATTCAAAGGATGCTCCGATCCCCAGAACACCGTCAGGAGAGTATTACGTTCTTGATTCCAGAACCAAGCGAGCTCACGGATGATGTGGAAGAGGCGAGCGTCACCCTGTGGGGAAGTGATGAACAGCAAGAAGATGCTGACGTGTTGTCAGCAATTGACCCTGAAGAATTGGTTGGCGAGCCGAGCACTGGCAATTCTAGGACTGCAGATGTCTTGAAGCTCGACGAGGCAGAAACGACGGCTGTCGGAATCAAGTCTGAGACCGGCGTGTGCCAAGACGACGAATCGTCCTCGATCTCGACGTGTCGCACCTCTCAACAACCTCTCGCGCACAGGTCGAACCTTGAAGATATCCGTGTCTTGATCGGCGTGGACGTTAGGACTGGGGAGAGAGTCTACTGGGAATACGGACATCCACAGCTACCGAACAGACACATCCTAATATCTGGCAATTCCGGCACCGGGAAGACTTATCTGATTCAGTCCATGATGCTCGAACTCTCCCAGTCGGGCATACCCTGCGTGGTATTCGACTACACAGACGGCTTCACTTACTCGAAGCTAGAGCCCGAATTCAAGCAGTATCTGGCCGACAGGATTATCGAATTCCCAGTCTACCATAAACCGTTCCCAATAAACCCGTTCAAGAGGTACGAAATCGAAATCGCGGGACACATGAGCCCGCAAAAGCCGGTAGACGTGGCTGAACGGATCAAGAGCGTATTCCAAGCGGTATATGGCTTTGGCGATCAGCAGGCGAGCGCCATCTACAGAGCAACCCGCACTGGACTGGAGAAGTACGGTGACACCATGAATCTGAGACACCTGCAGTCTCAACTCCGAGACATCGCAAGCGAGATACCCAACGCCAAGACCGTACTGTCTAAGATAGAGCCTCTTGTAGATCGAGAGCCGTTTGACAACACCAACACCCAGGACTGGGCGAGAATCCATGAAAGCAATGGATCGATTCTCATCGTTCAGCTATCAGGATTCACGCGCGATGTCCAGCTGCTCATAACCGAGATAATCCTCTGGGATGCCTGGTACTACAACGTAAAGCACGGTAGAAAGGACCTCCCGTTCCCAGTGATCCTAGACGAAGCACAAAACCTTGACCATGGCGATAGGTCGCCTAGTACTATGATTCTGACCGAAGGCCGCAAATTCGGATGGTCAGGGTGGTTTGCGACGCAATTCATGAAAGGGCAGCTAAGACCGGACGAAATCCAGCGGCTTCAGCAGGCAAGCCAGAAGGTCTACTTCAACCCACCGGAGGCTGAGATACCTGACATCGCAACCGCCATCGAGCCCGACAAGGAGCGTCGGCCCGAGTGGTACAGCAAGCTATCGCAGTTGCGCAAAGGCGAGTGCGTCGTCGTCGGGTACGAGCTTCGTGGCGGCAAATTGAGAAAGTGTCCACCCAGGATAGTTAGCGTCTCAAGCATGTCAGAAAGGATCGTGCAACCTTGACAGCAAAAGGTAATCTGAACTTCCATCTGACTTTTGCCCCTGAACGTGAATACCTGAGCAGATTACTGAGTCTCGCAGGCAGGATGCCTCCTATGACCAAGGAACAGATATCCCAGGAGACAGGCATACCAACTGGTAAGTCCTCTGGAAAGGTTGAACCACATATCCAGTATGCCGTCTTCATGGGTCTTGTGAGGCACCAGGTTCAGGACGGCACCCATGCCCTTGAGCGCACAGAATTCGGGCAGATGGTGTTCGAGCTTGACCCTCACCTGATGGAACCAGTCACCCTGTTGGTGTGTCATCATAACATCAGCAGCCCCCCTCAAGGAGCTGCTCTCTGGCAGTTCGTGTTTACAAAACTACTCCCGGCACTCGGACCCGCCATCGACCAGGACACCTTGATGAGAGCCGCCTCTGTAGAGTTTCAGACTCCCAAAGTCAACTTGACGCCATTGAAAACCTGTTACACGACTCAGAAGTCCTTTGGCGATTTGGGCCTTCTCAAAGTGTCAGCTTCGAAGCAATGGGCATTTCAACCCATTCCTTACCGCAGCGAACACCGGTATGCGTACGCATATACACTCCTCAAGGCGTGGGAACGGATGCTCCCCGAACGTCCGGAGATAACTGTCGACGAACTTGCGGATTACACCCACTGGCATCGCCCTCTTCTGTGGGATAAACGTGACCTGATGAATGGGCTGGAGTCTCTAGAAGACCTGGGTATTCTGTCGCTTAACAAGCAGCTCGCCCCAGTTACTATCATCAAGAGACGCATCTCTGCGTTCGCCCTGTCCAAGCTATATAGCTGTCTCATATAGGAGGAATCAATCAGATGCCTCGATTGGCAGACATGTTGCGGTTTAATGAGGGGCTATTCTTCGAAGGGGCAGTCCAGCTTGATTGGTTCTATGACGAGCACCGCAGAGAGGCTGCGTCTAAGGCCTTTGTCTTTCACGGGCCTCAGTACTTCGGTGTCTCCAGGGATGATATCCAGGCAGGATCTCATGACCTTGTCGACACCTGCAGCTTTACCCGCATGGTTGCTCAGAGGCTCTACGGTGATGATGAGGAGAATCCCTTTCTGGTAGCTATCGCCGGTTACGGGTCAGGCAAATCACACCTTGCGCTCACGCTCGCAAGCCTATTTGGACTTCCAAAGGATCAGCCGCCTATTCAACAGATCATGGCCAACATAGCCAACGCTGACGCGACTATCGGAGAGGAGCTCTCGGAACTCATCGATCGGCCCAACCTCGTAATTGCTCTGAACGGAATGAGGGATTTCAACCTAACATATGAGATACTCAGCTGCGCCCGAAAGGCATTAGCGTTTTACCATATCGATGAGACCCCACTGCGGACCATAACCCGCGCATACGATCTTGCTCGTACTTTCGTGGAGCGGAACTTCAGCAAGTACACGGAAGAATTTGAGCAGGCAGCTTCTGCATTAGGGATCCTCTCCACCGGCAGAGAGCTAGCTGTCTACCTGGCTCAGAACCTCGATACTAATCCGGACGCATTTGAAGTAGTCAACACGGTCTATCAGCAGGCTACCGGCACACCGATACGATGGGACGACGGTATTTCAGCAGGCGACGTGCTGGCGAAACTGAACGAGGCGTTCTGTGGGGATAGAGGGGTCTTCAACAAGATACTCATACTCTTTGACGAATTCGGTCGTTTCATCGAATATGCATCGGAGTTCCCCACACGAGCAGGTGAATCAGCAATTCAGCAGGTATTTGAGGCTGTTCAGAACGCAGAGGGGAACATCGTATTCGTTGGCTTCATACAGTCCGACCTCAAGACCTACCTTGCACGGGTTCAAAGGAGTTCAAGCATAGTTCGTTACGTCGGTCGCTATGAAGTGAGTGATAAGGTGCACCTATCGTCCAACCTCGAAACAATCTTCGCGAATCTGATTGAAAGAAAGGACCGGAACCTCTTCGAAACCTATGTCTCAGACAGTCAATCACTCGCTGCAGGCTACTGGCAGCAGTTCCATAGAAACCTACTGTCTTGGGTGCCGGGAGCAGTTACTCGCGCGGTTTGGCGGGAGTGGAGCCGATTCAGCAAAGTAGTGCTGGAAGGCACCTATCCTCTCCACCCACTCACGACGTGGATATTGGCAAACCTATCGAGTTGGCTGCAGCAACGGTCCGCCTTGAGCTTCGTGAATTCGGAACTAAAGGAGCTTGCTGACGCGGAACTCTCGCAGTCCTCCGAGCTCCCGATGGTCTATCCAATTAGGCTGATACAGAGCGACTTCTTTACAGAGCTTCTTCGAGCGGAGGAAGAAGGACGGCAGCAAAGCGAGTATTGCGTTCTCTATAACCAAGTGCTCCGTAAGCACAGAGACAGATGTAACTCGGTTATGCTCGACGTTCTCGCAGCCAATTTGATTCTCCGGATCGGGAGATTCAAGACCCCCGACCGCACTACGGCAATTACGGCGCTGTCGTACTGCCTCCCGCACGATCTCAAGGATATAGAACAGGCACTTCGAGAGCTAGAAAGTGAACTCGGGGTCCTCGCCTTCGACGCTTCAGCCGGCTGCTTCGACTTCATAGAAGATGCCACTGGAGCCCGGGATTTCAGAAGGTACATCGAAAAGGCCCGAAGCAAAACCCACGTGGACCCAGGTGTCGCCTTTGCTGACCCCGGTGTAAAGGAACTCTTGGGCATACAGTCCGCCATCGGTACATCTTTTGGAAGCAACCGGGGAATTCGCACCCAGGAATGGCAGTATGCACAGGAGATCTTACCCCTCATAGACATCACGCCCAAGACGATTGAGTCGATGGCCATCGAGTGGGCTCGCGCTACCTCTCCAGACAAGCCTAAGGGCAGAGTCGTATGGGTGTACATGGGCCCGGACGATCCCGAGGACAAGCTAGAGGACCTGATGCAAACGATCGGTGACAATGGTCTAGATCAGTCCCCCATACTGTTCTTTCTTGTGAGCGACAGCGAAGGACGTCTATTTGATGCGATCAAGGACTTCATCATACTGAAGGCTATGCCCGACAAAGACCGCACTAAGTTCGCCCAATTCATCCCGGACTATCAGCTGAAGGTATCTCGCGTCATAAGCGACATGTTCAGAGAAATCGCATCTAGGCGAGAGCTTCTCACATCGTCAGAAATCGTCCAGGTCAAGAACCGGTTGGCCGACTACTGCGAGACCCGATTTGCGCAAGTCTACCCACGGGCAATCCCGTTCGTGTTTGACGGATTTCAAAACAAGACTATCGCTCCGGCCAAGAAACTCCTGGCGCAGATTGCCAAGAACCTGCTGACTGGTCGAATGGACTATCAGTCAATCCAAGCCATGAGCAGGGACTTCAGGAACCGCGTCGATGCGGTGCTACTGGTGGACCGGCCGATGTCATGGGGTGTTCTCTCCAGCGATTACAAGCTCTCCTACCCGCAGGATGAGGGCGTGAGATCAATCTATCAGGAGATTGATCGCGCGCTTGAGAGAGACGGGTCGTTGGAAATCGGGAATATCTTCTTCAAATATCTGGCAGCTCCCTACGGCCTCAACGAGTTTAGCCTTGGTCTTCTGTTGTCATGCTACATTGCTTACAAGGGACCTGAAGTAAAGGTAAGCTTGAAAGACACTGTGATCAAGACCCTAGACTGGGCCGAGAAGGCGTATCTGGACAAAGGCATCGATTTCCGCGTGCTCGAAGACACCAAGCTAATCCGAGTAGACGTGGACAGATATCTTGCCAGATACACTCAACTCTGCGAGCGTATCGAATGTACGTCTGATGTCGAGGAAGCTTATCAGCTGGCCTCCGAACTGGAAGGGCTGAAGCGCGAGCAGGACGTCCCCGCAGAATTGGAATACAGGGTAAAGGCGTGTGAAGGCATTCTAGAGGAAGCCCTCAGGCTTTGCCCGGAGATTATGCGTCGCATCGAGAGCTACTCAGAGGACTTTGAACGCGCCATCCTAGATCGAGCGCACATAGATATGAGAAGACTGCTCGATGTCATTAGATCATGCGAGAGCTGCCGTGGATATGCTCTTGGAAGCAGAAGACTGAAGTTCAGTCGTGCGCAGGTCGCTCGGTTCGAGAATCTAGCAGGTAGAGCACGGGAATACCTTGAACGGGTTTTCGAGAGCTGGCTTGCTTCCCTAAAGTGCGACTCTATAGCTCAGGTAGCCAAATTCGAGTCGTTCCTAAACCAGGTAATCGTACTCCTCAACGATCTTGGCTATGTCACTTTCGCCCGCAAGGCCCGTGATCGGCGGGACGCTATACTGGACGACATGAACCGCATCAAGATGCTTCAAACCATTCGTGAGCAAATCGAAGGTTATCTCAGGGACTGCAAGCCGTCCATTATCGCCACCTATGATCAGCTGTCCGAGTGGACACGTGCTGGTCGCGAGCTCAGAGATTACGTGGCAAACCACCCTGACTTGTCGCAGTCCGAGAAGGCCGATTACCAGGACAAGCTCGGACGGAAGCTTGACGCAGTTGAGCAAGCCTTCCGTGAGCTGCATTCGCAGATCTCCGAAGCGTACGATATGGCTTCCTCGCTCTCGACGGTGCAGGATTGCCGAACTCTCATAGCCAAGGTAAACGCCATCTTTAGCAGAAACATCAAGAATGAAGATCGCGAGTTCCTCGACGGTATCGCGAGGGACACGCAGCAGTTTCTGGACGACTTGGACTCGCTTAGTGCTGCACACGGGAGCAGGCAAGACGTACAAGAAGCCGTGGAGGCTCTTCGCGGGAAATGGGAGGACCGAGATTCCGGAGTCAACTTCAGTGCTGTTCTTGACAGCATTTGGGCTGAATATGAGACGAGATTTGACGAGCAAGATCAGGCGTGGGCGAGCAAGTATCTTGGCCACAGTCAATCGGACATCGCTTCATGGACGGCCAAGCAGTGTCTGGAGTGGCAAGACGCTACAGAGACCCTGCCTGGTTACCTGAGACAAGAGACGGTCAAGCGATACAACAGGGTGCGAGACGCAGTGAGAGACCGCCTCAGCGTCCTGAACATCGAGGCGATAATCATGATGTTCGCGCGCTTGACACCCGAGCAGAAGCGGGTGTGTTACATGAAGCTCACGCAGCACATGGCCAACTCTGACGAGGTCTCTGAAAAACCCGATCAATTCGTCATCATGAGCTGAACCGGTCTTGAACAGTGGATAGTAACACGTTAACGCTGAAAATGGCGTAGCTA